>Ga0209075_1003749_pt1 | contig 12453 bp, 10 predicted proteins | sample Stecom2011_FD_187523 | JGI IMG/M metagenome (GOLD analysis project Ga0209075, IMG submission 187523) | Agricultural soil microbial communities from Utah to study Nitrogen management - Steer compost 2011 (SPAdes) (version 2) | ecosystem: Environmental > Terrestrial > Soil > Agricultural land...
ATGTAGCTGCACTATCCAAAGACTCAATTAGACTTGCAGGAAAGGTGACTGCCGGCGATGTCTATATAGATGGTACAGGTATAGGTGATATTGGAAGTACAGTTATTAAAGAACGTAAGATTTTAAGTGAAGAGGGCCTCTTTTCAATTATTCTTACAATTGATACGAAAAACAAAAAGTTGGTTACAGAACCAACCATTGTCTCTCGTGGATTTATTTATATGAAAGGTAATGAGGAAATTACTAGTGAACTTGCAAATGACGCGAAAGTTGTTTGTCAAAAAGAGTTACGTAAAAAATCCTTCAATGAGCTTAATTTCAAACAAGCAATCATAGACCATCTTCAAAATAAAATTTATGAGATGACGCTTAGAAAACCAATCATCATTCCAATAATCACAGACTTATCAGAAATTTAAAACCGCTTATTAAAGCGGTTTCTTTTATACTATTTAATTCCTTTTACAACAACAAACAAACTAACCAATGTATTCAATGCGTTTGCGATAATCGCAATAATCAAACCAAATCCCATTTTAGCATCAATATTATTTACTACTGTGTTTCCCAAGAATACTGTCTCAAGTTTTGTAGTTCCTGGAACTAAAATAAGCATTACCAACGATACTAAAAATACGATAAATACAATCAAATCAATTTTAGTCATCTTTAATGCATAGAGTGCTCCAATAATCGGAAGTGCATAACCAATCATAGCTAAAATATTCATTTTAACTTTTCCGCTACCCCATGGTCCTGCATCGATAAGTGTTTTTCCAAACGCTACTTCTAATCCGCTTAAAACACTATCGCCATCTTTTAAAGCTGGTAAAAAAACAGTAACAATACTAACAATCCCTAAAGCTGCGATGATAAATAACATCGTCTTTTGATGTGCTTTTTTCATGCAATCCTCCTTTATTTTATAAGTTCATTCTATAGTATAATTATCTTTTTTGCAATTCAAACTTTGTATTATGCATTTTTTACGTTATAATAGATAAAACATTTTAAGGAGTTCTCGATATGAAATCTATTGGTATTCTAGGACCTAAAGGTACATTTACGGAAATTGCAGCACGAAAATTTCAAGATGATTTAAATTTTACTACAGAACTATTTTATTATGACACGATTGATCATGTTTTTAGTCATTTTAAAGATCATGATTACTTAGTTTTACCTTTTGAAAATACAATAGATGGATATGTTCAGCGGACACTTGATCTTCTTTTAACTTACAAAGGCTTTATAATTAAGACATACGATGTTGAAGTAAACTTTAGCTATATTTATAACAGTTCGCATCCAAAACACCTATTTAGCCAATTTAAAGCTTATAATCAGTGTTTAAATTTCTTAAGTAATAAAATATATACTTCGATTCATAAAACAGCAAATAATGTTGAAAGTCTGAATCTGTTTATACAGACATCAGAATCTGCAGCTATTATACCGACACACTTACTTGATCCATCAATTCCTCATATTAAAAACATTGGTGACCAAAATGATAACCATACGCGTTTTATTGTTATTCAAAAAGAAAAAGCAAGCTTAGAATATTCTAAGCATGCTTATGTAGTTATTTTAAATCAAAATGATAAGCCTGGTATTTTACAAAACATTTTAAATGTTTTTTACCATAAAAATATAAACTTAACATCGATTATGTCAAGACCTACTCGAAGATTTATCGGCAGTTACCACTTCTTTATTGAACTTGAAATTAATGGTGAACTTGATAAACTTCATGAAGTTATCTCGAGTTTAGACAATGTAACACTTTTAGGTATTTACTAAACATTTACGATTGCAGCTCCATAAGTGAATCCACCACCAAACCCAACTAAGAGCACCCGTTTTTTATCGGGGTGTTTTTCTTTATATTCAGCTAAAGTAATTGGAATGCTTGCTGCTGAAGTATTTCCATATTCGGCAATATTCATTTCAAAACGCTCATAGGGAATATTCATATTTTTAGACACAGCTTGTACTATACGCTCGTTTGCTTGATGTGGAATGATCGCATCAATATCATCGATTGTTAAATTGGCTTTTTCTAATACTTTTTCAATGCTTGTAGCCATTGCATCTACAGCAAATATGTATACACGTTTACCATCCATATGAATATATTTTTTGACGGTTAAGTAATCGTTATAATCCGGTTTTGCTTGACTAAAGAAATATGAAGCATCTTTGCTTCTTTCAACGATTGCGGCACCAGCACCATCACCAAATAAAATACATGTGTTGCGGTCAGTATAATCTACAATTTTTGTCAAGGTCTCAGAACCAATAACTAAGGCACGATTATATGCAAAAGTACTTAATAATGCACTTGCAACTTCTAACGCATAAATAAAACCTGTACATGCCGCATTGATGTCAAAACTCATTGCAGTTTCAATGCCTAAGCGCATTTGCACAGCATTAGCAATCGACGGTGTTTTTTGTTCACCTGTTATGGTCGCGACAATAATTAAATCAATATCCTCTTTTTTAATACTACCTTTATTGATGGCATCCATCGCTGCATAGTATGCCATGTCAACCGTTGTTTCTTCAACAACTTTATGACGTTTTTTAATACCTGTTCTTGTAACAATCCATTCATCGGATGTTTCTACTATTTGTTCAAAATCTTTGTTTGTTAATACTCCATTTGGAATGTATTTACCGGTTGCTTTAATATGTACACTCATGATTTTAAAGATTAGTCTGTTGTTTGACTAAATAATTCCTTTCTATGTGTTATTAAAAATATTTTGATATTCAAATAAATTACTTGTAAATTATTTTAACACATAAGAACATTTTGTCAAGGAAAGATGACTAAAATCGCGTACATTAATTTTATCTTGATTGATTAATTTGCATTAAAAAAGCATCAAAAACAAGTTTTGTTACCTTTGCATCATCTAAAGCATCATGTGTTTGCATAGCCTCTTTTTGGTAATACGTTTCATAAGCTTTAAATAGTCCAATATCATTTAATACATTGAAATAATTTTTATGTACTTTTAATAAATCAATAAAGTCTGTTCGTTTAGTTATTGGCTTCAAATGATGTAATTGATACATTTCATCGAGCGCTTTTATATCATTTGTTCCCCAAACAATTATTTTTGGTTTATAAGTTGTCATAATATTTTTTAAACGTTCATAAAACTCAACAAACGGTATTTTATGAGCATCATAGGACTCTTGATCAATTTTTAAGAACTTAACTGTGCGTTTGCTTAAGATTTTTTGATGTTTCGCCTCAATATATACCGATTCTGTTACAATAGGATCTTCATATGGCTTTGAAACTAAATAGCCTGCCTGAATAATTTCTGCAACAAAAAAGTCTGAATAATAAGGAGGCATCGTCATTTCAAAATCCATAAATAAATAGTTTTTATTTTTCTTAAATATTTTTTTAATGTCGCCTCTTAATAAGTTAATGTCGTAAAAGACTTTATGTGGGTTCAATTGAACAATTTTATTAAAAAATAAAATTTGTTGAGCTTTTACTTGTCCAAACTTTTTGTGTCTAGCACTTACTTCAAAGTCAACTAGGATACCTTTTTTTAAATAAACCATAAAAGTTTTTGCAACTTTGTTTGTCATATAAAAGGCTGTTTTTCTACCATTAAAATATAAGTAAATGATTTTTTTATTGTAGTCTATATCACCAATTATGAATTTCATTTTATAACCTCTTTTATTTTTTGTGCAACACTTAGAGGGATGCCTAATGCGGTGATATCCTCTATGCTTGCGGCTTTTATTGCGTCAATACTTTTAAATGCTTTAAGTAACCTTTGTTTTCGAACCGTTCCAATGCCTTCAATGTCGTCAAACAACGATTTTTCCATTGTCTTTTTTCGACTTGAGCGATGAAACGTTATCGCGAACCTGTGGATTTCATCACTAATACCTGCTAAAAATTTATAAAGTGGTTCATGCTTATTAAATATTTTAGTTTCACTATCAAAAACCAAAGCTTCAAATTGATGACGATTGTCTTTCTTTAATCCAGCTACCTTGATATTTAAACCAAGGCTGTGAATAGATTCAAGAGCCGCTGCAACTTGGCCTTTACCGCCATCAACTAATATAAGGTCAGGCATTGTTTGTTTTTCCATGAGAAGTTTATAATATCTTCGATAGATAACCTCACGCATACCACTATAATCGTCTTGTTCACTTTCTTTTAAGTGATATTTACGATATTTATTTTTATTGAATTGTCCCTCTTCAACAACAATCATTGCTGATATTGGATTTGTTCCGAAAAGTTGTGAGTTATCAAAAACTTCAATAATTCTTAATCGTTCGATATTTAATACCGTCTTTAAATCATCCAAAACTTCTTGGATACGCTCATCTTTATTTTTATGAAGTAAATAATAATTTTCTAAATCCATTCGGGCATTTTTTGTTGCCATATCCATAATTTTCTTTTTATCACCAATTTTCGGTTGGATGACATTAACATTAAATAGACCACTTAAGTTCTCTTTATAATAACTTAGAGAAAACAACAGTTCATCTGGTGCATAATGTTCATAGTATTGTCTTAAATACTGAATAGCCTCCTCATAAGGGTCATCAATATATGAAAAAATAACTTTATGTTGATCAACGATTCGTCCTTGACGCATCATTAATATTTGAATAGATATAGATTCTTTGTTATGTGCAATACCAATGAAGTCGCGATCTTTAAAATCGTTAAGACTGATGATTTGTTTTTCTGTTGTTGTTTGTATATGTTTTAAATCTTCGCGAAACGCTAGTGCTTTTTCGAACATTAACGCCTCACTTGCTTCATGCATCGCTTCGGTTATTGCATTTACTACTTCCTTAATATCACCTTTCAAAAAGCGTGTAATAAATTGAATTGTTTTTTCATAAGGGTATTGGTCTTCACCTAAAATTTTTTTACCAATTGCTTCATAAAAGTTAGGGATTGGATCTACATAATCCATTGGAAACATTTTGTTTAGTAGACTTGCCGTAGTGCGTGCACTGTAAACGTTTGGGTATGGGCCAAATAGTTTTCCTGTCACATTCTTTTTACGAACAACATTTAAATGTGGTTTCATCTCCATATTAAGTTCAATAAATGGATATGTTTTATCATCCATTAAGGCAATGTTGTATTTTGGTTTATGCTGTTTAATTAAGTTAAGTTCTAAAATTAAGGACTCTTGTTCGCTGTTAGTGACAACATAAAAAAAATCAGCAATCTCTGATACTAGTTTTGTTGTTTTAATGTTGTGTGCACCTGTAAAATAGGAACGAACACGGTTTTTTAAATTTTTTGCTTTCCCAACGTAAATAACTTCGTCATACTTATTTTTCATTAAGTAACAACCAGGTTCATTGGGCAAAAGATTTAACTTGTCTTTAATCATAACTCACCTTATTATCCTTTATTATATCATAAAAAAGATGATACTAAAGTATCACCTTTATTCATTGTCGCCCACATCTTTAATTTGTGAACGATAAATATTCGCATAAACACGATTATTATTTAAAAGAACATCATGACTTCCTTCTTCAACCTTTAATCCATTTTCAAAGACAACGATTTTATTTGCCTGTTTAATTGTTGATAGTCTGTGTGCAATAACAATCGTTGTTCGACCTTTTTTAACATGATTTAATGCAGTTTGAATGAGTGTTTCTGTTTCTGTGTCAATGTTTGCTGTTGCCTCATCCATAATTAGAATTGCTGGATCAAAAATAACGGCTCTTGCAAATGCAATTAATTGTTTTTCACCAACACTTAAGTTGGAACCACCACGTGTAAGTTCAGTATGTATACCTTTTGGCAATTTATCGATGAGTTTATCTCCACCAATTTCTCTTAAAACACTTTCAATTCTTTCATCGCTTGCATTTGGATGATTGAAGCGAATATTATCTGCAAGTGTTCCTTTGAAAATTGTTGGATCTTGTAAAACAACACCAATATGTTGTCGATATGTTTGTTTTGGATGTGTTGTAATATCAACACCATCAACATAGATTTTTCCCATATCATTTTCTTTTAAGTCATAAAATCTTAATAATAAACTAATTAATGTCGTTTTTCCACTTCCTGTATGACCGACAATACCAACCATTTGTCCAGCATCAATTTCTAAATCAATACCTTTAAGTACAGGTTTGCCTTCAACATAGGAAAACCATAAATTATCAAATAAAACGTGTCCTTTGTAGCGTGGAATTGGATAGTTTCGATCATCTTCTTGTTGCCCATCAATAACCGTAAAAATTCGTTCAGTTTTAACAATTGCGTGCTGAAGATTACCAATTTCTCTAAAGAGTGTACCAACTGGTTCAATTAATCTTGTTAAATAGTCATTGTATGCATAAATTAAACCTGCGGTTGCTACAAATCCAAAAATTGTAAGTGTTTGTCGACCGAAATATAAGACGATAAATGCTGTAACAAGCGCACCAAGTAAACGTATCATATTCCATCCAATCGATAAATGAAGTTTAACTTCTTTCATTTTTTCGTTATTAAAATCCATGGATAGCGCATTAAACTTATCTTCTGTTTCTTTTTTGTAATTAAAGATTTGTAAAATACTAATACCGTTAATAATCTCATTTAAGTTTGCTGTTATCATAGAGTTTTGTTCGTTAACTTTCACAGCAATTTTGTTAAGTTTACCTACAAAATATTTGAGCCACACATAGATAATTGGGAACACAATAAATGTTAAAAGTGCGAGTTTGGCATCCAAGTAGAACATACCAATATAAGCAAATACTACAGCCAACGAAGCGTTTAACACTAAATTCATAAGTGTTGAGAATAAGTTCATCATACCACCAACATCGTGTATAATACGGTTTGCAATTTTTCCTGCTGGTTCACTTTCAAAATATGTCATAGGCATATTTTGTAAAGCTTTTATCGCATCTTTTCTTGCATCACGCACAATGTTAACGTTTAACATGGACGTACTAATGCGTTGTATGTATGTAAATAAAATTTGTAGGAAAAAGCGAACAGCAAGTAATACAATTAAAATGATAAGTGGTTGAACAAATGGTTCATAAAATGATTTAACAACTTGATTTTCAAGGCGAACAATTTCACCCACAGTTATGTCTTCAATCGATAGATAATACGTTGTGCCATCACTTGTTACTTGTCGATGCCCCTCATTAATTAGGCCATTAAATAAATAATATTTGCCTTGATAAATAAATACTGAGTAAATATCATTATCATTTGGTTCTTGTGTTAAATGTATACCATTATATGTAACTTCGCTTTGGTCTAGAGTTGTTACATACCATGGTTCTTCAATTCCAATTAAATAATCATCTAAAATGCTTTTTACAATAAGTGGAGCTAGTAGACCAAGAACTTGAACTACAAGCATTGCAAGAATACTTATTGTAAGTAACTTTTTATAACGGCGAATATAACGCCAAACTTTTTTAAATGTCTTCATAATATCACTTCATCGTCATTTGCTGAATGTATTGATGTTTGTACCATCCTTCTTGTCTGATCAATTCAGCATGCGTGCCTTTCTGAGTAATCTCGCCATTTTCTAACACATAAATCGTATGCGCGTCTCGGACAGCGGAAAAACGATGAGCTACAATAATATTCGTTTTATTTGAACGGAATTCTTTTAATCGGTCAATGATGTTTTCTTCTGTTTTCGCATCGACCGCAGAAAGCGAATCGTCTAAAATTAATATTTCTGGGTCTTTAATTAATGCTCTTGCTATCGATAGCCTTTGCTTTTGGCCACCAGATAATGTTGTACCAGACTCACCAACCATTGTATTTAAACCATCATGTAAATAAAGTAGATCCTTCTCAAAATCAGCAATTTTAACCGCTTTATCTAACATGTTTTGATTTGCATTTGGATTCCCCATTAAAATATTTTCATCAACGGCTCTTTTAAACAACACATGTGCTTGTGGAACATAACCTACAAGATCACGAACTGCTTCAACCTTATATGATTGAATATCATTGCCATCAATTAATATCGATCCACTCGTTACGTTAAATTCCCGTAACAATTGACGAATCAATGTTGATTTACCACTACCCGTAGGTCCTACGATACCAATGGTTTGACCATTTTTTATCGAAAAACTAATATTTTTTATAACTGGATTTTTATCGAATGGATACTTAAAGACAACATCTTTAAACTCAATTTCTTTAAATGATAAAATGTGTTTTGCATCTTGTTCATCTTTAACTTTAGCTTGTGTTTTTAAAATTTCATCGTATCGATCCACTGAGATTGTAGCGTTATTAAGTTGTGTAAAAATTGTCGACATTGAAATGATTGGTCCATAAAGCATGCCAATATACGAAACAAATGTTACCAATTCGCCTACTGAAATTTTTTGATTGATAATAAAAAATATACCAAATCCGAATGCTAAAATATAACTTATCCCATAGACAACTTCAAATAAAGGATTAAACCAATTCTCATAATTAACAATATACCGCCATGATTCAATATCTCTATCAATCGCTTTATATTGTTTATCCAAATTGCTTTTTTGTTGTCCGTAAGCCCTTAATGTCTTTTGTCCTTCAACACTTTCTAAAACAATTTCTGTCATTTCTGAATATATTTCGCGATGTTTTTGAATATAACGCCGCTTCTTAAAGCGAATGATATTTAATAATGTAAGTGCAACTGGCATTATTGTTACAGATATTAAGGTAAGTTCCCAACTTATTGTAAAACTCATAATACCAATAGCAAACAAAATGATACCAACGTTAAAGACAATACCTTCAAGCAATTGGGTTGCTGCAACCGTAATTGCTTCTAAATCATTTGTAATACGTGCAATTAAATCACCTTTATGGTAGGTTTCAAAAAAATCTAAATCCATTTCAAATAAATGACTTAAATAATTGTGACGCAATTGATACGTAAGTTTATTAGCTGTTTTATTTACTAAAAAGTGAAACAGAAAACTCGAAAAATAACGAGTGACAGGTAGTAATACTAATAGTGCTACAAGCAAAACAAGCGAATCTTTTGTTAATGCACCGGAAATAAGTACGTCAATCGCTTTACCTAAGACATAAGCTGGAGCTAACGCTAGAACAGATATAAAGATTAGTAAAAAAAACATGAGAAGATACAGTTTCCACTCTTGTTTAATAAACCATCCTATTTTGTTAAATATACTTTTCATAAAATTTACCCCTTTTTAACTTATATATATACGCACGTTGTTATTTTAACCAAAAAAAATAAAAGGAACCGATAACTATCGATTCCAAAATAAGGGCATTCAAATATTAAGTTTCAAAAGTAATATCGACTTTATCATTTAAAATTTCTTCAAGAGCGATGCCAACGCTTTTTACGCATTTAGCTCCTTCGACTTTTAAATTTTCTTGTTCGATGATTCTTGCTACTTTGCTTGCAGCATATACCAACTTATATTTTGAATCGATTTTATTCAACAATTTATCAATTGATGGGTAGCGCATTCCGCCTTCATTTTTACTAACCATTTTTTTCCTCCAACATCTTTAAATAATTATGAATCGTTCTTTCAGTCTTTGCGTGTTCTGCTCGAATGATAGCCATAATTCTATCTGCAGCATTATTTACTTCGTCATTAACAACGATGTAATCATATTTGTGTGCTAATAAGAACTCATTATCTGCTTTTTTCACACGTGCTTCAATAATCTCTTTCGCCTCTGTACCACGTTTTAGTAAACGATCATAGAGCGCTTGTCTTCCTGGTGGCACGATGAAAATAAAAACTGCATCTTTAACTTTTTTTCTAAGTTTGAGGGCACCTTCGACCTCGATTTCTAAAACAACTTCCTTACCTAATTCTAGTTGCTCTTCAACCTTATCCTTTGGTGTTCCATAGTAGTTGCCGACAAATTCAGCCCATTCAAGGAATTTATCTTCCTCAATACGCTTTAAGAATTCTTCTTTACTTACGAAGTAATAATCTACGCCATCAACCTCACCATCTCTTGGTGGTCGAGTCGTCATTGAAACTGAGTAAACAAGGTCGTGGTTAGGGATATCAAATAATGCTTTTCTGACTGTACCTTTACCGACACCAGAGGGTCCGGATATTACTACTAACAGTCCTCTTTGATTAAGTTTCATGTATTCCCCTCCTCATTTAGTTTATTTTATATTAAAATAAGTTATTTGTAAATGATTTTGGAAATATTTCACTTAAATAAGCGCTTACATATTTTTTTAAGGCGTTTCGGTGTGATATAATCAAGTAGTGAGGTATATAAAATGGCTTTAGATGGTTTTTTTATTAAACATTTAATCTCCGAGATTAAACCTAAAATCACTGGTTCAAGACTCGATAAAATCGGACAAATTGATGATGCTAAATGGTTGTTAAGTTTTTATAGACAAGGTACTGAAAATCTTGTTATTGACTTGACTCATCAAAACCGACTTTTTTTAGTTTCCCTAACAAAACCTCATACAAAACCAACAATAGATCAGTTTACTCAAAACTTTAAACGATTTTTAGAAGGTGCAATATTAGAAGACATATCGCAATATTTAACTGACCGTGTCATTATTTTCACATTTAAATACAACGACTATATCTTTGGTCAAAAATATCGAAAACTTATTATTGAACTTATGGGTAAACACGCAAACTTCTTTATAGTTGAAGATGATGTTATTTTAGATTGTTTTAAAAAGATGTTTTTTGAAACAGGTAGACAATCCATTCCAAAAGCAACCTTTGAGTTCTTTCCAACAACAAAGGGTGAACTTACAAAAAATCATAAAGTTTTTGATGTTGATGATTTGTTAAATTTTAATGGTGTTTCAAAAAAATTAGCACAGTTTCTTACACATCATCAAAAAAATGTATTTGATATAGAAATTAACCCTACAAAGAATTTAGATAATCAAGATTTTTATTGGTTTAATATTTTCAATACATCAAACATCAAAACATATACTACTTTATCTGAAATTCAAGAAATTGATTTATCAAATAAAATTTCAAAGTCAGAAAAACCGATAATATTTATTGAAAACACTATACATAAGCTAATGAAAAAGCTTGCGATTATCGAAAAGCAAGCGATTGATAATCTTTCATTACTGGACCATAAAATTGATGGTGATTATATTTATCAAAGTGGTTTGAACTTAAAATCCTATCATTCAAGCATAACTGTATTTGATCGAACTATTGTTTTAGATGTCACAAAAACACTAAATGAAAATGCACAAAACTTCTATCAAACTTACCAAAAAGCTAAGCGTCGAGAAGAACACCTAAAAAATCAAAAAATAGATACTTTAGAACAATTAGATGCATTTAAATCATTCAAAGTTTTTTATGAGCTTGCATCAAAAGAAGATATGCATGATTTAGAGAGCGATCTGGCTCAGTATGGCTATTTAAAAGATTCTAAGGCAATAATTAGAAAAAAACAAAACAAACCCAACATCATTACGCTAAAATTCAATGAAACGACAATCTACATTGGTAAAAATGATCTACAAAATAATTTTGTCACACACGAATTAGGACATAAAAATGATTATTTCTTCCATGTAAAGGATGCTCCTGGTGGACATATTCTTGTAAAAACAGAGTTTTTAGATGAAGCATTACTTAGAACTTCTGCGATGCTTGCTGCCTATTTTTCTAGTTTAAGATATAGTTCTTCAATTCCAGTTGATTATACACAAATACGCAATATTAAAAAGATTAGTGGACAACACGGTTCTAAAGTTATTATGAAAAATTATAAAACAATCTATATTGATATTGATGAAGACAAAATACGTCAGTTATTGCATAAAAATTGAAAAAAAAACCGTTTTGATGTAAGATAGACCTATAAAATAGGAGGTATTATTATGACTTACGAATTACCAAAATTAACTTATGCTTATGACGCACTAGAACCATTTATTGATGCACGTACAATGGAAATTCACCATACGAAACATCATCAAGCTTATGTAACAAACTTAAATGCCGCATTAGCAAAACACCCTGAATTCACATTATCATTAGAAGCGATGTTAGAAGACTTAACTAAAGTTCCTCAAGATATTAGAACTGCTGTACAAAACAATGGTGGTGGACATTATAACCATTCATTATTCTGGACCTTACTAAAGAAAAATGATGGCCAAGGACCAAAAGGCGAATTATTAGATGCATTAAACACTACTTTCGGTTCTGTAGATGCTTTCAAAGAAGCGTTTGGTAACGCTGCTAAAACTCGTTTTGGTAGTGGTTGGGCATGGTTAATTATTAACAAAAACAAACAATTAGAAGTGGTTTCTACTGCTAACCAAGATACACCATTAAATTTAGGTACGCCAATCTTAGCGCTTGATGTTTGGGAACATGCTTATTACTTAAATTATCAAAACCGCAGACCAGATTATGTATCAG
>Ga0209075_1003751_pt1 | contig 12449 bp, 7 predicted proteins | sample Stecom2011_FD_187523 | JGI IMG/M metagenome (GOLD analysis project Ga0209075, IMG submission 187523) | Agricultural soil microbial communities from Utah to study Nitrogen management - Steer compost 2011 (SPAdes) (version 2) | ecosystem: Environmental > Terrestrial > Soil > Agricultural land...
GCGAATTCCTTTTTCAATTCTTGCGTTTGCGGTAATAAATCCAGTAGGCACTACAATAGCGGCTTTTCCTTTAGCCTTTTTTAAAGAATAAATAATGTGTTGGAAAAACAAGGTATAAATAGACATGCCATTTTTATTCCTTTTAGGCACATTAGGAATACCTGCAAAGAAACGCTCTTGATTTTCTTTCTTTTTCAACTCCTCTACATCATCGCTAAAATCCAGTTTGAATGGCGGATTACTAACTATGTAGTCAAACTTTCTAAGATCTTCGCCCACTTTATGATAAGGGTGCGTCATGGTGTTCCCCTGTATCACATTTTCTATACTATGTACTAGTTTATTTAGTACTAAGTTTAAACGTAAAAGATTGGAAGATTTCTGTGAGATATCTTGAGAGTACACAGTACATTTTTCTGGACCAATTACATGCGCAAGATTCATAAGTAAGGTTCCCGATCCTGCACTTGGGTCATATATAGTTACGTTGCTTACTGGTTCTGGAACCAAAATATTAGCCATAATTTTTGAAACAGCATGAGGTGTATAGTATTCTGCATATTTACCGCCTGCATCGCTGTTGTAATCTTTGATTAAATACTCAAAAATAGTAGAGAAAAAATCAAAGCCTTCTCCCATTACATTTTCAAAGTTGAATAGGGTTAGCTTATTAAACAATGCTTTTGCAAAAGCATCACGATTGCTACTAACGTACTCGGTTATCCTTTCGAACAGTTGTATTTTTTGTCCATCTTCCGTTTTTACTGCAAACAGGTTTATATTTTTTGCAGCGATATCCATTAGCGTATCATCTATTAACTTGGCGAAATCAGGTTCGTTTTGTCGATCAAACAAATGCCCAATTAATTGATGTGGATATAGGAATGCCGTATCTACACCAAGATTAAACTGCAACAAGTTATAATCGTTTTCGTCCAACTTAGCCAACTCTGCACCCCAGTTCTCGCTTTCAGCTAGTTCGGGTTTTAGCTTTTTTATTTCAAAAGCGAACTTGTCATTTAGAAACTTATATAAAAATATTTGGCTGATTATTTTAAATTCATTCCCATCGTTGCCCAAGCCGTAGCTAGCACAAACGGCTTTAAGTTCGTCGATAAGCGTTTTTGTTTCGGCAACAAAATTATCTGTATTAATGTTTTTTGTCATGCTATTTTTCCGTGGTATTCATTTAAGTATTCCCTTACTATCATGTCGCGAATAAATTCTACTGTTTCGAAATCCATTTGTTTCTCCACTGTTTTATTAAATTCATTTAGCACTAGGCCAGCTACAATTCGCCCAAAGTAGGCTTCGTTTTGCAGACTATCGCTTCGGTTAAGCAAAGTAATATCGGTTTGTTCTTTAATTTTCTTTAATGCTTCAATAATAGCAGTTTTTATTTTAGAAGGCCTGCCAGCTTCTTCCAATCGCTTTTGTATTCTAGCATATTTTGGATCTCCGTTATATATATCTTTTAATAGATCATTTTTCCTATTTAGTTCTTTAATTTTTTCATGAATGCTGGTTAGAGAAGTAATATTTGCCTGCATTTCATCTTGACTAACTTCGTTTAAATTCTTTCCTTCAAACAAACGCCTTAGTTCTTCGTACAAACTTACCCATTCTGGATCTTTTGGATCGAAATTTCCTGCTAAAGCTTCTCTGGTTTTCTTTAAGATATCTTTGAGTTGGCCTGCAAGCATCAACTCACTCTCACCAATTTTCTTAAAGCTAAAAACAATATCTTCTAAAGCAACATTAAGCATATTGCCCACCTCTTCGTTACGTTCCAAAGCGTTCTTTGCATTGATTAAAGCTAAATGATTGTTCGCTTCGTTATATAATTTCCCTAGCTGTCTAAAATCCATACGGTCGAGCAACTCATATTCTCCCGTTAAACGGATTATATTATACAAGGCTCTAGCATCTTGCAAAGCTTTTGTAATGCGTTGCATTTCTGAAGGATCACTGATTTGCGAGATTTGAGAAGAAAAATTTTCTGCATTTTTTAAATCATAGTATGCAAGTACTTCTTTTATATCACGAATGGATGCTTCCATCTCTTTTCGTGGCATAAAAAGGTTGGAATAGTTTTCCATTTCACCACCCAAAACCCCTTGTAACTCATTAAAATATGCTTTGTTGGTTTTATCAAATTCTTTAGATATATCTGCAAAATCAACTACATAGCCATACTTATAACTTCTATATCTTCGGTTTACTCTGGTTAAAGCTTGAAGTAAGTTATGACTTCTAATTACTCGGCCAAGGTATATTTTTTTTAAACGTGGAGCATCAAATCCAGTCAGCAGCATATTATACACAAAAAGAAAGTCTATTTTCCCAGCTTTAAAATCATCACGCCACTTTCCTAACTCTTCTTTACTTCCCGAATCATAAAGAATTAACGCTGCTTTTTTAACACGATATGCTTCTTTACGTTCGTTCTTGTACTCAGCACCTGGTTCGGCTGCTTTTTGCATAGTTTCTTCTTCTGGTTCTACAGAAGCATAAAGCTTATTAAAAATAGAAAACATTTTTCGAGCCTGCTCACTGCTATCGCATATTACCATGCCTCCTACGGTAGGATCGTTGTTTCTTGCTCTAAAGTCTTGGAAGTCTTTCACGATATACTCCAACATTGGCGCTACAAAGGACCCGTGTGCGTAGGCTAGTTTTCTATCGGCATCTCCTTTCTTTATTTCAAGCTTGTCCAGCGCATTCTTAAGCAAGATTTTATATTCGGTTTCTATCTCTTCTCGAATAAGCTTCAAAGTATAACCATCGGCAATAGAACGGTCATAATAATACTTATGAATATAATCACCAAATAAGTGTTTTGACTTTAAAGTATCTCCGATTAAGGGCGTTCCCGTTAATCCAATCTTTATAGCATTTCTGTCGGACTCCTCTAGGTTGGCCAAAAAACTCCCTTCTGGATTATAGCTTCGGTGTACCTCGTCTAAAAAATACACTCTTTGAATATTTATATTATAATCCGTGGTGCTACTTACGCTAGGATCATCTTTGAATTTCTGAATATTTACAACTGTGATTTCTCTTCTCCCTCTATCGTTGTTAACTGCGGTTGTTTTCTTTAGGTCTGCAACAAACTGTTCCCTAGAGTCTACCGTATGCACTTTCAATCCTCGTGCCGTAAACTCATCTCTAGCTTGCGTTAGTAAGTCCAAACGGTCTACAATAAAATAGAACTTTGGAATGATGTGTTGTTTTTGATAATAATCGGTTAGAAAATGTACGTTGTAATAGGCTAAAGCTGTTTTCCCACTGCCTTGAGTATGCCAAATAATACCTTTTTGTATTCCTTCGTCCAGCTTTGTCCTTATGGCTTTCGTAGCAAATAACTGCGGATAGCGCATAATATGCTTTTGTAAACCACTGGTTTCTTTTACATAGGCCAGTGAATATAACAGAAGAAACTTCAACCTATCCTTAGAAAGCATCGAGGTAAGTATCCTATTGGTAGGTGTGTCATAATTTTTGTTGGTCTTATACTCTATGCTATTCTTTAAAGCTTGGTAATTCGTATCTTTTAAAAGGAAATCCTCTACCTCTTCATCTAAAGGCTTCAGCACTTCTAAATGATTAAACCCTATCTCTTCTCGGAAATAATTGAAATGCAATTTTTGATAAGAAGGCGAAGCATAAAAAGCTCCTTGCCAAGGTTCTATCTCGTCTGGATCATATTCCATATTATTGGAAAAGATCATAAACTGCGTGATGTTGACGAACTTTCTAAATTGCTTATTATTAAACCGAGTATTCATTCTATCACGCTCTGCAATAACTCCATCACGGTTATTAGGTTTCTTAACCTCAATAAAAGCTAACGGCATGCCATTGATTAAAGTAATAATATCTGGCCTGAAAACGTCTTCCCCATTTTTATAAGGTAACTCTGTAACTACATGAAAACTGTTATTGTCAAAATTCTCAAAGTCGATTAGCTTAACTCCTGAACGTTTGATAAGCATTTCAAAAAATGCCTTACCTAAATCCTCATTCTCCAACGCCAAACTAATGTCTTGATAAAGTCTATTTATATCGTCTTTGGCTATACCAGGGTTGATGCTCCCAATAGATTTATTAAATATATCTCTAAATATATTGGTATCGGTATCCCAAGAAGCATCCTTAAGAGATAAGTATTTATAACCCAATTGTGTAAGGTGTAAAATAGCTGGTAGTTTTACTCTAGAGTCTTCGTTAAAAGCCATAGTATTTAATAATGTTTAGAAATGAAATAATTATCCTTAAAACCATCCAATAAGGAGTTTCAACATGTCAAATTCAAAAATAGATTTTTCGTTTTATATTTCCTTAGGGCATTCCGCATTCTAATATATGCCTAATGAAATCTCACCAAACATACAAATTATTTTAGCAATCCTTTAACAGTCCCTTTAAGGATAAAAAACCCACGCTAATCGGCAGAAAAAACCATCATCAAGCAAATAATCATAATTTTTTGATGCCAGTTCATGCCGCTTCACAATGTTTAACGCAATAGGAAGTTACTAGTGGGCTGTCGTTGCTTGGGGTTTTAGATATGCAGTTTCAAACGTGCCCCATCCTTTTTCCATAAAATCACGGGATTTCGAAAGCCGTTCCTTTTTACCCGATGAATCGAATAATACAACAGCATCTATTGGTGTTTACAGAAACCTACGGCAATAGCCATGAGCCTTACCCATCCGAATAAACCACCAGTTCACGATCCAGTTTGATACGCTTCTTTTCACCTTTTTCTTCTTCTCCTTCTTCTCGAATGCTCTAGAGGGCTTATTCCGTAATAAAGCTCTTAACAAGTTGGTTGGCTTCCAAGGCAATACTGTCCTTCTGTCCGGATAGTGTGTAGCGGATCGCCCTATTATCATAGGCTATAATCTTGGGTTTTAAAGCCAAATGATCTGGATGTTTGTGGGACAAATAATTATCGAAAAGAACAACTACTTCTACTGGCAATAGGTCTTCTAAACGATGTAACTTGTTATTCTTCAAGTAAACCACATGGCCAAAGGCCATGGAATTACCGCGAACTATTAATCTTAAATCGACTTGCCGCCTATAGAATTCCATTCTTAAAGCGGATAAATAGGCTTGTCGCGTAATCCCCATATGCCATATTCCGACTTCTTTATTAAAGGCAGACACAAGTTTTTGGGTCGTATAACCCGCTAATTGTTTGGCAAACTTCCTTTTACTTTCTTCGTGTGAATTATTACTCATGATATTGGATTTAAATATTGATAACTTACGGCTACACCATACTTGGTTAGAAAATTATTTTATGTTATTCCGAGCTTAGTTAGCCAGGTTTTTAGTTCGGGCAGCTTCCCCTTTCTCTTGTAATAGCCACATCCCCATTCATCGGAAGGAGTCAGAAAACCAAGGGAATGGTTTTTGCCACTTGGGCAGGCAGCCACCCAGCTATGAGCATCGGTCCCTGTTGGTCTTGGATGTAGTTCTTGTTCTTCTAAATAAGTAATCAGCGGAGTTTTCGCCTTTTTGGCTTTGTCCGAAATGGCTTTCTTTTCCGAATAGATGTTCTCGATAATCGCATCGTATTCTTCTTGGGTCAATAACGGACTATGTTCAAAGTCGAGCTTGTCCTGATAAGGCAAATTGGCTTCAAAATACGCGCGTAGCATAAAAGTGAGGTTTTCTTTAAGCGTTTTATACCTCAGTTTAAATTGTGCAGTAAGTTCTGGAGAATCCTTAAGTAGAGCATACGCTAATTGAATATAGCCATCGTCGGTAAGGCGGTAATAAAATTTCAGCTCCACACCCCAAAATGAATCGCTGAGTACAACGAAGTAGTTCAGTTCGTGAAGGAAACTTTCTGTGCCACCTAAATCCAGGTCGGCATTCATTTTCACACCTTCTTGTGTGGTAAATACAGTTTTCATAATGCATAGTTTTTTAGGTTATGCATCAGGATATATTATGTAAATGGAGGTTCATTTATTTTGACAGAACTGTCCGTATACTAAACCACCGTAGCTTTTGTGCTCGGTTGGTACGCCATTGCGTTCCTGATACAAAAGCAAATATAAGAATTTATTTTAACATATAGGAAGGAATGTTAAAATTTTGATTGTCTTTAAATGCCCTAAGGTCTTTGGAAAACTGCAGTTCCAACTATTGTTTGAAAAGTGAAATTTCTTTGACTTTAATTTTGGACAGGATTAAATATTTTGGACTACCAAATTCCAAAAAAGACTCATCAGGATTGCTCTCATATTTAAAAATAGGAACAAGAATATGGGAAGTATAAAAAGTAAACCTTGGATTTTGCAAGCTTGCAAACACAAAAAGTCTATCTTAAAAATTTTTCGATATTTGCCATGAGTATTTTGATACCTATGGCGGAAAAATTCTCTTAAGAAATTACAAGCCTTTATATAATTCATTTGACTAAACCACGAAAATCATGAAAAAAACAATTGCAGTTACGGCACTATTACTACTCTTCCTTTCTTCCAATATTCACGCACAAGAAAGTAAGTCCACGGATTGGTTTTTTCTAAAAAGTGTCACCACCTTAAAGTTTACCAAAACCAACACAACACATAAAATCGACGATTTTTTATTCGAAGCAATCTGGGATGAAAAGCTTCGCAAAATAAACGACGAAAAGTACTCCAGCGGAATTTCAGAACTAAAAATATTTCGAAATGGCAACCTGATTCAGACTATAGAAAACATTAAAGATAAAATTGGCCTTGGGTACATCCATTTTGCATTTTACGACTATAATATGGATGGCCACTTGGATTTCACCGTTCCATTGAATTGCGGTAAGTCTTGTTACTACCATTATTATTTATTCAATCCAACCACAAATAATTTCGAGTATCAAGAACAATGGGATTATTTAAAGGTCTTTAAATTAAATAAGGTGTCAAAACAGATATTATCCGTCCCAGAGGGCACTGCGAGTGAAGGCACACAAAAACGATACAAAGTGGAGGGTTTTAAATTAATTGAAGTTGAAACCATACATTATTAAAAAGCTTTCAGGCTGAAGCTACGCCATTTATCTCCATTATCACATAATTCTTACCTTGTAAAAACACATTTCCCTATTCCAAGACAGAAAAATAACGTGAATAAAATGCTTTGGATCCTTAAAGATTGAACAAAAATTAATTTAATTGAATTTCGGTTTTCCCTATCGTATTTAAAAATGCTTCGATCTTTGATTGTAGGTAATTAAATAATTTTCATTAAATTTATACTCTATCCCTCAAGTACAACTTTTTTTGAAAAAGAGTTGGTTGAGGGATTTTTTATTAGTCCCAATACAGCATTAGAAACTGCTTATCCCCCGACCCCACAGTAACCGAAGTTCGACCTTATTCTGCAATTAAAATCATATCCCATGAAAATCAAGTTTTATGCTGTCTTGGCAACGACACTCATTTTTTTATTCAGTTTCTCCCAGCTATCGGCACAGACAACGAGCGTCTATGTTTCTGCCCATCCAGACGACTGGCAACTCTTTATGAATCCCAATGCTTACACCAGTTTAAAAGGCACGAACGAAAAAGTAGTTTTTATACATACCACGGCTGGCGATGGCGGCGACGGAACGACATCGAATTATTATTTGGCACGAGAAGAAGGCAGTTTGCGCGCCATCCGATTTATGTCGAATACCTACACCAATGCAGGAGCTCCTGGCGCTGAAATGAACCCAACAACGGTGACCCTCAACGGCCATTCCATTGCCAAATACACCTATCGCAATGCTGAGATTTACTTTCTGCGCTTGCCCGACGGAAATTATTCGGGTCCGGGATATGCAGGAACTAACAACGAGAGTTTGCAAAAATTGTATTCAGGCACCATCACCTCGATTTCGGCCATCGATGGCTCAACTACCTACACCTCGTTGGAAGATTTAAAACTCACTTTGAAAGCCATTGTGGAAACCGAAACTAATGGTCAGGTGTTCTTTAATTTAGCCGACCACGATGCTGCTATAAATCCGGACGATCATTCCGATCACGTGCATTCGTCTTTAATTATGCAAGATGTAGCTCGTTTAATCGGGGATATTGATTTGAATCTGTATAGCGAATACAACACGGCTTCACAACCGATTAATATTTCAGGCGACGATTTGATGATCAACGCTGGAACGTGGGGTGCAACGGCTTCTGGGATATCGGATAAGCACTTTTTTAGCACGTGGGATAACGATCACAACAAATGGCTGTATCGGCAGTATTTCAGAACGGTTCCCGCCGATACGACTCCTGTGGTCTCCGTGGTTGCCACCGATTCCGATGCCGCAGAAAACCCTTTGGAAACAGGCTTGTATACCGTTAGTTTGAATTCGGTCAATACCGGAAACCCCATTACCATTACTTATACCGTGAGTGGTACGGCAACACCCGGAGCTGATTATATCGCCCTCTCGGGTTCCGTTACGATTCCTAACGGACAGCAAAGTGAAACAATTACCGTAACGCCCATCGATGACACAGAAGTAGAACCGATTGAAACCGTTATACTCACCCTGTCTTCGAGTACGGAATATCATCTCGGCAGTCCTGCAACAGCGACAGTCAATATTACCAGCGACGATTTGGCTCCTACCGGACCTAACCTTGCGCTTTTAAAACCTACTACTGCGGCAAGTGGCAGTTCTACGAGTGCAAAAGCAGTTGATGGCAACTATAGCCAAACCAATTATTGGCAAGGATCTCCTTATCCGAAATGGTGGCAGGTGGATTTAGGCGATCAATACGATATCAGTTCCTTAGCTGTAATCACCTACTACGGCAACAACCGCTATTATCAATACGACATACAAGCTTCGACCGATGGAAATAATTGGACCACAATTATTGATTTTAATACCAATACAGCACCTGCGACAAGTGCGGGAAATACGTTCAATGTCAATCATCATACGGCAAGATACCTGAGAGTAAATATGAATTACAACTCTGTAAACACGGGCGTTCATATCATTGAGTTTGAAGCTTATGGCGTGTTGTCAGGCGTGCAACAACCGGAAGTATCCATAGCAGCAACCACACCAACAGCGACGGAGAACCCATTGGAAAATGGGGTGTTTACAGTAAGTCTCGACACTATTAACAACAGCGGCCCGCTTACGGTTTATTATACTGTTGGAGGAACGGCTACTCCAGATGCTGACTATATCGCACTTCCTGGATCGCTTATCATCCCCGATGGACAGCAATCGGCTACGATTACTGTGGTTCCTATCGACGACACCGAAGTAGAACCCGACGAAACAGTAATCCTCATGTTAACTTCAAGTACAGATTATACGGTGGGTGCTCCTTCCGAAGCTACGGTTACCATTATCAGTGACGACGTAGCGCCGCCAACGGAAAACATCGCGTTAAACAAACCAACCTCCTCATCTAGCGGGGCGGAACGGTCGAGCGCTTATGCGGTTGATGGCAATTACGACTTAGACAACTGGTGGGGTGCCAGCCCTTTTCCGCAATGGTGGCGGGTGGATTTAGGCGATGCCTACGATCTTAGTCAGTTGGTGATGATCAATTATTACGATGGCTATCGCTATTATCAATTCGATATTGAAGGGTCGTTAGACGGGGTAAATTGGACAACGTTAGTCGATTTTAATACCAATACTGCGGTATCGACAAGCCAAGGGAATACGTTTAACCTCAACCATCCTTCTGTGCGCTATATCCGTGTGAATTTGAATTACAACTCTGCTAATATCGGAGTCCACATAATCGAATTTGAAGCTTATGGCACTTTGACGGGAGCTTCGAGTAGAAGTGCATCTCATCCGACTGATATTTCGGATAAAAATTCTAGTAAAACATCTATCGACTATGCTTTATCGGTTTTTCCGAATCCGAATAAATCGGGGAATCCCATAAAGTTAACTCTTGAACTTCCGAAATCCCAGCGGGCTACCGTAGCGTTGTTTGATGTGACTGGGAAGTTGCTTGCTAACAAAACGTTTGATTTTAAACAAGGAGTTAACGAAGTGGAAATGCCGACAGATTATTTCTCAACGGGGATGCTCGTGGTTCGAATAGGTATTGAAGGGGAAGTCATTACGAAGCGGGTATTTATAGAATAATCAACGTTTAATGATAAACTCCTGAGGACACAGAGAAGGCACGAAGGACGGATAGAACACGGATGACGCGGATATGACGGACTTTGGCGGATGCTTTATCTCATTTAGGGGGACTGTAAAATATTTTGTGTTTTTAACTTCTACGTAAGTCAAAAAATGATTTTGAAATTCATAGGAAAAATTTACTTTTAAAATTTTAATCTTATGAATCCAGAATTAGAAAAACAATTAGAGGCCTTAATCGGCAAGATCAGCAACAAAGAAGATTTTTACATTGTTAGAGATCAACTTTTAAAAAGAGGGATAGAATCGCTTTTAAAAGCAGAAATGACCGCTCATTTGGGATATGAGAAAGGAAGTTCCAAAACACAAGTGAATCAAAGAAATGGCTTCTCTGAGAAGACTATAAAAACGCAGCAAGGAGAACAACGTATTAAAATTCCTCGCGACAGGGAAGGTTCTTTCAATCCGGTAATCGTTCCTAAGCATCAATCCATTAGTCAAGAATTGGAGGACTGCATTCAATTATTGTATGCTAAAGGAATGAGCAACAGTGACATAATTGATTTTATTGAAAGCACTTATGGTGTAGAATATTCTACTTCGCAAGTTTCTATTATAACCAATCAATTATTAGAGGATATTCAAGCTTGGCAGAACAGACCTTTAGAAGACATATATCCAATTATCTGGATAGATGCCATTCATTACAAAATAAGGCAAGACAACAAAGTTATTTCCAAAGCTTGTATGATTGTATTAAGAGTTAACACTGAAGGACAACAAGATATCTTGAGTATGGCTATTGTTGAAACTGAGACTGCATCTTCTTGGATGGCCATTTTAGAGGATCTGAGAACCCGTGGGATTAAAGATATTTTCTTTCTATGCTCTGACAATCTTCCGGGCCTGGATAAAGCTATAGAGGCTATTTATCCAAATAGTATTCGTCAAATCTGCATAGTTCATCAAATCAGAAATTCAATGAAGTATGTTAGCTTTAAGGATCGCAGAAAAGTTATGGCTGACATCAAGAGCATTTACAAGGCAGATAATGAGCATTTTGCATTGGAAGCATTAAAGATATTTAAAGAAAACTGGGGTAATAAATATCATTCTGCAGTCCAATCTTGGGAAAAAAACTGGGATAATCTCACCGCTTTTTTGAACTATCCAAAAGAGATTCGAAAACTCATTTATACAACCAATATTATCGAAAGTTTCAATGCCAGCTTACGTAAATGCACTAAAAACAAAAAGGTGTTTCCTAATGATAATGCAGCTTTAAAATCAATTTATTTGGCTGCCCAAAACATTAGAAAGAAATGGAGAAAAACCCGATTTAATTGGGCGCAAATTTACAATCAATTGTACATTTGTTTTCCAGGTAGATTATAAACCATTATTTTCAAACCTATGAATTTTGAAATTATTTTTCAAAAACACAAAATTTTGGATAAACTCCATTTAGGTGTTATATTGAAGAGGTGGCAGCTATCTCACCTCTCAAATCTCATGTCTAAAATCTTTTCGTCCTAAGTCGTTATAAACCCCAATCAACCTATTCTCTAGCTGTCTAGACTCTAGTTGCCATAAAATCACCTCGTAGGTTCACGCGGAGGTCGCTGAGTTTTGCGCATAAAGCTGTCCGCCCCATTTGTCGCTAATGTATTTTATAAAGAGCATGACCAGTACATAATCCTTGTATTGACTGGCGGCCCTGCCACCTCGTAACTCATTACAACTCTCCCAAAGAGAGCTATATAAATCTGATTTTTTTATTGCCATATAGAAGTGTTTATTAAAGTAGGTTTTTCAAATGTAGACAACTCCTCCTTCGCTTCTTTACTGTTTCCCGTAAGAACGAAAGGGAGAATTTTTCCGACCAAATATACAGATTAATTTAGCAATCCTTTAACAGTTCCAGAAAGGATAAAAAGCCACCGCTAATCGCCAGTATCCACCACCCATTCCCGATCCAGTTTGATGCGTTTCTTCTCGCCGCGATCGCCTCGGATGCTGTAAAAGTCTTGTAACGCCTCGCCAACGGCATCTTTGATCTTCCGATTGATTCGGGATAAAACAATGTTGATGTCATTTTCTAAGGGATCGACCAGCAAATTGATGGCACGGGATATCGCATCGCGATTGGTTTGGTTGCTCAACCGTTCGTATAATTTGGTGAGTTCTTCCTTGTGGTCGGTTAGGGCATTTAAATGAATGCCTTTTGGATGGTTGAGAAACAACAGGTAAACTGTTTTTTCTTTGGGATTCAACCGCAATTCGAGATTGCCCAAATCGGAAAAAAAGATCTTTTTGAGAT
>Ga0209075_1003752_pt1 | contig 12447 bp, 9 predicted proteins | sample Stecom2011_FD_187523 | JGI IMG/M metagenome (GOLD analysis project Ga0209075, IMG submission 187523) | Agricultural soil microbial communities from Utah to study Nitrogen management - Steer compost 2011 (SPAdes) (version 2) | ecosystem: Environmental > Terrestrial > Soil > Agricultural land...
ATCCTTGTTGTAGCGGGAATCCGGGCGTAGCTCCGGCGCACCTTCGTCCAGGTCACCAACCTTGAGGTCCTGCTTGTAGTAAAGACCCAGACCAAGACCAATCACCGCAATCAGAAGGGAAATCGGCGCAACGCCTGGATGGGAGAAGTACGACATGACCCGCCATTTGCGATCCTGTTTTTCCCCGTGATTCTGCACATGCCGGACACCACCCTTCGAGATACCGATGTAAGACATAATCAGTACATGCAGCACCAGGTTGGTGATGACCACGAACGCCACACCCAGACCGGCCGCAATGGCCAGGTCACGGATAACGTCAATTTCGATAAACACCAGGGTCAGGAAGCCGAAGGCATCGGAAATCAGCGCCAGCATGCCCGGAATATACAGGGCCCGGAACGCAAGCCTGGCCGAGGTGATGGCATCAAAGCCTTTACCTGCCTCGACGGCCATGGCGTTGACGATCTGCACGCCGTGACTGATACCGATCGCAAAGACCAGGAAAGGAACCAGCACCGAGTATGGGTCCAGCCCGTAGCCCAGCAGCTTGAGGGTACCAAGCTGCCAGAACACGGCAATGATCGATGTGAACACCGGCACCAGGGTGCCTGCGATACAACGGGAGTACCAGAACAACAGCAGCGTGGTCAGCAGGATGGTGATCCCCGCAAACCAGGCAATGGAGGCAATACCCTCAATCAGATCACCCACTTTCTTGGCGAAACCGACAATGTGGATATTGATGTTAGGATTTTCCGCTCCATACTTATCGCGAATTTTCTCTTCGAGCTGGCGTGAGAACTCACCATAATCCAGCGCTTCTCCGGTTTCCGGGTTCTTCTCGTACAATGGCGCGTAAACGATGGTGGAACGGAAGTTATCAGAAATCAGGCGCCCTACTTCGTTGGAACGCAGGATGTTCTGGCGCAACTGCTCCAGGCTTTCACGGGAACCGTCGTAGCCATCAGGAATGACCGTACCACCCTGGAAGCCCTGTTCTGTTACCTCTACCCAGCGTACGTTGGAAGTCCACAGCGACTTGAGGCCGGAACGGTCTACCCCATTCAGGTAAAAGACCTCGTCAGTAATCTGCTGCAGGGTTTCCATGTACTCGGCGGTAAAAATATCGCCTTCTTCCACGGCCACCGCAATCCGGACAAAGTTACCCAGGTTCTCCAGATCGTCCCGATGCTCGAGCATATTGACGATGTAAGGATGCTCAAGCGGAATCATCCGCTCAAAGCTCGCATCTGGCTGAATCTTGACAGCGTTGTAGCCAAGGAACAGCGTCAGAATGAAAAACGCAACCAGGATCGGTGCCCGGTTGTTGAAAATCAGCCGCTCGAGAAACGGCTCCGCCTTTGGCGTTGTCAGGTAATGTTCACCCCTGTCGTGCATCGGGTTAGACATTAAAAAGCCCCTCTATCCATTAATCTGTTGATGCCACACCAGGGCGTTAATTCGGATTCCGACCACGAGCGTCGGTGAACTTGACACCGCCCTCGCCAACCAGAATAAGATTGGTTCCTTGCAGGGGAACAACGGCCATCACGCCTTCCCGATCGTTCCGGAAGTACACCCGGAAGCTCTCGCCGCCATTGGTACTCATAAGCACGGCGCCACCATTGCCCACCAGGGTAATCCTGCCGTCGTCCGCAACTGCACCGTTATTGATGGTTGCGCCACCCTCGTTGGGAACCACCGTCCAGCTACGGCCAAGATCGGTCGAACGAAAAGTGTTGCCTCTCAGACCAAACGTCAGGACTTCGTTCACCTGGCCGGTACCCATGACCCCAAACAACGACCCCTCATAAGGGCTCTCGCGGCGCTCCCAGGTATCGCCGCCGTCCACGGAGACGTGGATCTGGCCGGCCTCACCAACCGCCACCAGGGCACCACCGGTAACCTGGGTGATGCTGTTAATATGAAAACTCTGTGGGTTATCCAGATTCGGCGCCCAGTCTTCCCAGGTTTCACCGCCGTCCTGGGTTCTCAGGATCATGCCGTAAGCACCAACCACAAAACCGTGGCTGTCATCTTCAAACCAGACATCCAGGAACGGGTTAACCGGCCCGACATCCATATCCGCCTGCATGTTCTCCAGGGTGAAAAAGAGATCATCCAGCGCCCATTCAAGGTCCGTCTTTTCGTCTTCAGGTGCCTGCTCAATCTGCTCCTCGAGTTCGGCAATCTGCGCTTGTTTGCTCTCCATGGCCAATTCGGCTGCCTGGATGCCATCAAGCTGCAAGGTCCAGTTCTCTCCACCGTCCGACGAATGCAACACCACGCCGCTATGGCCAACCGCCCAGCCGTGCTGTTCGGTACCAAAATCCACAGCGTTGAGTGTCAGGGAAACCGGCACAGCGCCCTGCACCCAGGTGTGCCCCTCATCATCCGAGAAGATCACGTGCCCACGCTCTCCAACGGCAACAATCCGCTCACCGGCACGCGTTGCGTCATTCAGCAACGATTCCGGCGCCAGCAGTGTCGGGCGGGCAGGAGTTTCAAGAATATCTGGCACCGCAAATGCCGCGGGGGCTGCCAGTACCATGGAGAACCCCAGACAGGCAGACCCCAGTGTCTCGCATATGAACCTATTAGCCATTCAAATTGCCTTTACGTTGATTGTATCTTGTTGCGTTATCCCTGAGCCTCGCAGAAGCACAAACAAACCGGCAGCCATAAGGCCGCCGGTATATCTGGCACTACTACTGCCACTCCGGGATCAGACTGTGCGCCGAGTCCTTAGCGCACACTCCGCCGGCGCAGCGAGGCCGGTGAGAAATAACGTTTATTCGGTACATCGTCGGTAAACACCCGAGTACCGGATTCTTCCGTATCCAGACCCAGCACGTGGTAACGGCGAGCCTGAAGGTCGTGGTACACGTCCAGCACTGTCCACACGCCGGGCAGCTCATAATAGTTTTTGGGGATGCCCATGGTCACGCGCCACAGCTCTCCACGACCGTCGTACTGGTCCAGCAGCACGGTATTCCAGCTGTCCGCATCCACATAGAAACGACGCTTGCCGTAAATGTGCCGCTCGCCCTGCTTGAGGGTGGCCTCTACCACGTGCACGCGGTGAAGCTCCCAGCGGGTCAGATCCGGATTCAGGTGAGAAATACCCAGAATCTCTGAATACGGTGTGCCTTTTTCACCAATCCGGTAGTTGTTATAAGGGATGTATATTTCCCTAATACCCTCGTAGTTCCAGTTGTAGCGATCCATGGCACCGTTAAAAATATCGGTGTCATCCGCGGTGCGCAGGTTATCAGCCGCGGCGATCGGGGAATCGTACCCGAGGTTCGGTGCACGGCGAACCCGCCGCTGGCCAGCATTGTAGCCCCAACCATTACGCGGGTTGATAATCTGGTTGAGTGTCTCGTGAATCAGAATAGCACCGCCGGCCAGTCGGGGCGGAGACTGGGTGAACGAGAGGTAGTAGAAAATGACGTTGTCGAGATCGGCCTCGCTGCCTTCCGGGTTGTAGAAGTTAAAAAAGGCTTCCTGCTGCGAGGTCACCAGACCATAATCACCGTTGGTCTGAACCGCCACTTCACTGGAACGACGGGTCACGGAAACACCGCGCCAGCGGGTCAGATGGTTCCAGACCACCTGCCAGGCCTTTTCTTCATCCGTACCGTGCAGGATCGGGAACGGGTAGCCGCCAAACGCCCCGCTCAACCCCTCGGCCTGCCCGACAATTTCCGCGTTGACTGCGTTCTTGCGGGTATTCTCGGCAACCCAGTCGGGCACGGCATGGGTGCGGCGCGACTGGTACACCGGAATACGGAAGGTAGTTGGGTAGGTACGGAGCATGGCCCTGACGCCATCGGTCAGGTACTCATCGTACTGTTCCATATTGGAGGCGGTAATAGTGAACAACACCTCATCATCCGGGAACGGGTTGATGTGGTGCTGCCCACTGCCTTCATAACCAGCCGGGGGCTCTGTCAGCCCGCCAGTCCAGGCAGGAATGGTACCAGCTTCATTGCCAGCCTTGATGGACCCGAAGGGCGTCAGGTCCTGACCGAGGCGGCTTGCCTCAGCGGCAGACACAGCGGCGTGAACCGGCGCAGCTGCAAACGAAAGCGCAAGCAGCCCGCCAAAAAATGCGTTCTTGTTGTATCTCATTGTGCAACCTTAAATCCGTCTGGGAGCCTCTACAGGGCTTTATTGTTATGGTCTGACGTAATCGCAGACTTTCCATCAGGTTAGCCGATTGAGCAACATTGTCTATCGACCGAAAGTGCGATTTTGTATCTGGCTGTGACGACGGCTTTACAATCACAGCCAGGGTACGAGCCTGGGTCAGTCCGCCAGGCTCTTGTGAACCACCTCGTACACGTCTCGTGAAAGCTCGGTTTTGTCACGAATCCGCTCAAGGGCGGTCTTCATCTGACTGCTGTATTGCGGTGAAAACTTCTTCCACCGGGTAAGCGGAGACACCAACCGGGCAGCAATCTGCGGGTTGCTGTCGTCCAGTCGACACACCTGGTCCGCCAGGAACCGGTAACCACTGCCATCCGGCTTATGGAAAGCTGCCAGGTTCTGGCCAGCAAACACCCCGACTACAGAACGCACCTTGTTGGGGTTCTTCCAGTCGAAGGCCGGATGCTCCAACAATGCCTGGATCTGCGGCAACTGCCCTGCCCGGTCGCTGGACGCCTGCACCGAGAACCAGAGTTCAACCACCTGCGGGTCATCCTGGAAACGCTCGAAGAATTCTGCCAGGGCCCTGATCCGATCCGATTCAAAACCGGAATTCACCAGGGCACGCAAGGCGCCGAGCCGGTCCGTCATGTTATCCGCCTGCTCAAACTGCTCAACGGCCAGCGCCCGCCCCTGCTTATCATCAATGTGCAGCAGCCACGCCAACGCTGTATTACGAAGGCTACGACGGGCAATGGCACCCGGCGTCAGCTCGTAATCACCCTGTCCGGCGTTGCGCTGGTAGCAGGCCAGAAGATCATCCCTGAGCGCCCGCGCCAGGTGGTCGAGCACCCGTTCCCGGGCAGCATGGATGGCCGGCACATCGGCCTGATCGGAAAGTTCAACCAGGTACGCCTCAGAAGGCAACAGCAGCATCTTGGCGACAAGCGCCTGGTCCAGACCTGCGTCGTTCAGCAACAGGCGATACGCCTCCACCAGTCGTGGCTCAATTTCCCCGCTATGGGGTGCATCCACCAACGACTGGATAACATCCACCGCCAGCCGCTGACCGGCATCCCACCGGTTAAAGCCATCCGGATCATGAATCATCAGGAACAACAGCTGTTCGCGGGTCCAGGGGTAATGAACCCTCACCGGAGCGGAAAAATCCCTCAGCAACGACGGCACCGGCCGCTCCTTGACTCCATGGAACTCAAAGCTGTGTTGCGTCTCAGTCAGTTCAAGCACCCGCTCAAAGGAACCGTTGCTGTCCTCCGCGCCCATATTCAGGGGCAGCGGCTGCCCTTCGGAATCAAGCAGGCCGATCGCAAACGGAATGTGCTGGGGCTTTTTCCCGGACTGCCCGGGCGTATCCGGAACCGACTGCCGGATATCCAGGCGGTACACACCCTGCACCTCATCGTAATGATCCGATACCGTCAACACCGGCGTGCCCGCCTGCTCGTACCACAAACGGAACTGGCTCAGGTTGCGCCCGGAGGCATCTTCCATTGCCCGAACAAAGTCATCAGTGGTGACGGCCTGGCCGTCGTGGCGGTCAAAGTAGAGGTCACTGCCCTTCCTGAACAGCTCGGCGCCGAGCAGGTTGTGAATCATCCGCACCACTTCGGCGCCCTTTTCATAGATGGTCAGGGTGTAGAAGTTGGAGATTTCCATGTACGACGCCGGCCGAACCGGATGCGCCATGGGGCCGGCATCTTCGGCAAACTGCGCAGTGCGCAGCAAGGTTGCGTCTTCAATCCGTTTGACGGTGGGCGAGCCCATATCCGCCGAGAACTGGGAATCCCGGAACACCGTAAAGCCTTCTTTCAGGCTTAGCTGGAACCAGTCACGGCAGGTAACCCGGTTGCCGGACCAGTTATGGAAATACTCATGGGCAACAATGGCTTCGATGCGCTGGAAAGCGGCATCCGTGGCCGTGTCCTGGCTGGCAAGCACGCAGGATGAATTGAAAATGTTCAGGCCCTTGTTTTCCATGGCCCCCATATTGAAATCATCCACCGCTACGATCATGAAGATATCAAGATCGTACTCACGGCCGTAAACCTCTTCATCCCAGCGCATCGAACGCTTGAGCGCATCCATGGCGTAATCGCACTTGCGTGCGTTGCGCGCCTCCACGTAGATACGCAGATCTATGTTGCGACCGGAACAGGTTGTAAAGGTGTCTCGTTTCTCAACGAGATCGCCCGCCACCAACGCAAACAGGTAGGCTGGTTTCGGGAATGGGTCTTCCCAGGTGACAAAGTGACGGCCGTTCTCAAGATCACCTTGCTCAACAGGATTACCATTGGACAGCAATACCGGGTAGGCGGATTTATCGGCTTCAACGCGGGTCTGGAAGCGCGCCATCACGTCCGGCCGATCTGGATAATAGGTGATGCAGCGGAAGCCCTCGGCCTCGCACTGGGTGCAGAACATGCCCGATGATTTGTACAGCCCTTCCAGGCGAGTGTTGTTCTGCGGCTCGATCCAGGTGACTACGGTCAGTTCGAAAGCCTCTGGCACGGTCGGAACCACCAGCTTGTCGCCCTCGTTTCGATATTCATCACTGGCCAGGGACTGACCGTTCAGAGCCAGTGATTCCAGGGTGAGACTGTCGCCATCCAGTTCCAGTGTGGAGCCACTCTGCGTGGCGGCGGGATTGCGGCGCATGGACAAGGTACTGTGCACCCGCGCGCCATCTTCAAACAGCTCAAAGCGCAGGTTAACATGATCCACCAGATACGCCGGCGCCTGGTACTCACTCAGGTAGATGGTTTGTGGCTGGTTGGTACGCATTCACACTCTCCAGACGGTAAACTTCCGCGCTCAGTCAAGAACCCGGAACCGGACTTCGTAGCCGGTAAATTTTCGGATATTGATCACACCGGTATCGAGCATCAGGTACTGGCCCTTGATCCCCTCCAGCAGCCCTTCGACTTCCGGGGTTTTATCCAGATTATGGGTTTTCACTTTCGACGGCCACACCTGAACCGGATAACCGAGCCCCAGTGAGGCCTCGTCCACAACCCGGATACTGTCCTCACCATGTTGCGCCCGTAATTGCGCCAACTCGTCTTCAATAAGTTCCAGCATTTTCCGGCGCTCCTGAACCAGGTCCAGCTCTGGCACATCACCCTTGAGCATCGCACGCCAGTTGGTCCGATCCGCCACATGGCTCTTGCACGCTGCTTCCACCAGACCGGACAGGTAACGGCTGGCTACCCTCAGCATGGGAATGGCTGTCACCGCGCCCTGGTCGATCCAGCGAGTCGGCACTTGCGAGCCCCGGGTAATACCCACCTTCAAGCCACTGGAATTGGCCAGGTAGACCACGTGCTCCACCATGCAATTCGCCTCGCCCCACTCGGGCTCCCGGCAGGTACCCAGATGGTAATGGCACTTCTCAGGACTCATGATGCAACTGTCACAGGCAGCGAGTTTGCGGAAACAGGGATAACAGTAGCCCTGGTTAAAACTCTTCTTGGTGGTGCGGTCGCAGTGGATACAGCGAATCACACCGTCAAAGTCCAGTCGCACCTTCTGGCCAATCAGGTCGTTCAGGGGAATGCGGGTGTCACCCACGGCCAGGGTGTAGGCCACCGGATCGCCAGCTTGCGCCGGCATCTTACGCAAGCGGCCGGTTACATCAATTGACTCGCTCAAACCTTGACCTCAACAAACTGGTCTGGATCCACATCGTTGCCGTTCTGGCGGTCTTTACGAAACTGCACGGACGGATCACAGGCGGTACCGGCTTTCTCGCCCCGGTCCAGATAGCCCACCCGCTGCTCTTCGGGCACATTGTGTTTGTTCTCGTAATAGATAACCGCTTCCAGGCTGATTTCCCGCTGCTCTCGGGTCATTGCCCTTCCATCAGGCCATTTACCAAGCTCGATAGATTGCTTGAGGTTCCGGTATACCGTCGGATCCAGCCGCTCAATGAGTTCGTCGTAGGTCATTACCCACCTCCTGAAAAATCATTCATAAAAAAATCGGCAAATCCGTTTGACAGACGTAAATGATAACAATTATCATTCCCTCACCAAATGACGACGGTCGCATCATTTGGTCTCTCTCATCAGGAGCTAAAAGCTCTTTTAATGCCCCACCATTTGGTGGGGCTTTTTTATGCCTTCACCGAAACCGCCCCCGGGCGGGCATCACCGCTGCCACCGCCAGACCACCCACAAAGCCTCCCAGGTGAGCCTCGTTAGCCATCCGGCCCAGACCAATCATTTCCGGGATAGGCGTAAAGCCGATCACCATCCACACCAGGGCAAAGGTGACCAACGCCGGTGGAAACTGGAACCTGGGCCGGCGTTGCTGGCTCAGCCAACAGTAACCAAGAATGCCATAAACGACACCCGACAAGCCTCCGAACAGGGGGCCAGACACCAGATACTGCAACAGATTGGCGGCCAGACTGGTTACCAGGAACAGCGCCACCAGGCGGGCGCGACCATCAATCCATTCAATCTGGCTGCCCAGAAACCAGAGCATGACCGAATTGAAAATGATGTGGGTCCAGCTGAAATGCAGGAAATCCGGTGAAATCAGGCGCCACAACTGCCCGCTTGCCACTGTCGCAGAAAGCGCATCCAGCCTCCCGCCCAGGGAACTGAACACGTCCCAGGAATAGTGCCTCGGATCGACGATCATCATGGCCGCGGCCAAGGGGTTCTGCCCCATGGAAGTCAGCCACACCATGGCAACGGCGATGCCGATCATGCTCACAACAAACGGTGCATGCCGGGGAGCCGGCTGCCAGCGCCCGCTGGGGGTAATCGGAGATGATGTATGTTGGTCCAAACTAACCTCGCTGATACTTAGCGCGCCACGCTGTCTTCACTGGTGGGATAATCCGGCTGCTCGGGGCGATCCACCTCTACCCAGACAAACTTGTCGCGGGAAAGTGCCTTTTCATCATCCAGCCGATAGGCCACCAGCTTGCCGTATTTTACGGCGCTGTAATCGATACAGGCCACATTCGGCTTCAAGGGCGCCGGCTCACCATCCATCCAGTAATGCCCGACGAAGACCGGCGGCGCATTCAGCGGGTAAGTAATCAGCTGTTTGCGCTCATCCTCCCGCAAGGTCATGGACGCCACTTCCGGTGGTAATGGGTCTGGCTGGAAAACTACATCGGCGTATGTTTTTGGGTTGTCGGCCCAGAACTTGGTGCGGAAGAATTCCCGAACATAGCCATCCCGCCCGGTAATCTTGACCCCGGGCGGCAGGCGCAAGTCAGTGCCACGCAACAAGGTGTCCATCACCTGGCCGGCGAAAGATTCAATGGCGGCCGAGGCATGAAGAAAGTCTTCATCAATGCAGGCACCGCCCTGATTCTGCCGGAACTTGTCGATCAGATCCTGATCCCAGCAGGCATGCACCACTCGGAAGTGCTCCTCTTCGATAAACAGCGGAATGGTGTAAAACCACTCCAGAAAATCGTTCCACTCATGGGGATACGCATCGAACTGCTCGAGGGTTTCCTTGATCAGGCGGTCATGGCGAGGGTTGTGCTCGCGCAGGAATTGCTTGCCACTGCCCGGCCGAGCCCGGGTGCAGTAGCCAAGGGCATTGTATTCATGGTTGCCCATAACGATGCGGGCGGCACCGTGCTCCACCATGTCCCGAACCAGATGCAAGGCCTCACGGATTCTTGGGCCCCGATCGATGATGTCGCCAATAAAAATGGCCTGGCGCCGGGGATGCTGGTAAATGCCGTTCTGTTTACGATACCCCATTTGCTGGAGCAAACGCTCCAGGGTGTGGGCGCAACCGTGAATGTCACCAATAATGTCGTAACCGCGGCTCGCGGTTGAAGTCTGTCCCGCCATAATCAACTCGCTGCTATTTCGCTTGCCCAACCCAGCTTGTCCCGGCAGGTGGCATAGAAATTGTAATCGGTCGGGTGGATCAGACGGATCTTGAACGGCTTTTTGGTAATTCGGATGATATCCCCGGGCGCACAGGCAATGTTCATCTGGCCATCAAAGCTGACTTGCGGGTAGGTTTCGTTGGTTTCACCAATCACCAGTTTGATTTCACTCTTGCCATCGACCACGATCGGGCGACTGCTCAGGGTATGCGGAAACATGGGCACCAGCACCACAGCATCCAGTTTCGGGTGCATGATGGGACCACCTGCTGACAGGGAATAGGCGGTTGAGCCGGTGGGCGTGGCCACAATCAAGCCATCGGAACGCTGGCTGTAAACAAAGTGACCATCAATGTACAGGTCAAAACCGATCATCCGGGTAGACTTACCGGGGTGCAGCACCACATCGTTCAGGGCAGAACCGTAGCCCAGAGGCTGGCCATTGCGTTCCACATGGCCATCCAACAGGAACCGCGATTCCTCGATATATTCGCCCTCAAGCACCCGGGCCAGGCGTTCTTCGAGGTCAGATGGAGAAATATCCGTCAGGAAGCCCAGGCGGCCGCGGTTGACCCCCAGAATCGGGATCTTGGATTTGGCCAGTTCACGGGCAGCCCCCAGCAAACTACCATCCCCGCCCACGACAATGACCAGGTCGCAGATTTCGCCCAGCAGCTTTTTGCTGGCGACCTGCAGGCCATGGCCCGGAATCATGGTGGAGGTATCTTCCTCGATGATGACGTGGTAGTTGTTGGCCGTCAGGTACTGCTTGAGCTGCCGCAGAGACTCAACCACCTTGACGCTGCCCATGCGCCCGACAATGCCGATATTCCTGAACTGATCCATGAAGTATCCCGTGGTGTCTGAATGAGACAGGAAAGGCATGGCCCCTCCTGTTCTGTAACGAACAGAGCCACAGTTTAACGAATCTCAGGCAGATACTGAAAAAAGATCCGTGTCAGGACCGGTGCTGCTCGCAGTGATCATCTACCCCTGGCTGGAACTCTGCCGGCTGGGTTACCCGCATGATCGGCTCACCGCAGGCATTTCCTTCACTATCCACGTGGCGGCAAACCGGGTGCTCATAGTGTGCCAGCCAGTCTTTGTAGGCCGGCTCGTTCATACCACAACGCTCGGCGGCATAGGCCACCGGATTGCTAAAATAGGTATCGATATCGTCATAAGGCAGTGTGATATGACCCACGCCGGGATGATAGGCAACCAGGAATACGGACTGACTCTGCAATTGCTCCAGCAGCGAATCCTCAGGTGGAACCTGGTGACGGAGCTCATGGTTCTCCTGCTCCAGGGCAACAATTTTGTCATCCCGAAGCTCCAGCTCCCTTTGCTTGCGCTCCAACTGTTCACGCAACAGGACGGTCTCGGCGTCAGCATGAACGTCCTTGCGCTGGCGGGCGTCGCCCTCCGCCATTTTTTCCTGCATGGAGAGATATTGTTCGTTGCGCTGAGCCAGGCGCTGTTTGAGTTGTTCATTGCTGATCCGGGTGCGCTCGTATCGCTGTTCCAGATCTGACATTTCGCTGCGCAAAGCCTGCATTTCGAGGCGATGCTCGCGCTGGAGGTCAGCCAGGGAGTCCCGGTGCACACTTTGGAGGGTTTTGATTCTGAGCCGCTGTTCACGGAGGATCTGGGCAACGCGGGCCCGGTCACGGTTATCCTCTACTGGCTGCTCCACACTCGCCGTGGTCAGAACCGGAATATTCTCTTCTTCCGGTTCCACTTTCTGGAAACGCAACGTATTGGCTTCAACCGCTTTGCGGATCAACTGGAAATGGTTACTACCCGGCGTCATGTCCGGGTCCCAGAGTTCCTCGGCAAATGCCGGATCAGGGCACTGACTCCGGCAAACCAGCCGGATAGCGCCACCGCCCATATCTGGCCCCTTGGCGCCTTTCTCTGCCAACGCCTCGATAGGCACATTCCAGTGGCTGTCGGCCCGCCCCTCGTCATCAAACCAGATGCGGAAGAAAACCAGCGACCGAACCGTCAACTCCGGTGAAAGGTTTACCAGCACCGCCCGAACATCTGTCTCGGCAAGATCAGACAGGCCAACATAGCCGTCCAGAAACGCGCCGAATTCAGACAACCGCATCTGCCGGGCAACCTGACTGCCCTCCATAAAGAAAACCGCCGAATACCCGTCGGCTGCCTGCCCGGCATTAACCATTCACTTTCTCCATGCTTCGGAAAACTCTTGTTATGGACGCCCGATGCGGGAAGAGAGTTCCATCCCCCTCCCGCGCTTCACCTCCATAGTCTAGTGTCCCGTCTGGCTAATTCCTTAATCTACTGCTTGCCTCTGAGGACTCTGACCAAGGCGTCAGTCTGCAGATGTGGTGGTTCCACATCAAGGACTGACAACACCGGCTCAGAGTCCTCAGAGG
>Ga0209075_1003753_pt1 | contig 12445 bp, 11 predicted proteins | sample Stecom2011_FD_187523 | JGI IMG/M metagenome (GOLD analysis project Ga0209075, IMG submission 187523) | Agricultural soil microbial communities from Utah to study Nitrogen management - Steer compost 2011 (SPAdes) (version 2) | ecosystem: Environmental > Terrestrial > Soil > Agricultural land...
CGTAAGAAAGTCTCAGGGGAATTGGTTACAATTTGATTTGCCAGTTCATCTTTATATTTCAACAGCAACCGTTTTAATTAGTAGCCTTACTATGTGGTTGTCTGCGAAGTCGTTTAAAAAAGGAAATAAGCAAGGTTATCAGTTGTTCTTGTTGCTAACTGCATTATTAGGAATAACCTTCGCTGCTTTACAATATTTTGGATTTAAAGAATTGTTTTCGCAAATAACTTGGAATAATAATGTTTCCTTACAATATTTGTTCGTAATCATAGGTGTGCATGCCTTACATATTTTGGGTGGTGTTATTGCATTGTTGGTAATGACAATTCAGGCAATGTATCGAAAGAAGCCTTATGATTTTACAAAAGAAAATATTTCATTAAGTATTATTTCAGCCTTTTGGCATTTTGTTGGAATACTGTGGATATACCTGTTTTTATTCTTTCTTTTGAACCGATAAAGGAGGATTGTAAAAAAAGTGTAAATTTATTTTGTAAACCATTTTAAAAAGTAAGCAAGTTATCTTAACTTGCCCGAATATTACCCCTTTTTTAAACTTTTAAGTGATAACATGATACAAGTTGACACAACAATTGATAACTCAAGTAAAGCTAAATGGGGCGGGGGGCGTTCTCCATTTAATGTAGCTTATGGAAAAATCATGATCTGGTTTTTCTTAGTATCTGACGCCTTTACTTTCGGTGCATTTTTAATTAGTTTAGGAACCAAGCGCTATTTTAGTGATGTTTGGCCAGATCCCGATTTTGTATTTAACTCATCTCCATTTACTGGAGATGCTAATTTGCCCTTACTCTTCGTAAGTATAATGACTTTTATACTTATCATGAGTTCCGTAACAATGGTAATGGCCGTTCATCATGGACGACATAATAACCATAGAGGGGTAGTTAAGTGGTTGTTGTTTACCATTTTAGGTGGTATGACCTTTTTAGCTTGTCAGGTTTGGGAATGGATTCATTTATATGAAGTTAACGCATGGTGGGGAAGTTTTGTTGACCCAAGTGTAGTTACAAAAGAAACGCTGAGGCCATTCTTTAATCCTACGGACTTTGAGGCTATGACTTTAGCTCAAGGAATGGATGCCACAACAAACTTTTTCAACTATTTCTTTACCATTACAGGGTTCCACGGCTTACACGTAACTATAGGAATTATCTTGTTAATTACAGCCTTTGTAAATACTAATAATGGTACATATAAGACAAGAGGTCATTATGAAATGGTCGAAAAAATCGGATTGTATTGGCACTTTGTAGATTTAGTATGGGTATTCGTATTCACATTCTACTACTTAGTTTAAGTTGTATTCGATAGGAAAATTGAATTAATTATTTAAAATTTAATGCTATTTATTATGGCTCATCATAATCAAGAAGAAACTCAGTTGAGTTTATATGAAGGAGATCAATCAGCTCTATATTCACGTGAGTTCAATACTCACAGATATGAAGATGTTAAATCTGAAGCTAGCAAAAAGACAATTCGAAAGATTTGGACTATAACTTTATGGTTGGCTTTTATTACGATATTGGAAATCGGACAAGGGTTATGGAATTACGTAGGAAGTCCTATTGGACATAATATGTCTATAGCTTTGTTTATAATCATGACTTTGATTAAAGCTTATTTGATTATAGATATATTCATGCACTTAGGAGATGAGCTACGTACATTTGTTTATGCAGTTGCAATACCGATGATATTCTTTATTTGGTTCATTATTGGACTCTTAGCAGATGGTTCGTTCTGGTTAAAAATGAATCATACTCAAGGATATTCATTGCCTGAAGTGGAGCAGCACGATGTTACACCACCTCCTGTACAATAAAATAAATGATGAGTGTGATAAATTAGGTATCTTCAATTATCTTTGTAAGAACTACATAACACTCGTTAAAGAATGAATACTAAAAATAAAAAGAAAAGTAAAACTTTTATCATAGGACTAGCGGTAGCAGCATTGCTACCGCTATCTTTATATTTTGTAATGAGAATGTTCTCGGATGGAAGTTTAGTTATTCCAGGAACTTATCATTATGACGAAATTATTCCTATCTCAGAGGAAGATGGAACTTTAACCTACGATACTGTTTTTCATAAAATCTCAGATATTGAACTGACTAATCAGTTAGATAGGGAAGTCAATATTAATCAGCAATTGCGTGATAAAATATTAGTTATCAGCTTCTTTGATATTGATTGTCCAACCTGTGAGGAAGTGACCAGCCTGATGAATAAGGTCCAAAAGTCTTTCATTAAAAAGAACCCTGATATTGTACACTTCTTAAGTATTAATGAAGCAGGTCATCTAAAAGGAGACGTGAATTCTATTCGTGATTATTCAGATAAGTTTAGATCTGATCACGATAGATGGTGGTTTCTAACGGGTGATACGGAAGAGATTTCTTCTATCATTCAACATGAGTTTAATATTAAACCAGATAGTACGATCAATCATGAACACATTAATCAAATTGTTTTGGTTGATACATTTAGAAATATAAGAGGGTACTATAATGGATTAGAATTAGTAGAAGGAAAGAATATTTCTGATGATATTATTATTTTAAACATGGAAAAAAGGAAAAAGAAAAAATGATGAAACCATTATTAAAAGCAAATGATAAAAGAGCCAAAAGATGGATCGCTGTAGTGTCTGTAATTCTGTTTTTAGCTATAGTTTTGTTAGATAGTAAGAGGTTTCAGCCTGATATTGAATTGCCATTTAGCATTTATATATTTGCATTTATCAATTCAGTAATAAATAGTATTGTAACTTTGCTATTAATCTTGGGGTTGATATTAGTTAAACAAAAGAACTTCAATGCACATAAGAATGTTATGCTTATAGCTATTGTTGGTTCAGGTTTGTTTTTAATATCTTATGTAATGCATCATTTATTTGCAGACAGTACGAGTTATGGAGGAGAAGGATTTTTGAAAATATTATATTATATCTTTTTGATTTCCCATATACTATTAGCTGCTTTAATCATGCCTTTCATCCTATGGACAGCTTATAAAGGTTTAACAGGGGATTATTCTAAGCACGCAAAAGTTGCTAGAATTACATGGCCTTTGTGGTTGTATGTTTCAATAACAGGTGTTGTTATATATTGGATGATACAGCCATATTATCCCGTTTAGTTGATTTTAAAAATATTCCAGATGAAAAATCTGCGTCAAGTTTCGGTAGAAGAGATCGTTCAAGTTTTAATAGATTTAGAAGAGCCGAAGTATAGAGCCGAACAAATACATGACTGGATTTGGAAAAAACATGTTTCTGACATTGATCAAATGACTAATTTGTCCATTGATTTACGTGAAAAGCTGAAACAAAATTTCTTTATCCCAAAAGTTGATGTGCATCATAGTCAAGTTAGTGACGATGGTACTATTAAAAGTCGTTTCGTTTTACATGATGGCTTCTATACAGAAGGTGTTTTAATTCCTACTGATACAAGAATGACTGCTTGTGTTTCTTCACAGGTAGGTTGTAGCCTAAGCTGTAAGTTTTGTGCTACAGGGTATTTAAAACGTAGTAGAAACTTAGATTATGATGAGATTGTTGATGAGGTCACTTTAATCAATGAACAAGCTATTAATACTTATGGTCAAAAACTGACTAATATTGTATACATGGGAATGGGCGAACCTTTGTTAAATTACCAAAATACGATAAAAAGTATTGAAAGAATCACTGCTCCTGACGGTTTAAATATGTCACCAAGAAGAATTACTGTTTCTACAGCTGGTGTGGCTAAGATGATTAAAAAATTAGGAGATGATGAGGTGCGATTTAATTTAGCTATTTCTCTACATGCACCAACTGATGAGCAGCGAAATCAAATTATGCCTATTAATGAAACTAATAACTTAGAATCATTAATAGAAGCAGTTAATTATTTCTATAAGAAAACCAAAACTCTGATAACCTTTGAATACATACTATTTGATAAATTTAATGACTCTTTAGAAGATGCAGAGAAATTAGTTCAAATATGTCGTAGATTGCCAGTAAGATTTGTTAACTTAATAGAGTACAACTCTATAGATATGGCAACTTTTTCTAAACCTGACGAAAAAGTAATCGATAAGTTTCAAGCTTATTTAGAGAGTAATGGCATTACAGCAAGGCTAAGAAGAAGCAGGGGGAAGGATATTGATGCTGCCTGCGGACAATTAGCAAATATAGATCAGGAATCATAGTTATTATATTTATTATAAATAATGCGTTCAAACAAGAATAAATCCACTAAATTTTCAGATAGAAAGTCGTCTAATCAAACTGATGATAAGCGAACTGTAGGTATACGTTCATCGAGCACACGTCCAGTTGATAGTCGCTCGGAAGGTAAAGAAACACGAAGTGTTCGCAATAGTAGTCCACGCAAATTTGGGAAACCAAAAGATAGAAGTGATAATAAGTTTTATCGTCAAAGGGCAAAGTCCAAAACTAATAAAAACAAGCACGTAAACACTGAACCCGGAGAACAAATGCCCTTAAATAAGTATTTGGCGCATGCTGGTATTTGTAGCAGAAGAGATGCAGTGTCAATTATTAAGGCTAATAAGGTAAAGGTTAATAATGAAATTATTACCGAACCTGGATTTAAAGTTAATCCTGGAGACAGAGTAGAATTAAATAATGAACGAATTTTTTTACAAGAAAAACAAGTATATATTCTTTTGAATAAAGCCAAAGGCTATATTACCACAACCGACGACCCTAAAGGTAGAAAGACGGTAATGGATGTCTTTCGTAATCAAATAAAAGAAAGAATATTTCCTGTAGGTAGGCTTGATCGAGAAACTACTGGTTTATTAATATTAACGAATGATGGACAGTTGACTCAAAAACTCTCTCATCCTAAATATGAAATAAGAAAAGTATACCAAGTTAAATTAGATAAACCTATTTCAACTTTAGATGTACAAAAAATAAAAGATGGCTTAGCTTTAGAGGATGGGCCTATAAAGGTTGATGCCATCGAGGTCTTAGACAGACCTGATACTGTAGGCGTTGAAATTCATTCAGGGAGAAACAGAATTGTAAGAAGAATATTCGAAAGCCTTGGATATGAAGTTGTTCATTTAGATAGAGTGATGTATGCCGACTTGACGAAGAAGAATTTACCAAGAGGGAAGTGGAGAATGCTTACAAAACAAGAAGTCATAAATTTAAAATACATAAAATAAATGTTGTGTTTCTAATGATGGTGAAGAAAAAAATGTATTTTTGTGTAGAGTTTCTATAAGAATGCAATAAGTTTAATATATTTCCCTACCGTACGACTATTCAAAAGCTGTACAACACAAAATTCAAACCAACTCACTAAGAACACACTTATTAGTAATCAGTCAATCAGACAAAATAATTTAAAGAATATAATGTTTCAATACGATATTATTCAATTGAGCGAAATGATCGTTCCAGAATTACATGAGATAGCAGATTTGTTAGAAATCAAAGGCTATAGAAAATACAATAAACAAGATTTAATTTATCAAATATTAGATAAACAAGCTGTTAAAAATACTGAACAAAAAAGTGGAGATAAAAAAACTCCAGATAAACCTCATAGAAAAGAACAAAAATCGGCTCTTAAAAAAGAGGAAAGAGTAAAGAATGAGCCAGCAGAAGAAAAAAAGGATGTTCGTCAAGAGCACCCAAAAAGAATAAAAAGAAAGCGTGTGGCAACAAATAATGAACAGCAAGCACGTCAAGCGGATAGATCTCAGAGCAGTAATGATGCGACTACGCAACAACAGACTTCGGTTAAAGAAGAAACACAACGACCTACGCCACCGCCTCCACCGAAACAAAGATCAACGCCTCCACAAGATAGAAGACAAGACAGAAGACAACAACAGGATACAAGAGATAAAGAAACTGATACTAAAACAGAAGATAGTTTTAATATTGAGTTTGATGGTATAATTCAAGGTGAAGGAGTCTTAGAAATGATGCCAGACGGATACGGCTTTTTAAGAAGTAGTGATTATAACTATTTAAGTTCTCCTGATGATGTTTATGTATCACCGTCTCAAGTAAAATTATTTGGATTAAAAACCGGGGATACAATTAAAGGAGCTGTTAGACCTCCAAAAGAAGGAGAAAAGTATTTCGCACTATTAAGAGTAGAAACCATTAATGGTAAAGATCCAGATAAGATTAGAGATCGTGTGCCTTTTGATTATTTAACTCCATTATTTCCTAACGAAAAGTTCGACCTTTCTCCTGGAACACCCAATCAGTACGGTATAAGAATTTTAGACTTGTTTACACCTATTGGAAAAGGACAAAGAGGCCTAATAGTAGCACCACCTAAGACAGGTAAAACAATGTTACTCAAAGAAGTGGCAAATGCTATAGCTAGAAATCATCCAGAATCTTATTTAATGATTGTTCTGATAGATGAGCGTCCAGAGGAAGTAACAGATATGCAAAGGAGCGTAAGAGCTGAAGTAATTGCCTCAACTTTTGATGAGCCTGCTGAAAAACATGTTAGAGTTTCTCAGATTGCATTACAAAAAGCAAAAAGATTAGTAGAAGTAGGACATGATGTAGTTATTCTATTAGATTCCATCACTCGTTTAGCAAGAGCACATAATACTGTGTCTCCTTCATCAGGTAAAGTATTAAGTGGTGGGGTGGAAGCAAATGCTATGCAAATCCCAAAACAATTCTTTGGAGCAGCAAGGAAAATAGAAAATGGAGGATCTTTAACTATTCTAGCAACAGCTTTAGTAGAAACAGGTTCAAGGATGGATGAGGTTATATTTGAAGAGTTTAAAGGTACTGGAAATATGGAGCTGTTATTAGATCGTAAGCTATCCAATAAAAGAATATTCCCATCTATTGATGTACTTAATTCTTCCACAAGAAGAGAAGACTTACTATTAGGACCAGAAATGATGAATAAAACACTAATATTAAGAAGGCACTTAGCTGATATGACTACTGAGGAGGCTATGAAAACTATTTTACAACATATGAAAGGAAGTAAAAACAACGAAGAGTTCTTATTACAAACGATGAATAAATAAGACTATAATATATCATTAAAATGCATAAAGGCTTCTTCAAATAGGAGCCTTTATGTATTTATAAAGTATTAGCAGTTTTGAATATAGCCTTTGCAGCTTCTAAAGCTGCATTTTTACTTCCCAGAATATCCCAAAGTTTTGTATAGTCACTTTGTAACTGGTCTGCATTATCTTCTTGAAACAACCTTTGAAGACTAGCAACTATTGTAGAAGGATTACAATCATCTTGTATTAATTCTTCAACTGCAGGTTTATCTAAAATGAGGTTTACTAAAGATATATAAGGCACTTTGATAAACTGCTTTGCTAATTGATAAGAAATCCAATTTCCTTTGTAATATACGACTTGTGGAACACCAAAAAGTGCCGCTTCCAAAGTGGCAGTACCGCTTGCTACGAGTGCGGCTTCAGAGAGTTTATAAAGCTCGTGAGTTTTGTTTTCAACAATATGTAAATTAGGTTGATTTAAAAAGGGCTTGTATATTGAAAGGTCCAAATGTGGTACTTTAGCAATATAAAATTCATAATTGGGTAGAAAGCTAACGACACGCTCAATAATTTCTAAGTGTGTTTCTACTTCTTGCGCTCTACTTCCAGGTAGGACTGCAATGATAGGCTTCACTCCCCAAGCTTCGGGAAAGGGCTTATAAAGGCTTTTAAGAACTGTGTGCGTTAGAGGATGTCCAACGTATTCTGCTTCAAATTGATGCTTTTTATAAAAAGTGGTTTCAAAAGGTAAAATAACAAGCATCTTGTCGATGTGCTTCTTAATGCTTCGAATCCTATTTTCTTTCCATGCCCAAATTTGAGGAGAAATATAATAGACTGTTTTAAACCCTTTCTTTTTAGCCCATTTAGCCATTCGTAAGTTAAAGCCAGGGTAGTCAATGAATATGACTACATCCGGCTGAAATTGAAGTATTTGTTGCTTACATTCTATGAAGTTTTTACGAATAGTAGGTAAATGCTTAATAACTTCTATGAACCCCATAAAGGCTAATTCCTTATAGTCCTTATGTTTCTTCATGCCAGCTTCTTCCATATGAATGCCTCCCCAACCTTCAATATCGGCAGATTCGTCAATCATTTTTAAGTGCTTAACTAAAGGGCCACCGTGCAAATCACCACTTGCTTCACCTGCTATAATAAAATACTTCATGTGCTTTGATTTGGCGTCAACTAATTATTAATAGTCAAATATATGTAAACTACCTTATGGACTAGACAAAACAAACTTAATTTACAGTACTCGGTTGGTCTAGGTTGCTATATATTGAGTTCTCACTAAGGTATTCAGGCACAATTTTCTTCATTTGACGAACCATATCATTATTATTATGCTGCTTAGTAAGTGAGATCAAATAATTGATTTCCTTGGACATTGTCTCATAAGAGTAAGCTCTAGTACTAGCTACTCGAATTTTACTATGGTGAGTAGGTAGTGTGTTTTCATCATCATTTAATAACTCTTCAAATAGTTTTTCCCCAGGACGTAATCCTGTGAACACTATTTTTATTTCCTTATCGGGCTTTAACCCTGAAAGCTTTATCATTTGAATAGCCATGTCATATAATTTAACAGGCTCGCCCATATCAAAAACATAAATCTCTCCCCCACTGCCAATACTACCAGCTTGCAACACTAATTGTACAGCTTCTGATATAGTCATGAAATAACGTGTGATTTCAGGATGTGTTACTGTTAATGGTCCCCCACGTTCAATTTGTTTTCTGAATCTTGGGATAACTGAACCATTAGACCCTAAAACATTTCCAAACCTTGTAGTAACAAACTGTGTACTTGTTTTATCTGGATTTTTTTGTTTTTGGTATTCACTTAAAGATTGAACATAAATTTCAGCAATTCGTTTAGATGCTCCCATAACATTAGTGGGGTTAACTGCCTTATCAGTGGAAATCATTACAAATTTCTCCACATTATGTTCTACGGCCAAATCAGCTAAAATCTTTGTAGCATTAATATTTGTATTAATCGCCTCATATGGATTGTTTTCCATTAGAGGAACATGCTTATATGCCGCAGCATGAAAGATAATTTTTGGGTCGAACAACTTGAATAACTGATTCATACGAACAGTATTTCTAATATCAATAACAGCTACTTCAATTGGAACATTAACTTTCATGTCTTGTAATTCTAAGAAAGCTTCATGTAGAGCTGATTCAGCAATATCACAAAGTATTAATTGGGATGGATTATACTTGCAAAGTTGTAATGCAATCTCAAAGCCGATAGATCCTGCTGCACCCGTAACTAAAACTTTTTTGTTATCAATATATTTTGAAATCGAGGTGTCATCGATTTGAATAGGGTCCCGTTGTAACAAGTCCTCAATTCTTAAATGTTTAATATCTCCAGACTGTAAACGAGAACCTTCAAGCCATTTTTGAACTGGTGGGATTGTGATAATCTTAATATTGTATTTTATGGCAAGATTTACTAATATCTTCTTATAACGATTATTTAAATTATCATTCGTCATGATAATCTTCAATCCGTCATGAGATTTTTTTATGGAAACTAATTCTAAGTAATGATGGACTTTAATTTGTTCAATATTGTTTCTAATCATTGATTTGTGATGATCAATAAAGCCCACTATTTCATAGGGTTGCTCTGGAAGGTTTTCCAGAGCATTTTTAATCATGATTGCATTAGTACCTGAACCATAAATTAAAACGGGTACTTGATTCTTGGTATGACCTTTTCTGAAATAGGAGATAAAAATACCTTTTACTAATATTCTTAGAAAAATTAAAAAGCTGCTTGAAACAAAGAATGATAATCCTATTTCTTTTAAAGGCAGACTTCCACCTATATTGAATAGATAAGCTGCTATTAAATGAATTAAAATAACACTTAAATGAGTGAAAATATTTGATCGTATGATTCTAAAAAAATCTGTACTATTTGAATATCTTAACAGCCCTGTATGTAAATGAAAGTATAAATACCAACCTAAAGAAGCAAATAAATAAAGTAGGATGTGAGAAGAGTTTATTGCTTCTATAGTTTTTATAGGGTTAAAGTCTTTAATAAAAAATAAAGATATAATATAAGAACCTAAGTAAATAAGGCTGTCTATTATTAAAATAATCCATCTTGGGACAACAAGGTCTGTAAGAATAAACTTTTTCATAGGGTGTTTTTCGAATGGTGTAGATGGTTAATATAGTTGATCGCAATTCGGGTTATAGTATCATCAATAGGAGTATACGTAAAGTTTTTTAAATAAGTAAATAATTTATTGTTTGAGTAGTAATGTTTGGATGTGGCAGTTTTTGCAGTTTCTTTGGTTATAGTAGGCTCACTATTTGTTATTCTTGATTGTAATGTTTTTATTCTCCATAGTATTTCAATCATCCATGGATGTGCTTTCCTATGTGGAGGTTTACGATTCATGGCTATTGCAAATTTTGAAAAAATACTCTTAAAGCTGTGATTCCCTTCACAAACTATAAATCTTTCTCCTTCAATATCCGAAATTGACAATAAGTGTGCAATTTTGACTACATCCTTTATGTCTACCCAAGCGTTCACGCCTTCTGTAAACCAAGGAAACTCATTAAAAACTATAGGAACAAGTTTTCCAGAACTGTGTTCCCAATGGTCTTCACCCAATATAACAGAAGGGTTTAAAATGACAGTTGAAAGTCCTTCCTCCATACCTCTCCATACTTCCAGTTCAGCTTGGTACTTGCTTTTTGCATAGTTACTATTAGCCTTTCCTTCTATCCAATGACTCTCTTCATCAAGGTAACTCTCTAACTTTTCAGTACTTCTCCCCAGTGCTGAAATCGAACTAAAGTGAACAAATTTCTGAATTTGTTTATTTAAACATGCGTTGATTAGGTTTCGTGTAATTATAACATTCTTTGAAATAAGTGCCTTCCCTTTTTTCAAATCAAAACTAACCATTGCTGCACAATGAAAAACTAAATCTATATTATCTGTCAATTCATCTAAGGCTACTACGTCGAATAGGTCAACTTGCTGCCAACTTACATTGGCATGCTGATACTTCGGCATCCGGCTATGGTATAATGCAGTAAAACGCCATTCGGGTTCCTTTTGAACCAGATATCGCATCAAGTGATCACCTACAAAGCCAGTTGCGCCTGTTATCAGTACTTTCATTTAGTTAGAAACCTTAAATTGTTTTAAAAAACGAATATCATTTTGGGAATATAATCTCAGGTCATTAATCCTGTATTTAATTTGTGTAATTCGCTCAATGCCTAAACCAAATGCAAAGCCATTGTACTCTTCTGGATTAATGTCGAAATTTTTCAACATATTAGGGTGTACCATTCCGCAACCTAATATCTCAACCCATCCGGTATGTTTGCAAAGGTTACATCCTTTGCCGTTACAAACAGTGCAACTTATATCCATTTCAGCACTTGGTTCAGTAAATGGAAAATATGAAGGTCTGAATCTTACGTTAACCTCATCGCCAAATAACTCTTGAACGAAATAAAACAATGTCTGTTTTAACTGGGCAAATGAAACGTTCTTGTCTACGTATAACCCTTCTATTTGATGAAAAAAACAATGGGCTCTTGCGCTAATTGTCTCATTTCTATAAACTCTTCCGGGACATACAATCCGAATAGGTAACTCCCCTTTTGATAAAGTTCGAGCTTGAACGGAGGAGGTATGGGTTCTTAATAGCCAATCTGGATTCTGTTGGATATAAAATGTATCTTGCATATCACGAGCAGTGTGATTCAATGGCATATTCAACGAAGTGAAATTGTGCCAATCATCTTCTACTTCAGGACCTTCCGCTACTTTAAAGCCAATATGTTCAAAAATAGAAACAATTTTTTCCTCAATTGTTTTTAATGGATGGCGAACCCCTATTTCTATACCTGTGCCAGGAAGACTCACGTCATAACTTGTTGACTTTGTATTTTCGGCACTAAGTTGTTCTTGCACTTCTTGAAAATAAGTTTCTATATCTACTTTAGTTTTATTTAGAATTTGTCCCGCTTCCCTTTTTTGTTCATTAGGGATGTCTTTCATGAGCGCGAAAAGCTGTTTCAATTTTCCTTTTGATCCTAAAAAGTGAATTCTAAAATGCTCTAAATCGTCTAAGTTATTGATTTTGAAATCTTTACTTTCTTTTATTAATGATTTAGATTGTTGTAAGAGGTGTTCCATTGCCGTAATGTATACTTTGTGAGCAAAGATAATATATATTCAATAGAAAAAACTTTCAACATCGTGCTAAAAACAAAGAACTTAGCTTTTAAGGTGCTATTCAGTTTGTTAGATATGAAACTGAGAAATTATATCCACTATTTAGAGTCTTGGTACTGAAGAGCAATGAGGATTTTAATTTGTTTG
>Ga0209075_1003754_pt1 | contig 12445 bp, 9 predicted proteins | sample Stecom2011_FD_187523 | JGI IMG/M metagenome (GOLD analysis project Ga0209075, IMG submission 187523) | Agricultural soil microbial communities from Utah to study Nitrogen management - Steer compost 2011 (SPAdes) (version 2) | ecosystem: Environmental > Terrestrial > Soil > Agricultural land...
CTACTGCATTCTCTAAAATAGAAGGATCATATTTCGAAGCTTGTTTTTTTAACAACTGAAGATTTAATTCCGCAGCCTGGATCTCCTTTTTCAAACGTTCAAGCTCTCTTTCCATTAAGTATTGGTTTCTAGTGTTATACTATTAGTAAAACTACAACAATATTTAACATATCCAAATAATTATTCTGATTAAATCCTGAGCATCAATCAATGCGACCAAAGTCTAATCAAAACAGAATATCAATCCCATATTCTCTGAGTTTCTAAGGTAATATTTGAATAACAAAAGAAAATCTATGTATAATCTGCAAAAATCAATTTATAAACCGTACCCGGATAATCATTTAGCTGGGTAATCTCTCCGTTGATTTGTTCGACTAAACTGTTGATCAACATTACTCCTAAACTATCTTCGTTTTGACTCAAGATATCACGAGGACCATTTGAACCTCCATCTCCGATGATTAACTGAAGCTGTTTGTTTTCTAAGATTTCGAGCTCAACACAGATTTTCACTTGCCCAGCTTCATCCATTCCGTGTTTAATTGCATTGGTTATTATTTCATTGATCAATAATCCCAAAGGAATCGCCATATCAAGATTTACAAACACAAGCTCAACATTTAGCACTAAATCAATGGTTTTATGATTTGAGGTGATAGATTTCGATAAATCTCCAATCAATTTGTTTAAATACTTACCAAACTCAATTTTATCGAGTTCTTTAGATTGATAAAACATTTCATGTATGGCAGCCATAGATTTAATTCTACTTTGACTATCCTCATACAATTTGACTAATTTACTTTGTTCACTGTTTGCTCCTGCTTGTAGAGATAATAAGCTTGAAATGATTTGCAGGTTGTTTTTAACCCGGTGATGTATTTCCCTTAACAGCAAATCCTTTTCACTTAAATCACTGAGCAACTCATCACGTTCCATTTTTGATTTAGTGATGTCTCTAACTGTACAATAGGCAAGATCATTTTCTTCATCCATTTGTGCACTCCAACTCAAATAAACAACTTCGCCAGATTTAGTAACGTATCTATTTTCAAAAGATGGCGCTATTCCGAACTTATCAAAATCATGTAATGTAGTTTCTGATTTCTGTAAATCATCAGGATGAATAAAATCAATAAAGGATTTAGAGAGCAACTCCTTTTCTGAATATCCTAAAAGTTTTGACCATGCTGGACTTACCCTTAAAAAGTATTTATCCATATGCACTATACAGTGTAAATCAGAAGAAAGATTGAAAAAATTATCTAGTCCTTTCTTCCCTACAATTTGCTCTGTAATATCTTTAACAAAACCCTCGACTCCAATTATTTCATCTGCTGAATTCAAAATAGAATCAGAAGTAAATGTCAAGAGTTTTGTATTTCCTTTAGAAGTCTGAATTGTATGGTTCATGATCATACTCCCCTTACACGTTTTCAGTTTATGAGCTTGTTCTGGAATCCTTAAAGCTGTTTTTTCATCAAGGCATGCCATGTAATACTCATTCAAATTCCCATCATATCCCTCTGGAAATTCAAATATTTTATAGGCTTCATGTGACCATAACATTTCTCTTGTTTCGAAAATGTAAGACCATCTCCCTACATTTGAAAAGCTTTCTGTTTTCCGAATTAACTTTTCTTTTTCTTCTAACCTGATTTTATATTGATCGATTTCATCTAAACTAAAATCATTTGTTCCGACAAGCTTCTTTTTTAATTCTGGCGAATTATATGCCGCCGCAACCTTCTTTAGTTTTTCTAATCTTTCTTCTGTAGATTTAATAACCAGTAGTAATTCCTGATATTCTTTTTCCATTAATAATTAGTAGCTAGTATTATTTGATTCCAAAATATTCTCCATTTTTTGTTAGTTTTACTCTTTAACAGAAAATATCAAGCTAGACAGCTCAGATTCAGCTAAAAACTCTTTTGCAATACCTTGAATTTCTTCTGGAGTTATCCCTTCAATTACGTCATAAATTTCTGCCAGTGTATCTATTTCATTAAAAACCAAAAGGCTCTTTCCGAAATTTAGCATCACTCCAGCATTACTGTCCATTCCCAATGCAAAGTGACCTTTCATCTGTTGCTTTGCCATCTTCAGTTGACTCGCTGTTAAAGGTTCATCAATAAATTTTTGAATTTCTTTTTTTATTAATCGAATTGTTTTCTTTTGATATTTTGGATCTGTTCCAGCATAAACGCTCCAATACCCAACCTCTTCAAAAGGTGTATAGCTCGCTTCAATACTGTAGGTATAGCCATATTTCTCACGAATTGATAGTCCCAAACGTGAGTTTAATGCGGGGCCTCCTAAAATATTAATCAATAAAGTAAAAACCCGTCTGTTCGGATGATTGTAACCAGGTGCGCGTCCACCAATCATAATATGCGATTGATAATTGGCCTCTGCTTCAATCTTCTCAAAAGGAAGCAATGGCTCGGCTCCTATAGGATCAACGAGTTCTTCATTGTGGTTAAATTGACCAAAATCTTTATTTAATTTCTTTAATACAGCTTCAGGTTTCAAATTTCCAACAAAAGAAATTACCATGTTTGCAGGAAAGAAAAATTTCTTCACATATCTTTCTAAGTCCCCTCGTTGAAAGGATTGAACTGATTCTACCGTTCCTAATATATTATTCCCTAAAGGACTATTAGGAAACATATAGGATTCAAAATCATCAAAAATTTTGTCGGACGGACTATCTAAATAGGAATTGATTTCATCTAAGACGACTTCTTTCTCTTTCTCAATTTCTTTTTCTGGGAAAGTAGAGTTAAAGACAATATCTGCCAATAAATCAGAAGCCCGTTTTAAATGTTCAATGGTAAAAGAACTATACACACAAATTTCTTCTTTTGTAGTATATGCATTGAGCTCTCCTCCTACAGAATCTAATCGTGACAAAACATGAAAAGCCCTTCTTTTTGTTGTGCCTTTAAAGATACAATGTTCAAGAAAATGTGCTAAACCCTCCTCGTTTTCTCCTTCAAATCTTGAGCCTGCACGAATTGTTACACCCAAATGTGCAACAATGGAGGGATCGTGTAAATACACCACACGCATTCCATTATCTAAGTGATATATTGTTGGTTCTACATTCATTAAATAAACTTAAGGGTTGCGTCTTGTGACTGTCCAAGAATCAGAATCGACAGTTTCTCTTTCAAAACAAATTCTGTCGTGCAATCGACTCGGACGGCCTTGCCAAAACTCAATATAAAGCGGTCGAATGAGGTATCCCCCCCAAAATGGAGGACGAGGAACTTCTTGTTTTTCAAAACGTTCTTCAATTATTTTAAACTCTTTGTCAAGAGCTTCTCTATCTGGAATGATGTCACTTTGTTTAGACGCCCATGCTCCTACTTGACTTCCTCTTGGGCGAGAAGCAAAATAATCATCGGCCATAAAACCAGGAGATTTCTCTACTGCGCCTTGTACACGAATTTGTCTTGACAAACATTCCCAATGAAAAAGTGCAGATGCTTGCGGATTTTCTGCAATATCTTTTCCTTTTTTACTTTCATAATTCGTGTAAAAAACCAAACCTTCCTCTAAAAGTTCTTTCATATAAACAACCCGAGAGGAAGGCATTAAGTTTTTCCCAACTGTACTTACAGTCATAGCATTTGGAGAAGTGCATTGGTTTTCAAAAGCTTCTTGATACCACTTTTTGAACAATATCATAGGATCGATTTTCTTCAATTGATCATCTAACGTCCCATGATTAAAGTCAGAGTGGTCATTTCGTAAAACATCAAGAAACTCTTTCATTGTATATTAATTTGTTTCGTCTTCAAAAGAAACGTTATCCTCTTCTTCATCAATATCCACTTCTTCCTCTAAGTCCTCGGCATCTTGACGTTCTTCGTACTCTTCTTCTTCATACTCTTCTTGAACAGATCTTGGAGAATTAACAAGTTCCTCTCCCTCTTCAAGTGGTCTTCTACCAATTTCCACATCTAAATCTGGATTATACGGTAAAACCTCAACAATTGGAGTGATCATAATAGAAGGTACTTCAAAAGAAACTGTCATATCACTCAAGCTCTCTAAAATACGATCGTAAGCCTCTTTCACTGTAGAAGCCGTTACTAAAAAGTTACTTGAAATTTTCTTTTCCTTACCTTCATCCCCATCTACAGTAACGTAAGTTAATTTACATTTGTACCATACATCAGAATCTTCGTAGTAAAAGATATCAGCATAATCTGTTTTTGAAATTCCAGTAACTAAAAACTCACCTTGAATGCTTTGTCCAATTTCTTCATGAATACGTGCTTCTGCATCTGTAAAAGAAACTGAATCTACTAAATAAGGCTCTGTAACACGCTTTAAACGTCCATCCTCTAACTGTTTCGTGTACTTTACCTTTACTGTAAACCAATTATTCATAATTCTATTTTATGGGTTATTGTCTATTTTATTAAGACCAACAAAGTTAGCAGAATTTAGAGTCAAAATCGAATAAATACATAGCTAATTTTAATGAAGTATGGCTTTAATTTAAGACTTATTATTTCAAGAAAAAGAAGTGACTTTTCAGGGGGTATCCCAGACGATTTCTTCCCAATGACTTGTGAATAAATGTCTGGGTCGGGTCATCCACTGTATCTCTGCCAAAAATGTCAGAGGATGCCGTTACTACCCCTTACCTGCGAAAAAACAAAGTTTAATGTTTCAAATCTCTTCACATCGCTCAACTACAAGTTTTTAACTTCTTGAATTGCTTAGAAAGGATATCCTATTGCAATATGGAATTGGGGTTGAAACGGATTGGGCAGCATCCCTTTGTCTTTGTAATAATAATCACCTGTATCGGGATTTACTCCCCATTCATTAATTGCTTCTTGGATATAAGGATCTTTACTTTGGAAAATCCATTTAGCATTTGTTGGAAGCGACGGATTTCGTAAAGGAATACCAACATCTAAACGAACGATTAAGAACGAGAAATCCAAACGCAATCCTATTCCACTCGAAAGGCTTAACTGCTTATAAAAATCTTTTGTTATCTGTCCCCCGGGTCGATTAGGGTCTTCGTTATACGCCCATAAATTCCCAGCATCAGCAAAGAAAGCTCCTTCAAAAAGACTGGTGATTTGAAAACGGTATTCGAAAGAAGCTCCCAAACGCATATCCCCCATTTGCGTTACCGTACGGTTAGAATCCAAATAGTACTTATAAACTCCCGGTCCTAAAGATCGCGCTCTAAATCCTCTGTTGTCATTCGATCCTCCACCAAAGAAACTATAATCAAAAGGTAAACTTGGTCCATTGTTTTTCAAAGGCATTCCGGCTCCAATTTGCAAACGATAATGCAAAGATTGCTTATTCAGTTGATGATTTAAAACAAATTGATTGTCTAAACGAATAAACTGTGAATACCTTTGACCTAAAAACTCTTTATACCCATCTAAACCTGGTTCTTTCTTGTTGGTAATGAGCCCTATCACCATTCCCGCCATATCGAAATTAAATCCATAGCTAAAAGTAATGAGCCCTTCTTTTAAGTCCGGATTTCTAAAACTATAGGTTACTGCAGCATCTTTATAAATTGCTTGGTTACTGTAAGCATTTATTAAGAACAAGTCATTTTGATCTTCGAGTCGTTTTTTAAACTCATCAGTTTTATCTATTCTCACAAATTGAATACCACCAATCACAGGAATCCCCACAGTAAAAACTTGTGTTCTGAATATATCATAAAACTTCCATAGGTAGCTTAACTGAATAATCTGACGTTTAAAATATGGACGTTGCTGAAAGTTATAGGCCACTGAAAAAGTGGTTACAGGGTTTTGACTTTTAGACAATCGGGTCAAAGCAATTGGAAAAAGTCCCGGAATATTTAACTGAACGGAAGGTCCGAACTCCAAAGTGTTAAAACTTCTCGTTCCATCCTGCAAAACAGTTCCTTCTTCATTGGATGAGAAAATATCTGGTTCTGACTCAAAACCTCCACTAAAACTGATTTTCAATTCTTGTCCTTTTCGAAATAAATTCCGATTGGTGTAATTCAGAGATGTTGACACCCCTAAATAACTATTGGCATGGGTTCCTTTTGGTTCAAAACTAAAGGCTTTCTGCTCTAAAGGCGTAAGGTAATAACGTACATCAATACTGTTGTCTTCATTTTCTATAATTTCAGGTTTAACGGTCTGAAAAATATTGAGGTTCATCAAACGATTATAAGATTGAGGTAAAAAGTCACCCTTATAATAATTCGTCTCTTCTAAGTAGTTTTGAAATTCAATCAGTTCTGGTTTGGTTGTTAATTCACCATTGTATAAAAACGTAGCCGTACGGAATTGCTTATTGTGCCCATCATACCAATCATAGCGCAAAGTATCAAACGTTGGGATTTGATCATAAGGACCCAAAACAACTCCACGTGGATCTAATTCTTGTTTTTTAAAATTTCCTTTATAAGAAATAGTGTCCAACAAATGAAAAGTGACATTTCGGACTTGTGTGTAATAGAACGGTTTGTGTTTTTCAGTTTCATCTTTCCCGATGATTCTCTTAGAAATATCAACAGCTATCTGAATGTTTTCACCTGCGTTTAATGTATCAACTTCAAAACTTATGTAACTTTCTTTAAACCCATAGAGGGTATTGTTTTTCATATAATCTGACAAAGACTTTCGCATTTTGGCCAATGCATCCGAGTCAAATCGGAAAGGAGGAATCAAGACATCTTTCCCCTCTTCTAAGAATTTATTATAAACAGACCGAACTGCGTTATTACTTGTTCTTACGAACATAGAGTCAACATAACGTAAATCATTAGGAGTAATATAATAATCTACACGAGCTGTTTTTCCCTTTTGCTTTAACTCGACTTCTGTACTCACTCTTGCATCGAAATAACCTTTCCTTTGCATGAATAATTTAATCTGATCTTTTGACGTCTCCATAGATAAAGCATCAAAAAGTACTGGAGATTCTCCATAATCGTACTTGAGTCGTTCACGCATAGTAGGTTTTGGGTCAATGGTGTCTTTCAACTCAATTACCTTCGGCCTATATTCTGTTTCTCCTCTTCTTAATGCCTTATGAATACGTCTTTCATTGACACGCTCTTGCCGAGCTAAACGTCTTTTGTTCTTTTTTCTGTATTTTAAATACCTGACATTCCTATCATTTTCAGTTTTCGCAGAGTCGATAGTGTTATACATGCGCAATTTCAATCTAAAACCCAAGGTTCTGTGATTTGGACGCTGACGAATAACATTTTCAACTTCACTTTTACTTACTCTTGTTTCTTTGGGGAGATGTACTTCATTTTCAACCAATAAATGGCGATCATCTGGCACGTGCCGTTTGATATTACACGCTGCAATGGAGCAAACGAATAAAAAAAGGATGATATACCGATAAAATTGCCTCACAGTAGACAAAAATACGAATCAAGGATATATAAACTCTCTTTATGTAACATCTTTTGCGGAATATTAGAGCGTAAGCTTAAGGCATTTGACAATTCGAATATTCCATTGATTAAAAGACTAAAAAGTAAATGATATTTACTTTTTAAAGATCTCAAATCGTATTTTTCACACGCTAAGCTCTGAAATTTAATTAGTGGAGCTACGCGGAATCGAACCGCGGACCTCTTGCATGCCATGCAAGCGCTCTGCCAACTGAGCTACAGCCCCCAATAATGAACAAATTTACATTTTATTTATCAATTTAGAGCCAGTCACCTGAATGATTATTTGTTTTAAATGAATGAAGGCCATTAATAATTCAAAATTTCACCTGCAATACTTTAAAAGTTATCCATTGTTTTATTCAGAAGGTTTGTCACAGCTCCCTTTTTAAACAGCAACAAGTCTTTAGAATTTAAGAAGAATCAATCCTTATAAATTTCATAATGCTTGAGTTCCAAAACCATTTATTCCACAAACATTTTCTATTTTTACAATTCAAGATAAGTCCAATGATCTCAAAAGAACAAATAAAGTTTATACGTTCACTTCATCGAAAGAAATTTCGTGATGTGCACCAACAATTTATTATTGAAGGTCCTAAAATGATTTCCGAAGCCATTCGATATGCTCCTGAAAATTTGATCCAAATTTATGGAACTGAAGCAATTCAAGAAAAGCTGCCTGAGCATGTTTTGTTTGAAGAAATTGATGACAAAGCACTTGGACAAATTTCTACTTTAAAACATCCACAAAATCAAGTGGCCGTTTGCAGTTATTTGCCTAAAACCACTTCCAGATCAGAGTTCTTTATTGCATTAGACACAATTCAAGACCCTGGAAACCTGGGGACAATATTACGCTTGGCCTCATGGTTTGGCGTGGAGCACATTATTGCTTCGAAAGAAACGGTAGATTGTTACAATCCAAAGGTTGTGCAAGCTTCGATGGGAGCTATATTCAATGTAAACATCGAATATGTAGACTTGAAATCAGAGTTTGAAGCAACAGAACTACCAATTTATGGTTCACTTCTCGAAGGTGAAAATATTTACAAAAAGAAGATCCAAAGAAAGGGTATTTTGGTGATGGGCAACGAAGGAAATGGAATTGATGAAAGCTTACTTCCGCTTATTACTGATTCTATTACAATTCCAAAGTTTGGCAAAGGTGAATCCCTAAATGTTGCTATGGCAACCTCTATTTTTTTATCTGAATTTTCTAGACCAAGATAAGTTATACTTTTTTCCTTCCCACAAAATGTATAACCTCACCTTTTCCCACATGGAACCCTCCTTCATTAAAGCGTTCTTCCACTTGCATTAATTGGATAACCTCCAGATCAGAGAAATCCTCATTTGTTTCCTCTAAAGAGTTTAAAAACCTCACGTCTTTTGGTCCACCAACTTTAGGATCCTCAGTATTATACTGAATATGGTTTTTACTGAAACTTTCGGAAATAATTACTCCTCCTGGCTTTAATAGATCTACAAATTCTTTATTGTACTCGGCCCTAATCTCAGGGTTAAAATGGGTGAATATTAACGCAATGACATCAAAGGATTCTGGCGCATAAGACAAGCTTTCTAAAGCTCCAAGTTTATAGTTTATTTGTAAACCATGTTTATTTGCTAATTGCTCTGCCTTGTGTTTCCCCTCACTGCTGATGTCAAAAGATTCAACCTCCCAGCCTAGACTTGCAGCATAAACCCCGTTTCTCCCTTCACCATCTCCTGGTAAAAGAATTCTTCCTGGTTTTAATTTAGCCAACTCTTCTTTAAAAAACACATTGGGTTCTTGGCCATATGCAAACCCATTCTTTGAATAACGTTCATTCCAAAATTCTTCCATCGCTCACTTTTGTAATACAAAACTACGGTTTTTTCACCGTTAGAAATGTAACATTAGTTGTTTACACAAATGGTGAGTTTTCGAAAAAAAAGGGGTTTTTTAGACTTGTTTCTCGTTAATTACTTTAGATATAGCTTGAATGCAATTTAATCCATCAACCGCTGCTGAAGCAATACCACCTGCATAACCTGCTCCTTCAGCACACGGATACAATCCTGCTATCTCAACATGCTGCAAAGTTTCAGGATTACGAGGAATAGAAATCGGAGAGGATGTCCTTGATTCTGGTGCCATCAAGACCGCTTCATTGGTCAAGTAACCATTCATTTTTCTGCCAAATTCTTTAAAAGCCTCCCGTAAAGAATCCGCTACAAAACCAGGCAAAACCTTATTCAAGTCCACACTTACCATTCCTGGCTGGTGGCTACTTTTGGGTAATTCTTTAGACACTTTTCCATTCACAAAGTCGAGCATGCGCTGTGCTGGAACGGCTTGTGTTTTTCCTCCTGCTATCCAACACGCTTTTTCTACTGCAGCTTGAAACTCCAATCCGATGTATGGATTATCTGGAGTATAACCAGGTAATTTCTTCGGATCAATTTCTACAACAATACCTGAATTTGAAAATGGATTATTTCTTTTAGAAGGCGACCACCCGTTGGTTACAACTTCTCCTGGAGATGTGGCACATGGCGCTACAATTCCACCCGGACACATACAAAAAGAATACACTCCAGTGTCCTTCACTTGAGTTACTAAAGTGTAAGTTGCTGGTGGTAGAAATTCATCATTCACCCTTCCGTGGTATTGTATTTTATCAATTAATTCTTGCGGATGTTCAATACGAACACCTAAAGCGAAACCTTTGGCTTCCATTTTAACATTCTTGGCTTTCAATAGATCAAAAATATCTCTTGCAGAATGTCCCGTCGCTAAAACGACATGTTCAACTTCAACTTTTGTTTCATGATCAAGTTCTAAACCTTTTATTTTATTGTCTTCAATAAAAAAGTCAGTCACCTTTGTATTAAAATGCACCTCACCTCCTGCTTCGATAATCTGCTCTCTCATGGCAGTGATGATTTTAGGCAACTTATTGGTTCCAATGTGTGGATAAGCATCAACAAGAATGTCGTAAGGAGATCCGAATTGAACGAATAGCTCTAATACTTTTAGAACATTTCCTCGCTTTTTAGAACGTGTGTATAATTTACCGTCAGAATATGTTCCAGCTCCTCCTTCGCCATAACAGTAATTAGATTCGGGGTTAACAATATGTTCTTTATTGATTGCCGCTAAATCTCTTCGGCGTGCCCGCACATCTTTCCCACGTTCATAAACAATGGGTTTTAGTCCCAATTCAACAGCCTCTAGAGCTGCAAATAATCCTGCTGGTCCAGCCCCAATAATATGCACAGGTGTACCATTCTCGACGTTTCCATATTCTACTAAAGGAACCTTTAACTCTGGCTTATCTTTAGAAAGAACAATCTGAAGGTTGTATTTAACAGGTTTTTTCCTGGCATCTATAGAACGCTTTCGAATAAAGAAAAAGGGAAAACCCTCTTGTTCTGATCCGTTTTTTTTATTTGCAGTGCTGAGTATAAACGCATCATCTAACATTTGTTCAGGCAGCACCTGAATCTGAACCATATTTTCCATTATCCTTCAAAAGTTAAGGAGAACCACCACACTCTGTTATACAGCACATTTACTGGATTAGAAAGTCGGGTATCATCATGAATAAGTGCATTTACAAATCCGTGTGAAAGTTTAAGTTCGATTCCAAATTTAAAAAATGGCAAGAAGAAATCTACTCCAGCACCAATTTGTGCTTGAAAGTCATCTCTAAAAAGTTTAATAAATGGATCGCCATACTTTTGGGCAGACTGCTCTTTTGATTGCAAGTCCAAAGTGTATTGTGCACCACCAATAACATAAGCAGCAAAATTATTGTAGCGTTCCGTTCTAAACTTCAGAAGCAATGGGAAATCTAAGTTCGTAGAACCTATGATTTCTTTATGCACTTCGAAATCTTTGTCTGGATCAGGCGATATATAAGTATAATTCAGAATTCGTTCTGTAAAAGAAAGTGAAGGAATAAAACGCAGACGAAGCAATGGCGTTCCTAGTTTCATTGAACTAATTATCCCCAATTGAAATCCGGGTTGACTTTTATTGGCAATAGAATACGTATTAAAATCATCCAGTATATTGGGTTTATACTGAGTTGAAAGATCAGCAGTATTTACACCCAACATAAATCCAAAGTGAATAAACTTTCGGTCAAACTTACTGTAATTCTGAGTTACAGGAGATCGTTGTCCCAACCCAATGCTAGTGCAAAGAAAAACAAAGATGAAAATAGATATGAAAATTCTTGCCATGCCTTATATCAACGCAGTTTTTGTGCCTTTTATTTTATGCCTGTGTAAATAGTTGCAATTCCTCCAGAAACCAAACGAGAAGAAGTATTTTTATAGCCTACTTTATTAAGGATATCAATAAATGCCTGTCCTTCTGGGAAAGCAGCTACAGATTCTGGTAAATATTCATAAGCTGCACTATCTTTAGATATTGATTTCCCTAATATCGGAATAATGTACTTTGAGTAAAACTCGAAAAACTGTTTCACTGGAAATTTCTTTGGTTTAGAAAACTCCAGAATCACTGCCTTTCCACCTGGTGCAATTACACGCAGCATTTCAGCAAGTCCTTTTTCTAAGTTTTCATAATTCCTCACTCCAAACCCAACCGTTAAGGCATCAAATTCATTGTCTTCAAAAGGCAATTCTTCAGAATCTCCATACACCATCGTAATGATGTCTTCTTTTCCTTTCTTTTTGATTTTCTCTCTACCTTTTGCAAGCATTCCTTTAGAAATATCTACACCTACAACTTTTTCCGGATTTAATTTCAATGCCGCCAAAGCAAAATCACCTGTTCCTGTTGCTAAGTCAATCACCTTTTTAGGAGCACTTGCTTTCAACATATTTATTGCTCTTCTGCGCCATAGATGGTCAATTCCTAAGGAAAGAAAATGATTAAGAAAATCATACTTTGCCAAGATATTATCAAACATCTCTGCTACTTCCTCCTTTTTAGATTTATCCTCTTTGTTATACGGTTTTACAACTTTATCTTCTACCATA
>Ga0209075_1003755_pt1 | contig 12440 bp, 9 predicted proteins | sample Stecom2011_FD_187523 | JGI IMG/M metagenome (GOLD analysis project Ga0209075, IMG submission 187523) | Agricultural soil microbial communities from Utah to study Nitrogen management - Steer compost 2011 (SPAdes) (version 2) | ecosystem: Environmental > Terrestrial > Soil > Agricultural land...
CACGATAAAGGAATTAATTTTGTTCACATTTAAAAATCTATATGGAAGAAGCAACACAGATTATTAGTTACGTAGCTTATCTTTTACCGGCAATAGTTGTCGGGATTATTGCTTATTATTTTTTTAAGGGCCACACGGCCAATGAGGAAGGAAGACGGAGATATTTGGTTCAAAAGGAAGCGCAGAAACAATTGCTCCCATTAAGAATGCAAGCCTATGAACGGTTGACGTTATTTCTTGAAAGAATTGACCCAAAACAACTCTTGGTTCGTGTTAAACCCTTTTCAGATTCAAAGGATGATTATGAAAATCTTCTAATTAAAAATATAGAACAGGAATACGACCACAATCTTACCCAACAAGTTTATGTAAGTCAAGAGTGTTGGAATGTGGTGAACGCCGCCAAGAATGCAACAATTCATATTATCCGCCAAGGGAGTATGCACGAAAAGGAAGGAAATGTAGATAAAATGCGACAATGGCTTCTCCAAACCTTAATGGAGGAAGTGACCCCTTCACAAAAAGCTTTGGCCTACATTAAACAAGAAGTATCTGAACTCTTTTAGGCTTAGAGAATTTAATTATCCAGCACCTTAATTTCGCTCAGATCGCTGTTTTTCCGTTTGGCAAAATTAAAACCTCTTTCCCACCACTCCGTCATTTTTTCTTCATCAAAAATAAGGGAGTTGGTGGTTAGCACGGTGGGCGTGTAGTATAAATTTAGAATCACCCCTTTATTGGTAGCGACAAATTTTCCGATCCGAATATTTTGTTTTTCAATTCTATCAGCCATATAGCTATGCATATTGGTGAGTAGCGAAAAAGCATTTTTTGAAGGAAGCCTATTGTAATAAGTAAGTTCAGTTTCCAGAATTATAACATCTACAATAGTTGCTCCCCGATTGATCGCTTCTTCAATTGGCACCATGCTCCCAAAACCGCCATCTGCATATTCGCAACCCAATTTCTTGACCAAACTCATAAAAGGAGTGAAATTGGAAGATATCCAAATCCAATCACAAAAATCCTGATATTCAAAATCGTTGATGGATTTATACTCCACTTGATCCAAGGAGAGGTTGGACACAGTAACGACAACTTCTTTTTCGGAAGCTTTTAATTGGTCAAACTCCTTTTCTGTGAGCGTTTTTTCAATTAATTTCCGAAGGTTAAAGCTCTCTCCAAAAGTCTTTTTCCCTTTAATGAAGTTTTTCAGTACTGTAATGTGATTTATACCGATTTGTTGCCCGCCAAATTTGTCTCTTTTAATAGTAAAAGGACAACTGCTAAAAATGCTGTTTTGATTTACCGACGTAAATGCCGTTTTGATTTTGGAAACCTTGTCCAACGCCAAATGCGATATAAGCAAACTACCTGTAGATGTGCCCACAAAGAGATCGTAGTCCAGATTCATCTCGTCTATGAGGTATTGGGCCACTCCCCCCGCAAACGCACCTTTGCTGCCTCCTCCTGATATAACCAATGCTCTCATTCCTTGATTATTGAATTTAAATAAGCTGCCGCCTTGGGAGAAAGTTGCTTCCCGATTACTTTCATCTTTTCATAGTTTTCCGGTTCTTGAACAACAGCATTCAGCAACTCTTTCGATGCCTTCGCAAAGCGCCAAGTAGGATGCACACCGGCCTCTACCAAATTTGTAAGTGTTTCATTATCCCAAAGTTGAAGCTGCTCAACATATAAAAATGCTTTATCCCGAATTTCAAAACTGTAGTCAGTGGAAGTGTAGTGTTTCAACTCCATTAAATACCTCGGTTTTTCGGAATCGCGATAATTTTCAGTTATCAAAGCCAAGGCCAACCAAAGTTGACGAATATTTCTATTTTGAAAACCAATCACGCCCCTCGTTTTTTCTAAATATTCGATTCGCTTTTCGGGAAACTGCATACACATTTGATACAACGCGGTTTCCAAAGTTACATAGGAGTCATCATTTAACAAGCTTTCATACTCTGTTTGGAGCTCTTTGGGGATGGTTTTTAATGAAAGCGCCACCTCTTGCCGCACATAGAGATTATTGCTCTCAAAAGCGGTTTTATAAAGTGAAAGTGTTTCTAAAAAGTCTTCGTCAGCCAATTGATAAACCGCTTCTTGACCAATAAAATCATTTGGGAAAGTGAGCGCATTTTTAAGCTGGACTTTCTTGTTGGATATGGGAATTTCCCGCAGTATAGCAACTTCAAAATAATTCTTTATGAAATTGGACTTCAATAAGGAATTGAAAGCGTCCTCCGCTTTAAACGCACTTTGATGCAGCCAATCTTTTACAAATAGAGAAATATCTATTTGGGTGGCAGCTTTTACCTCATTCAAAAAATCTTCTGTTGTTACATTTTGGAACTTGTACTTTTCCAAATAGTTTTTAACCGCAGTTTTAAATACCACATCGCCAATCATTTCTCTTAAAACATGTAGGGCCCAAGCTCCTTTTTGATAAAAAGTGAGCGAACTGGCTTTAGGATTCAACAGCGATTCCCCTTTGCCTTCGTCGCTTGCAGCTTTAAGTTGCTCAGAACTTTGATAAAGTTGCCAATAATAATAGTCCGCGCCAAAAATCTCCTTTTCCGCCAATAGCGCATAATAAGTTGCAAAACCTTCTTGCAGCCAATGGTCTTCATCGGTTTTTGTGGTAACCGTATTCCCAAACCATTGATGTGCCAGTTCGTGGGCGTTCACATTCACGTAATTCCTATCGTTAAACCCTATGGAGTCCACCACAAAAGCTTCAGAAAAAAAGGTAGCACTCGTGTTTTCCATCCCAGCGTAAAGGAAATCACGAAGTGGTACTTGTTTATAATTCTGCCACGGATATGGAAACCCGATTTCTTCTTCCAGAAAGTTGAATATCTCTTTGCTATATCGATAAGTAGGTTCAAATTTTAATGAATCTTGGGGTTTGTAGTACAGTTCAATTGGAATTCCTGAATTTGACAGTAATTCCTTTTTATCGAAACCTCCAATTGCAAAAGCTACCAAATAGCTGGACATTGGATTTTCCATATCGAAATGCCATTTCTGGGAAACTGTTGTTTTCTCTATTTCCACCAACTTCCCATTTGCGATTACTGTTTTTCCCAGAGGCGCCACTACAGTTAAATCGAATTCGATTTTATCATTGGTATCGTCTAGACTAGGAAGCCAATGCGAAGTGTATTTACCCTGTCCCTGCGTCCAGATTTCTGAATCGGATCCATCGCCGTTTAAAGGAAAAAAATAAAGGGTTTGTTTTGGCTCGGCATTATAGGTGAAATTGACGGTGTATAATTTTTCCTTTTTAAAGTTTCCTATGAGCCATATTTTTTCTTTATCCGCCTCTACCCTGCCATCCTTAAAGAAAAACTCGATTATCCGCATTTCCTTGGCATCTAAATAAACCGAATCGGTATTCTGAAGTATTTTAAAAGAATATTCTACAATTCCTTTAATCGATTTTTGAGTAAAATCAGGTTCTACGGTGGCTTTCACTTTTAGAAAATTGACAACTTCGGTTTGTTGTCCGTAAATTTTCGACGAAATTAGAAGAAGAAGGAAAAAGAAAACAACCTGTAGTCGAAGATTCAACGTGATTTTAAAAGTAAAAAGCATAAAAAAAGGTTATTTCTGACAATCAAAAATAACCTTTTTAAAATCTAAGCGATGTAATTTCTTATTCTAAAATAATTCTTTTCACTCCTGTGCCATAGGAATTTTCAAGATTTATAAAATAAACTCCTCCCGAAAGACTGGAAACATCAAAGGAGTAATCGTTCAATTCCGAAGAGGATTTAAAATAGTAAACCTTCACTGTTTTTCCTTCAATAGTATTGATGGTTATACGGGTAGTGCTTTCTGGATATTTTGCGGCTATTTTAAAAATTCCCTTTGCCGGATTTGGATACACTGAAACATCGTAAATCCGTGTGTTATCTATAGGAGCTACTCCCAAAGTATTTCCATAAACCATGGGGTTATTGCTAAAATTGATAATATGGGTGTCAACATAATAAATGGGGTTATACCCATCGTTGCAGTCGGGACAGGTTTGGCCAGATACACAGTTGGGGTTATTAGGGTGACAGAAATCCTTATAGCTTGGATGGAAGCGATAATCAAGGTCGAAGCTTGTGCTTATATAAGAATTTAAATCATAAATATTGGGAGGGGAAATAGCACCAGGGCACCAACCAGCACGATTGTATTGCCATGTTCCTTTCTGTCCTGTACATCCATCAGGATTTGGATTACATATATTCCATAGGTTTTGTACGAAGGTTTGATTCCCATTAATATCTAGATAGTGTGTCGCGTTAAAAAACTCGGCAGCATTCATAGAGTTATTACTTCCCCAGCCGTGACCCGTATTAGAAACTCGAAGATGGGAAGCTTCCACTCCTTGAGGAATTTCTACATTCATAGTTGGTACAGGCTGCAGATTTGCTGGATCGCCAAAAGGGAATTCATCATCCCAAACTTCCACAACATTACTGTATGCATATTGAGGAGGACCCGCAGTATAGGCAGTATCCAACGTTAATTGCCAACCTCCTGTTCCCCAAGTATCGATAAACACTCGTATTTCGACTTCACCTTGAAGTAGAGACATGTAATCGGTAACATCCAACTGATGATTACAAGCCACCCCATAAGGAGTGATGTAGCGAATGAGCTGAATCCAGTTGCCATCAGGCGCTTTGATATCGATAAATGCCCAACGGTCCCAATCATCGCAACCGCCAGTAATATTAGGACATTCCACAGCGAGGAAAGCACTTAAGTCGTTATAAGCACCTACAAATTGAGGGAAAGTATAAGTTCCGTAGTACCACCGGCTATTTTGTCCTTGGAATTCTATAACAACATCTTCTAAACTGGTAACAGTCTGTGATGCCGCAGTACTTGAAACTAAAACATTGCGGGTAATGGAGATTTCATCTCCATCATTTGTTTTTGCCGTCATTACTATTTCGTGGTTGCCATAATTGGCTGGTGTCCATAGATAATAGAAAAAACCTGTATCGGCCTCAGCGTCATATTCTGTACCGTTAATAGTGATTTTCACCTCAGAAATAGTGTCCGGGCTTTCAACCGTAGCGTTCATATAAATGGGATATGGCTTTAGAACCGGCATTTCAATTGGATAATCCTCCGTCAGTCTAGTTGTGAGTTCGGGAGTGGTCAAGGGCTGATTTGTCGCAAAAATTGAGAGCTGAAACAAAATTGTAAGGGAAAACAATAGGTAGATTTTTTTCATCATATAGAATGTTTAAATTAGCGATTGCATTTACAAAGATATCACATATAAAGACTTTGAAAATGAATCTGCGGCGTCTTTAAAAAAATTAAATCATTTTATGAATTCCAACTTTCTACAAACTCCTATCGATTATTTGAAAGGCGTTGGCCCCAACCGTGCCAGTTTGCTGAAGAAGGAACTTGGAATACATACTTTTCAGGATTTGCTTCATTTATTTCCCAACAGATATTTAGATCGGACCAAGTATTACAAAATAGCGCAGCTGCAGCAAACCAATGCCGAAGTGCAATTAATCGGAAAAATCACCCACATCAAGACTGTGGAGCAAAAAAGGGGAAAAAGATTAGTCGCCACTTTTATTGATGAAACGGGTAGCATGGAACTCGTTTGGTTCAGAGGAATAAAGTGGATTCGTGAAAATCTGAAGTTGAACCAAGCCTATGTTATTTTTGGCAAGACCAATTATTTCAATAATAGTTTTTCAATGCCACATCCAGAAATGGAATTGCTCGAAGTACATGAAAAAAGTATTCGTTCAGCTATGCAACCCGTTTATCCATCTACCGAAAAATTGGCGAACAGCGGAATCACAAATCGGGTGATAAATACACTGATGCAACAGCTCTTTTTGGAGAGTAAAAATGCCTTCGAAGAGACCCTCTCAAAACCCCTTTTAGAACATTTAAAATTAGTCCCAAAAAAGGATGCACTTTTGAATGTGCATTTTCCAAAAAGTCAGACACATTTAGCACGTGCTCAGTATCGATTAAAATTTGAAGAATTGTTCTATATTCAACTTCAATTGATCCGTAAAAACATCATTCATAAATCCAAAATTAAAGGTTATACTTTCGATAAAATTGGCGACAATTTTAAAACATTTTTTTCGCAACATTTACCCTTCGAATTAACGGAAGCACAAAAGCGGGTAATCAAAGAAATTCGCAACGATTTGGGTAGCAACGCCCAGATGAACCGGCTCCTTCAAGGAGATGTAGGTTCAGGAAAGACAATAGTAGCATTAATGTCAATGTTAATAGCACTTGACAACGGTTTCCAAGCCTGTTTAATGGCTCCGACTGAAATTTTGTCAGTCCAACACTATGTTGGTTTAGTCGAAATGTGTAAAAGACTGAAAACCAGTATTGAATTACTCACCGGATCAACAAAAACTTCAAAGAGAAAAGAAATACACGAAAAACTTGAAAATGGCGAATTGGATATCCTAATTGGCACTCATGCGTTGTTGGAAGATAAGGTGAAATTTAAAAATTTAGGCCTTGCAATTGTAGATGAACAACATCGTTTTGGTGTAGAACAACGCAGCAAATTATGGCACAAAAATGAGTATCCGCCACACGTTTTGGTAATGACCGCCACCCCTATCCCCCGCACCTTAGCCATGAGCATTTATGGCGACCTAGATATCAGTGTTATCGACGAGCTTCCTCCAGGCAGAAAAGACATCAAAACTGTGCACCGTTTTGATGCAAATAGGCTGAAGGTTTTTCACTTTATTCGAGACGAAATTTCGAAGGGTCGGCAGGTGTATATTGTGTACCCTTTAATACAGGAAAGTGAGACCATGGATTACAAGGATTTAATGGATGGCTATGAAAGTATTGTACGCGAATTCCCCCTACCAAAATATCAAGTTTCCATCCTTCACGGCCAAATGAAATCTGCCGATAAGGATTATGAAATGAACCGTTTCGTAAAAGGCGAAACACAAATAATGGTGGCAACAACTGTTATTGAAGTGGGCGTAAATGTTCCCAATGCCAGCGTGATGATAATTGAAAGTGCCGAACGCTTCGGACTTTCACAATTGCACCAATTGCGGGGCCGTGTGGGGAGAGGCGCCGAACAGAGCTATTGCATATTAATGACTAGTCACAAACTTTCTGCCGATGCCAAAACCCGATTGGAAACCATGGTACGAACTAGCGACGGTTTTGAAATAGCAGAAGTCGATCTAAAACTTCGTGGGCCTGGCGATATGATGGGCACTCAGCAAAGTGGCGTCTTAAACCTTCGTATAGCGAACATTGTCAAAGATTCAGAAATTCTAAAAATCGCAAGAGGCTATGCTATGCAAGTTTTAAAGACCGATCCCAACTTTTCTTCCGAAGAAAATATTCCCATAAAAAATGCGTATGCACAATTGGTGAAATATCGGAATATTTGGAATTATATTTCGTAGATTTCAATTTCAAAAATCTCTATAAATGAAAACATTCCCCTGCAGCAGTTCAACGTCCGTTAAAATAATTACAATTGGTGTAATTATCGGTCTTCTGCTTTTGGTGATAAGCATAGTATTTATAAGAAAAGATTTTGGACCATTATTAGGCAGCATTCTAACCATCATCATATTTGGACTGGTTTTTTACTTTTATGCGAATTCCTTAAAAAGTATAGTTTTAACCGACAAGAATTTAATTCTTCAAAAACATCTGGGAAAAATAGAAATTGAATTTTCCCAAATTGAATGGGTAAAAAACATGCAATACTCCGCTCTCCCAATGACCGTAGGTAGCAAGGGCGTTTTCGGGTTTATTGGAAGTACCGTTGATGGGGCCACCAGTTTTGTAAAGGACCAAAAGAATATGGTGCAAATTAAAACACTGCACAAAAAATATTTGATAAGTTGTGACAGCAGCACTCAATTGATCGATCTACTAGAGAGCAAAACCCATATAGGCTCACAAACCTCATAGAATCCAAAAGCTCAAAACCTATTCAAGAAACACTTAAACAGTTGCTATTCATATGTAGTATAAGGAGTTAAAACTACGTAAACCGACAAGGAAATTTGAACACAACGTCAAAAGAAGCACCCCCACATTTTTTTGCCAATTAAATTACTTATCTGTACTTTTAGGTTTATGACTGAAGCCGCATTAGAAAAAGAGAATAAAGAAATTGCTAAACACTATAAGCAGTTGCTTAAGATTAGTTATCGCACCTTATCAAAGGAAGATAAAAAACTAATTCGCAGTGCGTTCGACGTTGCCGTTGACGCGCATAAGGATCAGCGTCGCAAAAGTGGAGAGGCCTATATTTTTCATCCTATTGCCGTTGCCAAAATTGTGGCTTCCGAGATAGGCTTGGACGCTACTTCTATTGCTGCCGCCCTTTTGCATGATGTGGTTGAAGACACCAAATATACTTTGGAAGACATAGAGCGACTTTTTGGTTCAAATGTGGCTAAAATAGTAGATGGCTTAACCAAGATTGCACACATCTCAATGTCCGAGGATGTTTCCATGCAGGCGGAAAACTTCAGAAAAATGCTGCTGACCCTCAACGAGGATATCCGCGTTATTATTATAAAAATTGCCGACCGTCTGCACAATATGCAAACAATGGACTCGATGCCACCGGACAAGCAGCGAAAAATCGCATCGGAAACGCTTTATATTTACGCTCCCCTCGCCCATCGAATTGGGTTATACAATATTAAATCAGAATTGGAAGATTTAGGCCTGAAATTCACCGAACCGGAAGTTTACCATGATATTTTAAGTAGAATTAAAGAAAGTAAGGAAGAACAAGATGCCTATATAGAGGCTTTTAATAAGGTTATTAAGGAATCTCTTGATGCCGAGGAATTGCAGTACGAAATTAAAGGGCGTCCAAAATCTATTTTTTCTATAAGAAGAAAAATGCTGACGCAAAACGTGACTTTCGATGAGGTTTATGACAAATTCGCCGTCCGGATTATCTACAAAAGCACCCCAGAGAACGAAAAATTCTATGCTTGGAAAATTTATTCTATAGTCACCGATCATTTTAGACCCAACCCCATCCGATTGCGCGACTGGATTTCTTCCCCAAAATCAACGGGATACGAAGCGCTTCACATCACAGTTATGGGCCCCAAGGGACGTTGGGTGGAAGTGCAAATTCGCAGCGAGCGCATGAATGAAATCGCCGAAAAAGGTTTTGCCGCCCACTATAAATACAAACACAAAGAAAAGGACGATGGCGGTCTGGAAGCTTGGCTGAACAAACTTCAGGATACATTGGAGAATTCCGAGATAAGTGCCGTGGACTTTGTGGAGGAATTCAAACTAAACCTTTATGCGAAAGAAATATTTGTATTTTCTCCAAAAGGAGATCTATATTCTTTACCAAAAGGTGCTACAGCTTTGGATTTTGCATTCCATATCCACACCGAAATTGGCATGCATACACGGGGCACCAAAGTAAATGGAAAGTTAGTGCCCTTGAGCCATGAACTAAAAAGTGGAGATCAAGTTGAGGTGATTACTTCCGACAACGCTCAACCTACAGCCAACTGGTTGAATTACGCTACCACTGGCCGTGCACGATCTAAAATTAAATCCTCTTTAAAAGAAGACAAGAAAAAAATCGCCGAGGAAGGTAAACAGGTGCTAGCACGTAAGTTGAAGTCATTAAAAATAAATCTTGACGAAAGCACGGTAAATCAATTGGTGGTTTTCTTCAAGGTCAAAACCAGTCTCGATTTATATTATCGCGTGGGTGCAGGTATAATCGACAACCAGAAATTAAAAGATTTTGCGGCTTCAAGGAGTAATGCCTTTATCAGTTTCTTTAAAAACCGAATGAGGAAACCGGATAAACCAGAGGATATCCATCGTGAAGAAATTACAGAAAAATTTGATCAACTTGTTTTTGGCAAAGACGAGGACAAATTAGACTACAAAATGGCAAACTGCTGTAATCCCATCCCTGGAGATAATGTTTTCGGCTTTGTTACAGTTACCGAAGGCATAAAAGTACACAAGACTAACTGCCCGAATGCATTGCAGCTTCAGAGTAATTACAGCTATCGGATCATGCCGGCCAAGTGGATCGATTCCACCCAGCAAGAGTTTAGAGCAGTTTTAAATATCAGCGGGATAGACACAATTGGCTTGGTAAACGAGGTGACCAAAGTTATTTCCAGCAACCTCCATATCGATATGAAAAGTGTGCACTTTGATAGTGATGACGGAATCTTTACTGGAAAAATTGTGGTAATAGTCAAAAACAAGAACATTCTGAACAACCTGATGGAGAACATCAAAAAAATAAACGGAATTGATAAAGTTAGTAGAGTGTAAAACTTTAAGTAACTTTGCCAACTTAAATTATGAGTTCAAAGACAGATATATCGCATCAAGAGATTGTTAAGAAGGTATTTACAGATTTCCTTGAGGAAAAAGGACATCGAAAAACCCCTGAACGCTTTGCAATCCTTCAAGAAGTTTATGACCACAACGATCATTTCGACATAGAATCGTTGTATATAAACATGAAGAACAAAAACTACAGAGTAAGCAGAGCGACTCTATACAATACCATAGAACTATTACTAGAATGTGGATTGGTGAGAAAACACCAGTTTGGACAGAACCAAGCGCATTATGAAAAATCATATTTTGATCGCAACCACGATCACGTTATTCTAGAAGATGGAGAGGTTATAGAATTTTGCGATCCACGAATTTATACTATCAAAAAAACAATCGAGGAGGTTTTTAATATCGAAATTACCAACCATTCTCTCTATTTCTACGGACACAAAAAATCACCGGCCAACGATAAGGAGGCAAATTCTCATTAATAAAAATTATGGCAGTAGACTTACTACTTGGATTGCAATGGGGCGATGAAGGCAAAGGAAAGATTGTCGACGTACTCACAAAGAATTATGATATTATCGCTCGTTTTCAAGGTGGTCCCAATGCGGGGCATACTTTGGAATTTGATGGCATAAAACACGTTCTACGGACAATTCCGTCAGGGATTTTTCACGAAAACTCCATTAATCTTATCGGGAACGGAGTGGTTATAGACCCAGTTGCTTTCGTAAAAGAACTGGAGGGTTTGGACAAATTCAATCTGGATTACAGAAAAAACTTACTGCTTTCAAGAAAGGCCCACATCATTCTTCCAACCCATCGATTGCTGGATGCGGCCTCTGAAGCATCCAAAGGCAAGGCGAAAATCGGCTCCACCTTAAAAGGAATTGGTCCTACTTATATGGACAAAACTGGCCGAAACGGTATTCGATTGGGCGATTTGGAGTTTGAGAACTGGCAAGAAAAATATCGAGCCTTAGCTGATAAGCATGAGGGAATGATAGATTTCTACAACGTAGATGTGCAATACGATTTAGCCGATTTAGAAGCAGAGTTTTTTGCCGCGGTGGAGATTTTAAAAACTTTAAAATTCATTGATAGCGAAGAGTATTTACATCAGGCTCAAAAAGAAGGAAAAACAGTTTTAGCAGAAGGCGCTCAAGGTTCCTTGCTAGATATTGATTTCGGCACATACCCGTTCGTAACCTCCTCAAACACAACTGCTGCTGGAGCTTGTACAGGTTTGGGCGTTCCCCCAAACAAAGTGAAGAATGTCTTCGGCATATTTAAAGCCTACACCACTAGAGTGGGCAGTGGCCCCTTTCCTACTGAACTGTTTGATGAAGTGGGTGAAAAAATGGCGAAAATCGGAAATGAATTCGGTGCAGTTACCGGACGGCCCCGCCGCTGTGGTTGGTTAGATTTGGTAGCACTGCGCTATGCCGTACAAGTGAACGGCGTAACAGAACTGATAATGATGAAAGCCGATGTACTAAGTGGTTTCGAGAGTCTAAAAGTCTGTACTTCTTATAATTATAAGGGAGGAACCATTCATCATTTGCCGTACAATATAGAAGCTGAAAATGTAACGCCAATCTATACTGAAATGAAAGGTTGGAAAGCAGATTTAACTGGTATGGGTGAGGCTTCTCAACTGCCAAAGGCTTTAAACGATTATATCGATTTCCTTGAAAAGGAACTGGAAATACCTATCAAAATAGTTTCTGTGGGGCCGGATAGAAAGCAGACCATTCACCGATAACCAATTTTTTGTTGGTATTTTCGCTCTAATGACAAATAGATTTTATTTGAAAGTATCGCAATTCACAATTGTCATTCTCTTGTTTTTCTTCGGAATTAATCTTTCCGCACAAGAGAAACAGAAGGTTGATATTCAGTCAGGTTATTTGGAAATACGCCCAGAATTTCCCGATGCAGCCATTTATACCAAAGATGAAGCCGGACAAGTCTATATCGTCCACGAAGGAGTGGAAATGTGGTGCGATCAAGCTTTTGTTTACCTCAAAAGCAATTTCGTAAAAGCGTATGGCATGGTTCGAATCTCTCAAGGAGAT
>Ga0209075_1003756_pt1 | contig 12438 bp, 8 predicted proteins | sample Stecom2011_FD_187523 | JGI IMG/M metagenome (GOLD analysis project Ga0209075, IMG submission 187523) | Agricultural soil microbial communities from Utah to study Nitrogen management - Steer compost 2011 (SPAdes) (version 2) | ecosystem: Environmental > Terrestrial > Soil > Agricultural land...
ACACCGATTTTCTCGCGCAACTGGTTGATGAAGATGCAGCAGGTATTGGTTTTTGAGATGTTCGAAGTAAGTTTTCGAAGCGCCTGAGACATCAGGCGCGCCTGCAAGCCCACTTTGTTCTCACCCATTTCACCTTCAATTTCGGCCTTGGGGGTAAGGGCAGCCACCGAGTCGACCACCACCAAGTCTACCGCTGAAGAGCGAATCAACTGATCGGCAATTTCCAGGGCCTGCTCACCGTTATCGGGCTGCGAAATCAAAAGTTCTTCAATGTTTACGCCCAGTTTTTCGGCATAAAAACGATCAAAAGCGTGCTCCGCATCAATGATGGCGGCAATACCACCGGCTTTTTGCACTTCGGCAATGGCATGAATGGCCAGCGTAGTTTTACCCGAAGATTCGGGCCCGTAGATTTCAATAACCCGACCGCGTGGATAGCCGCCCACGCCCAATGCCAAATTAAGGGAAACAGAACCGGAGGAGATCACCGGCAGATTTTCAACTACGGAGTCGCCCATACGCATGATGGCGCCTTTTCCGTACGATTTTTCAATTTTATCCATCGTCAGCTGAAGGGCTTTCAGCTTTTCCTGATTGGCTTTACTTTCTTTTTGTTCCGACATTTTATTTTGTGTTTAAGGCGGTTTTTTTCGCATCGTGAAGGTACGAAAAAATCCCTACACAAAGGAAATATTTCTCTGCGACATCTTACATTCCTCAAAAAACCAGAGACTGCAAGCGGCTATGATTCAAAAATTTGCACCGTATGGTTCTTCGTATCTACCTTGGCGATAATCTGCTCAATCACGCCCTTTTCATCGATAATAAATGTGGTGCGAAACACCCCCATATAGGTGCGTCCATACATCTTTTTCTCGCCCCAAACGCCGTAGGCCTGCAAGATTTCCTTTTCCGTATCGGCCAACAAATGAAATTGCAAACCATACTTTTCGGCAAAATTTTTGTGCGACTTTTCACTATCGGGACTCACACCAATCACCTCGTAACCCTTAGCGATGAAACTTTGGTAATTATCGTTGAGGTTGCAGGCCTGGGCGGTACATCCTGAGGTATTGTCCTTGGGGTAAAAATACAAAACCACTTTTTTGCCCCGAAACTGCGCCAGGCTCACTTCTTCTCCGCGTTGGTTACGGCCCGAAAAAGCTGGAGCCTCCATACCTTCTTTTAAATGTGTCATCTTCAACTTGGTTTTATTGTTATTACAACTAAAGCAACAAGATAGAACAGGAATTTGTTGCCCAACAAAGCAGCCGAAAATTAAAATAATTGCGGCGCTTTGACTAATTTTGGACTCTAATATGTGTAAACCCCAGACAACACTTTAGTCATGATAAAAAAAGCGGTACTGCTCCTTTTGCTTCCTGTCCTAAGCCTCCTTCCCCTCCTGGCCCAAACAAGTCCCTCGGCCACAGAAGCCCTGTCGCTATACAAAACCGGCAAATACGCCGAGGCGGCAAGGATGTATCGCCACTTGCTCGAACGCAATAACCGGGATGCGCAGCTCAATTACTACTATGCGCTTTCCCTCATTCAACTGAAAGAGCGCCCCGATGAAGCCCTCCAACGCATGAAGCTGGCTGCAGTAAGGGCTCCCGAGCCGGAAGTCCATTACCACCTGGGCTACCTCTACCAAAGAGCCTATGAATTGGACATGGCGCGCACCCATTACCAGCGTTACCTGCAACAAAGTAAGGCCGGCTCCCCATTCCGCGAAGCAGCTGAGCGCGGCATAAGCGACAGCGAAGCGGCCGAACAGCTGATTAACAAACACTTCAACATAGAAGTGTTGCAGAAAGACACCATCCCCTTCGAAGCGCTGAAAAACCATTATGGTCTTTCCAGGGATGCGGGCCAATTGTTGAAAGCAGGTGATTTTTTTCGCGTGGGGGTAGATCCCAACCAAATCATCTTCAGAACTGAAAGAGGCAACGAGGTGTTTTTTCCACTGCTCGACAGCAATGGGAACTACGATTTGTATAAAATTGTTCGACTGATAGATGCCTGGACCGAAGCTGAAAAGCTTCGCGGCCCCATCAACAGCGAATACAACGACCTCTATCCCTTTATGCTGACCGACGGAACCACCATGTATTTCAGTTCGGACCGACCGGGTGGTATGGGGGGACTGGATATTTACCAGTCTTTTCTGGATCCGGAATCGGGGAGTTTTTCAGAACCGGCCAACCTGGGCCCTCCTTTTAACTCCCCCGATGACGACTTCCTGCTGGTTCCCGACATTTATGCCGGCAAAGCTTGGTTTGCCACCAACCGGGGGGTCAGCGACACGCTGGCAGTGGTCACGCAAATCGTATGGGATCATCAAGTGGTGCGCAATTTAACGCAGGACGTTAACCAAATAAAAGTCCTCTCACAACTTCCGGTCTCCAAGACCGCCGTAAGCAGAACCTCTTCCACGGTGCTGGCAGGAAAAGAAGCATTGCCCCAAAAGAAGGATGAGCTTTTCCGTTTTTCTGTGAACGACACCTTGGTTTACACCCGCTTTGAGCACTTCCAAAGCGCTGAGGCCCTGGCTGCCTTCCGAAAAGGCTACCTCCTGAGCCAGCAACGCGACAGTCTGACACGACTCATGCAGGAAAAGCGACAGGCCTACAGTCAAAGCTACCATCAGGACGAATTGAAGCGACTGATCGACCAAATAGTAGACCTGGAAAAAAAGACCTATGGTCTGGAAGACCAAATTGAGCCACATTATCGGGAAGCGCGACAAAAGGAACTGGAACATATTCGTCAACTCTTGCGAGATGGGCGTTATGCTCCCCGCAGCTCGGCCCGTCAACGGCCCGCAGCGCCTCCCGGCGAATTAGAACTGCTCTTGGCCAGCATAAACACCGGTGAACTGACCTTCTATGCCGATGACGAGTTTCTTCGCAAACGAGAAGACCGGCAACTCCTTTATAAAACCTTTTATACCGCCAACGAAATTCCTGAATTGCAACGCGCCGATTCCCTCACGGTATGGGCCGGCCTTCTCAATTTGGAGTCGGGGCGCATACTGGAAGAATCGCGCAAAGTAAGTGCGCGTCCGGTGAGTATGCGAGAAAGAATGAGTAAAGACATTGAAGAGGAAATGAGTCGCGAGATGGAAGACCTCATTTTTCAGGCACGCAAATACCGCGAAAACGCTTTAGCGCTATACGAAAAGGCCCTGGATTACAAATACGATAAGTTTTATAAAAAAGCGCTTGAGTTGAGCGGCAACTCTGTAAGTGCCGGAAGCGAAGAGCTGACGACACGGGCGCAGGCCCGGTACAAGGAAGCCGAAAACGGCATCGCGCGACTCGAAGCCAGAAACCCCGAACAACTGGAACGCCTGCTGGCTTTAAAAAAGCAAGGTGTGGATATGCTCGAAGGATCTCTGACGATGCAAATGGCCGGAGAATCTGCCTATACAGCCAATCAGCGCAGCGGGGCTGCCGCAGGCAACACCCGCTTCCTGGCCCAACAAGGGGTTGTAAGCCCCAGCTATCCGGCCATACATAAAGGCGAGGCCAGTCCTCCGGCCGACATTGTTGCAGGCGCCTTCCAAAACCCTCCCCAGGCCGCGCAACAAAACGCTGAAGATAAGGCGCATTCGGAAAACGTTTCAGCAGCCCCCAAAGACCCCGGTCCACAGGGTACAACAGCCCGGAGCGACCTGCAGCCGGTATACAAGGTGCAGATTGGGGTGTTTCGCAACAGCCCCAACCCAACAGCCCTGTCAAAGATTCCTGCCATCAGCCAAATGCCCATGCCCGACGGGCAGGCCAACAAGTATTTCAGCGGAGCATGGAGCAACTACGAAGCAGCACGGGCCAGCGTAGAGGCCATTCGTGAGGCTGGTTTTCCCGGTGCCTTTGTGGTGGCTTTTTTAAACGGAGAGCAAATTTCTTTGGAAGCAGCACGAGCCATGTAATAAATACACGACGCTTGCAGCCTGTTTCAATAAAAATGCGTATTTTGATGCAAATTTGAATGTGCTATGGTACCTAAGGATAAAAAGTACGAGCAAGAGGGGCAGGGAAAGGAGCATCTGGAAGAGCGCTTACTGATTTTGCACAACGACGAAGTCAACACTTTTGACCACGTAATTGGGGCCCTGCAGGAGGTGTGCCGACACGACAAGGAGCAGGCCGAACAGTGCGCCTTACTCACGCACCTGAAGGGTTATTGTGAAATTAAACGCGGCGTATTGATCGAGCTGGAAGAGCTGCAAAACCTCCTGCATCAAAAAGCACTGACCGTGACCATCGACTAATAAGATAATTCATCACCCACTGCCATGACCATCATCATTCTGCTTATACTTACCGGCATCTTACTTCTGGTATTGGAGTTTTTTGTTTTTCCGGGCATCACACTTGCCGCCCTGGGTGGTTTACTTATGATTGGGGGAGGTGTTTTTTTGGCTTATGGCACTTACGGGACGACTACCGGACACTGGGTATTGGCCCTGTCGCTGATGGCGGCCCTCTTGGTTCTGGTCCTGGCCCTGCGCAGCAAGACCTGGCAACGATTGATGCTTAAAACAGAAGTGGGCAGCCGGATTGAAACAGTGGAGAGCGGCATTCAGGAAGGCGACAAAGCCACCTGCCTTACCCGCCTGAACCCGGTAGGCAAGGTGCTGGTTGGAGAACAGGAAGTAGAAGCCCGCTGCCCCGACAACTACCTGGATGCCGGCACTGAAGTGGAAATCGTGAAGGTCTTTAAGACCTACGTAATAGTAAAACCTTTAAATTAAATACTTATGGAACATTTTGGAACCCTGGGACTCATAGGCGTAATAGTCGTCCTGTTTTTCATATTCCTTTACTACGTCCCCATTTTACTGTGGTTCTCGGCCCTGGTAACCGGGGTTAAAACATCGCTGCTGCAACTGGTGCTGATGCGCATTCGTAAGGTGCCGCCAACAGTGATTGTACGGGCCATGATTGAAGCCCACAAAGCCGGTTTGCACGATGTAAAGCGCGACGAACTGGAAGCCCACTACCTGGCCGGTGGTCACGTAGAAAAAGTGGTGCACGCCTTAGTTTCTGCCTCCAAAGCCAACATCGATTTGACCTTTCAAATGGGCACCGCCATTGACCTGGCCGGCCGCGACGTGTTTGAAGCCGTGCAAATGTCGGTCAACCCCAAAGTAATCGACACACCTCCGGTTGCTGCTGTTGCCAAGGACGGTATTCAGCTCATTGCCAAAGCACGGGTAACCGTCCGGGCCAACATCAAGCAATTGGTTGGGGGTGCCGGTGAAGAAACCGTTCTGGCCCGTGTAGGCGAAGGCATCGTTTCTTCAATTGGTTCGGCCGGTTCGCACAAAGCCGTATTGGAAAACCCCGACTCCATCTCCAAAGTGGTACTGGGTAAGGGTCTGGATGCCGGTACCGCTTTTGAAATTCTCTCCATCGACATTGCCGACATCGACATAGGTAAAAACATTGGCGCCGAATTGCAAATGGACCAGGCCGAAGCCGATAAAAACATTGCCCAGGCTAAAGCCGAGGAACGTCGTGCCATGGCTGTGGCCGAAGAACAGGAAATGAAGGCCAAGGCCCAGGAGGCACGAGCCAAAGTGATTCAGGCCGAAGCAGAAATACCGCTGGCCATAGCCGATGCTTTTAGAAGTGGCAACCTGGGTGTAATGGACTATGTAAAGTACCGCAATGTGGAAGCAGATACCGCCATGCGCGATTCCATTGCCAAACCACCGCAAACAGGCTACCGTCCGCCAAAAGGCAAGGACAAGGATGACAAATAGGCCATTTTAGAAGATAAAAAGAGGGGCTGTCTGTTAAGTGACAGCCCCTCTTTTTATGTCAAACACGAACCCTTTAGAAGCGCTACTCCTTCTTGCTATCGTCTTTAATGCGCTCATATTTACAGCAAGCCGGCAGTTTTTCATACACTTCATCTTTGGCTTTGTGCTTTTCGGTGTCGTGACCAGCCCTTGCAATGGCTTGGTGTATGGCATCCGGTTGGGCGACTGCATCATCGTAAACCACGGCGATTTTCTGGGTTTCCCGATCCCAATCGGCTTTAGTAACACCCTCTACAGACAGTGCGGCCTTTTCAATGCGTGTCTCACACATGCCACAGGCACCTTTCACAGTAAACTGCTCCGTCTTGTTAGTGGCAAAAGCCACCGTTGCAGTCATCAGCAGCATAAGGAATAAACTCAAAACTTTTGTCTTCATGAATCTCAATTTTTAATGATTAGCATCTGAATATTTAAGTAGAATTAAAACTTAATGATTGTGACCTCCGCTTGTGGGGTGGTTGTCCGCATTATCCGTTGCAGCAACGGGAAGCCCTTTGCGGTAAGTCTCCAGCACTTCTCCGCAACGCAACATCATATCCCCAAAGTAGGGGTTTAATATTTCGTCTGATTCACTGAGCCAGTTGGCACCTTCATCATCAAAGGCCATGGGGCAATATTGCTTATAGACCTTGTCAATTTCCAGACCAAACTTTTCGGTCATTGCTAAAACTGCTTCTGAAAGCAGCTGGAAATGTTCTCGTTGCACTTCAATATCATCCGACCTGCCTATATGAGCCCCCGCATCCGACAACTGTCCGCTCAGTGGCATCCACCGATCGTGAGCCTCTCCTTTCAGCAAGCCCATATTCACACTTTCCAGGACGTCTTCCATCTTTTTGGCTGCTTCTTGTGCAGCAACCACATTATCCTCAACGAGGGCATTTTTCACCCCAAAGTAAGCATTTGCCAAATTGGTAATTTGCTCTCTGAAAGCCAGTGGAGTCTCCAGACTCTGAGTGCCCGGGCGGTTCATCATACTTGGTTTGCCGGCCAACTGTGCAGCGGCATCCACACTAAAGGTGCCATTGGTGACAACTTCCTCACCGGCATCCAGACCGGAAGCGATTACAAATGCGCCTCCCAAATCAGCCCCTAAAAGCACCTCTCGCATCACAAAGCTGACGCCCTGGTCGGATTCACTTTTGACATAGACGACCGACTTTGTGCCCGTCCACATAACGGCACTTTTGGGCACCACGAGGGAGGACTGGTGGGCCGACAGCTTAGATTTCACAATGCCGGAAGCGAACATCTCGGGTTTCAGTTTTTGATCCGTATTACTCACTTCAATCCGTGCTTTGGCAATGCGCGTCCGGGGATCAATGACCGGATCGATGTAATTCACTGTGCCGGTGAAAGTTTCTCCCGGCAGGGATGAGATGCTGTAGTCGACAGTGGCCCCCCGCTTAATCCAGGGCAGATCCGACTCGTAAACATCAAACAGCAGCCAAACTTTGGACAAGTCCGTTATCTCATAAACCGCTTGTCCCCCCTGAACATAATCGCCTGAACTGACCATCTTGCGGGTCACATAACCCGAGGTATTGGCCAAAATAGGGAAAGTGCTCTCGGCCTGACCAGATGCCAGCATCTGGTCAATTTGCCCATCGCTCAACTTCCAGTTTTTCAGCTTTTCTTTGGCTGAAGAAAAGAGGGCCGGCTGCGTGTCTTTAATTTTCTCTGCCTCAAATAACTCCTGCTGGGCCGTGACCAGTTCGGGCGAATACACATATGCCAGCACCTGAGCTTTAGAAACATGGTCGCCCGTAAAGTTCACCATCAACCTTTCAATTCGGCCCGGAAAATGGGCCGGCTGGGTATAAACCAAACGCTCATCGGCCTGTACTTTGCCGTTTAGCCGAAGGGTTTTAACCGACTCGCCAGTGGTAATCACTGTCGTTTGCACGTCTGCCAGCTGCATGGCCGTTGGCGACATCCTAAGGGCATTGACATCGGAGTCGTCTGCCCCATCGGCCTCCACCGGAATAAGGTCCATCCCACAAATGGGGCAATCCCCGGGCCCATCCTGTCTGATTTGCGGGTGCATGGAACAGGTATAGGTGTTTTCCCCTTCAGCATCCTGGGCGTGGTCGTGTGTCGCATCCTGACTGTGTGAAGAGCCGCCAAAGACCAGCCATCCCAGCAAGAGACCGAGCACAAAAACGGCCACCACTATGAAAATATTTTTCTTGTTTATTGCGTTCATCTTAACGAGTTTTAGCGGTAATGTAATTAACTTCTTCAAGGGCTATAAAGTACTGACTGAGAGCAGTAGCCTTCAAGCGCTCATACTTCAGCATTTGTTGCTGAATGCGCAAGACTTCTTCAAAGTCCTTTCCCGAATTGCCATAGGCCGACAAAAGAAGGTTCATGGCCTGGCGCGTTGCAGCACTTTGTTGCGCATACAGGGCCACCAAATCGGCCTGCTGCTGCAGCTCAAAAGTGGCCCGGTGATATGCCGCAGTCAATTCATTGGCCAGCGCCTCCTGCTCAAGGGCAGCGCCCTCCTGCATAAACCGGGCTTCCTGGCGCGCGGCCCTGTACTTTTTTCTGAAAATGGGGATGGTGACTGTCACCATGGGCATCAGGACATCCTTCCCATTATCTTCCAAAACCATATCGCTGCGCTCATCCACCAGCACATAATCCAGTCCCACCCCAATTTTGGGCAGACCTTGTTTAAGCGCCACTTTTTCGGCAGCTTCGGCCGACTTTAACTTCAAATCCAGAGCTGCCATGCGGGGATGATTCACCAACAAGGAGTCCTTACGGTAATCAGTAAGAAGCGTGCCCGCCGCAAGCGAATCGGCAACCACTATGGCTGCGTCGTGGGACCGGTTCAAGAGGGTATTGAAGCGACTCGTGAGACTTGCTTCCTGCTTGTCCAACACCTCCAGTTGCGTCCTGGCTTCATTGAGCAATAAATCTACACGAATAACATCCACCATACTGCCCATCCCGTTCTCAAACTTTTGCAGGGCCGTGGCTTTGAAGGATGCCAACAGGCGCATGTTCTCCTGCTCCAAAAGCCTGTGCTTTTGGAGCTCGTACAGAGGGTACCAGGCTTGCGCCACACGAAAATACAGCGCATTACGGGCGTCCAGAAATTCCTGAAACTGCGCCTCTGCCGCTAAGGCTGCCACATCGCCCTGCGCTTTAAGGCTGCCGAACCAGGGAAACATCTGGGTCAGCGAAAATTGGGCCCTTTGCGCGCTTTCCACCGGCGAGATAAAGTAGCCGAAAGAAAAGGTCGGATCGGCCAGCGACCGGGCCTGCGGGATGCGCTGCAGCGCCCCCTCATAGGCCGCATACTTCGCCTTCAGCCCCGGATTATTCTCCGCCGCTATTTGGTAATAATCCTCCAGGCGCTGGGCGTTGCCGCCCAGGCCTGTCACCCAAAAAAGCACCAGAATAAAAATATTATTTCTGTTCATTGTCTTTCAGTTTTAGCTTACGTTCTTCGCGCATGCTGTAGAGCACCGGAACAATAAAATAAGTAATGGAAGCCACCAGCATACCTCCGAAGGCCGGAATGGCCATGGGTACCATAATGTCGGAACCCCGACCCGTTGAGGTCAACACCGGCAACAACGCAATGATGGTGGTGGCGGAGGTCATAATGGCCGGTTTGATCCGGCGTTGCCCTGCTTCTACTACGGCTGCGCGGACTTCCTTCAAGCTCCTGGTCGTGTTGCGCTTGAAACTCTGATCGAGGTAGGTCCCCATGACCACGCCGTCGTCGGTGGCCAGACCAAAAAGAGCGATAAAGCCGACCCAAACCGCCACACTCAGATTGACCGTTCCCATTTGGAACAGTTCGCGTAGGTTGGTGCCGAAGAGGGAAAAATCGACAAACCAGCTCTGCCCATACAACCACAACATAAGGAACCCGCCACTAAAGGCCATGGCTACTCCGCTGAAAATCATCAATGCAGTGGTCACCGAACGAAATTGGAAATAGAGAATCAGGAAGATGATCGCCAGCACCAGAGGCACAATGAGCGACAAACGCTTTTCGGCACGAACCTGATTCTCGTAATTGCCGGAGAATTTATAACTCACGCCGGGGGGCACCACCAAATCGCCAGAGGCGATCCGCTCCTGAATGGCCGCTTGGGCATCGTTGACCACATCTACTTCGGCAAAGCCCTCCCTTTTATCGAACAGCACATAGCTCACCAAAAAAGTCTCCTCACTCTTAATCATCTGAGGCCCCTGCAGGTAGTCAAAATCGACCAGCTGTGCCAGGGGAATTTGAGTGCCTACCGGGGTAGGAACCAAAATTTTTCCGAGCGATTCAGGATCCTGGCGCAGTTCACGCGGATAGCGCACCCGCACCGGAAAGCGCTCCCGCCCTTCCACCGTGGTAGTAAGGGTCATACCGCCAATGGCTGTTTCGATGGTCTGCTGCACATCCGCCACATTAAGACCATAGCGTGAAATGGCCTCCCGGTTGATGTTCAGGTGCAGATAGGGCTTTCCGATGACACGGTCGGCAAAGGCTGCCTCTGCCTTTACCGAAGGAACCTCTTTCAAAATACCCTCCAGCTGCATACCAAAACTTTCGATCGTTTTCAAATCCGGTCCGTAAACCTTAATCCCCATAGGCGCCCGCATGCCCGTTTGCAGCATGACCAGGCGCGTTTCGATGGGCTGCAATTTGGGGGCAGAGGTCACACCTGGAATTTTAACCACTTGCACAATTTCGTCCCAGATGTCGTCGGGCGACTGGATGTGCGAACGCCAGTTGCGAAAATACAAACCACGGGCATCGGGTATCAGGTCGCTTTTCTCAATTCCTTGTTCCAAGGCCGACTCATTATCAAGGGTATCTCCTGCAAGGGTCAGGAAGCGGTCGCGACCATCCGTTTTAAAGCGCATGCGCTGTCCACGCTCGTTCAGGATGTATTCGGACTTGTAATTGATGACATTTTCAAACATAGAGACCGGTGCCGGATCGAGGGCCGACTCTACCCGGCCTACCTTCCCTACCGTCAGTGCCACTTCAGGTATGTTGGTCAACAACATGTCGAGTTGTCCCACCACCTTGCGGTTGTATTGCACCCCCGAATGCGGCATAGAGGTCGGCATCAACAAAAAGCTCCCCTCATCGAGCGAGGGCATGAACTCCTTGCCTATGCCCGGCAGACTGTGCGCCAGGGTGGACCACACTCTGGTGCTGCGCACATTCCACCCCAGCTGATCAACACCCTTGGCCACAAAGCCAAAGACGCTGTTAAAACCCAGCCAGATGGTTGTTCCAAACAACATCAACACAATGGGAAGCAGCAAAAACTTCAGCTTGTTCGCCAGCGTCCAACGCAAAATGGAGCGATAATACCGTTCCAGCAGGGTAAAAAACCCAAGAATGAGTCCCACCAACACAGCCACAAATACGATATTCAACAGCGTGCTCTTTCCGGGACCCAGCGGAAGCCAGTAAGTGGCCAAAAGCCAGATTACAGCCAGCACCGAAATAATCAGTTCGGCATGTTTCAATAAGCGATGGTACCAGGCACTTGAATCTTCTTCATCTACCCTGTAAAAACACTTGGCCAGTCCCACAGCCCCAAAAAGCAACAATACAACACCGCCCCATACTGCACCAAAAATCAGGCTCCCAATACCGATAAGCACTAAAAGGGCCTTGCCCCATTTAATGAGACGCTTGTCCTTAATTTTAAAACCAAAGAAGATATGCGCCAGCGTGGGCAATATAAAAAGTGCCACCAGCAAAGCCGCCACCAGGGCAAAGGTCTTGGTAAACGCCAAAGGGGTAAACAGTTTGCCTTCGGCTGCTTCCATGGTAAAGACCGGGATAAAACTCACTATGGTGGTAGCTACTGCGGTGAGAATGGCCGAGGACACTTCTGCTGCCCCCTTGTACACCGTGGTCATCATTTTTTGACCCGGTGGGGCCTCATCCACATGCTTGATCACATTCTCCAAGAGAATAATGCCCAAATCGACCATGGTGCCAATGGCAATGGCAATGCCCGAAAGGGCCACAATATTGGCGTCCACCCCAAAATAGCGCATGGCAATGAAGACCATGAGCACGGCAATGGGGAGGAGACTGGAAATTAGTATGGAAGCCCTCAAGTTATAGATCATAACGATTATAACCAGAATGGTGATGAGTATTTGCAGGGAGAGCGCCTCCTCCAAAGTTCCCAAAGTTTCGTATATCAGTTCCGTCCGATCGTAGAAGGGCACTATAGTTAGTTGACTTTCCACCCCATTGGCCAGCGTTTTAGAAGGCAAACCCGGTGCAATCTCCGCTATTTTATCCTTCACATTATTGATCACCTGCAAAGGATTGGATCCGTAGCGGGCCACCACCACGCCACCGACTACTTCGGCCCCGTCCTTATCGAGCAGACCCCGACGGGCTGCCGGTCCCAGACCAACCACCGCCACGTCCTTAATTCTGATGGGCACATTGTCCTGCACCGCCACCACAGCCTGCTCCAGGTCCTCAACATTTTTAACGTATCCCAGTCCCCTTACCAGATACTCGGCCTGATTGATTTCTATGGTCTTGGCCCCCACCTCCTTATTGGATTTTTGCACCGCCTGCATCACCTGATGCAAAGGAATATTGT
>Ga0209075_1003757_pt1 | contig 12422 bp, 6 predicted proteins | sample Stecom2011_FD_187523 | JGI IMG/M metagenome (GOLD analysis project Ga0209075, IMG submission 187523) | Agricultural soil microbial communities from Utah to study Nitrogen management - Steer compost 2011 (SPAdes) (version 2) | ecosystem: Environmental > Terrestrial > Soil > Agricultural land...
GTCTTTATTTTTGACGATGCAGCTACTCAAGTGGGTTCGGCGGCGACTGTGCCTCTGGTCCATGGAGCCACTGTTGGTCTTTTGGCAGTGGGCAATCGCGATCCCAAATACTATCGCTCCAGCATGGGAACCTTGTTTCTGGGTTATATCGCGGAGATTCTCAACCGCTTGCTGCCTCGTTATTTTCCGCAATAGGCACAGCCATGAGTCACGACGTTGATCCTCTGCCCTTTGCTGACGAACTGGCAGCGTTTTATCAGCATCTGCTAACCGAGCGCGGCTTGGCGGCACATACACTGGATAATTACCGCCGCGATTTACGCAAATTGCAAGAGCATTGCGCGGCACAGCAATTGACACAGATCAATGACATAGATAGTCATCGCTTGCGGGCCATGGTGTCACAGTTGCATCGCCTTGGCTTGGGCAGCCGCAGCCTGCAGCGCTGGTTATCAGCCGTGCGCAGCTTTTTTCGCTTTGCCCTGCGCCGCCAATGGGTAAGTTACAACCCCGCTGATGGCTTGCGCGCACCCAAGGCTGTACAGACCTTGCCCAAAGTTCTCGATGTGGATCAGGCTGCTCAGTTTGTGGAGCTGCAGGGAGATGGATTTATCACGCGCCGCGACCGGGCGATTGTAGAGCTATTTTATTCTTCAGGTTTGCGCTTAGCGGAACTGATAAAACTGGATATCAATGATCTTCATCGGCGCGAACGACTGGTCACAGTAACAGGCAAAGGCAATAAGCAGCGCACCTTGCCCGTTGGCCAAAAAGCATTGCAGGCGATAGAGTCCTGGTTAGACATCCGCAGTCAACGTGCGCCGGCAAATGAGACAGCGCTGTTTATCAGTCAGCGGGGGCAGCGTATCAGTGCGCGCAATGTGCAACAGCGCTTGTCTCGCATCAGCCAACAGCAGGGCTTGGGTCTACCGGTTCATCCCCATATGCTGCGACATTCATGTGCCAGCCATGTATTGGAATCCAGCTCTAATTTACGTTTGGTTCAAGAGTTATTGGGTCACGCCAATATCAGCACCACTCAGATATATACCCATCTGGATTTCCAGCATCTGGCCAAGGTCTACGACGCTGCTCACCCACGGGCGCAAAAGCGAAAAACGGATGAATGACCTTATGGCCCTGAAAACTCCAGAGCGCCAGAATTAATTATTTCATCGCTGTAGAAGAGCAGTTACGATCAATAAATTCTTGATGCGAGGGCATGTAATCCACCGAGCGCTGGATAACCTCACGTATGCTTTCCAGGCGCTGCATCATTTCATCTTCGGGCATTGTATCCACAACCGGATGATACCCTTCGGGTTTCAAGCCTTGCCCATGCAACACTTCCATCCAGCTGGTTTCATTAAACAGCTCGCCATCAACGCGGAAGATACGGCCATTTTTTTTGTAGAGGTCTATTTTTTGCTGCAGGGTCTCAGGTATCGACATATTGCGACACTGCATCCAAAACTCCGAATCATCTCGTTGCGTAACATGATAATGGGCAATCAAAAAATCCCGTATACGCACAAACTCAAAATCTACTTGCCGGTTGTACTCGTCAATGTCTTCCTGATCAAAATTACGAGTCGGAAATAGGCTCATCAATTTGGCAATACCGGTTTGCACCAAATGAATACTGGTCGATTCCAGCGGTTCCATAAAGCCGCTCGCCAATCCAAAGGCAACGCAGTTTTTATTCCAGAGCTTTTTGCGTTTTCCTGTGGAAAAACGAATAAACTTTGGATCGGCCAAGGGCTCACCGTCAAGATTATTCAGCAGCACACTGGCCGCTTCATCATCACTGATAAACTGGCTGCAATACACATGGCCATTTCCAGTTCGGTGTTGCAAGGGGATACGCCATTGCCAACCCGAACTGTGCGCTGTTGAACGGGTGTAAGGCGTGGGTTCAGCCGTTCTGGCACAAGGAATGGCAACAGCACGGTCGCAAGGCAGCCAGTGAGTCCAATCTTCATAGCCGGTTTCTAATGCCTGCTCAATCAGCAACCCGCGAAAGCCCGAGCAATCAATAAATAAATCTGCTTCTATCTCTTCTCCATCTTGCAGAGTTACCGACTGGATAAAACCATCATCTGGGCGCAATTTAACATGCTTAATCATGCCTTCACGTCGACGCACACCTCGGCTGGTAGCGAAGTCACGTAAGAACATGGCGTATCGGGCCGCATCAAAATGGAAGGCGTAAGAAATATTAGATAGCGGCGAGTTGCCGGCATCCACTGATCGCATAAAGCGTCCTTTCTCGACAGCCTGGCAGTTAAAGGTATAGGCATCGATATTTGGCACTTTTCCAGCTTGATATAATTTAAGCCAATAATGATAAAAGTGAATGCCCTGCATATCCTTGCCGACTTCACCAAAAGCGTGCAAGTAGCGCTCGCCGATGCGGCCCCAGTTTACAAACTGAATGCCGAGCTTAAAGGTGCCGTTAGTGTCTCGTATAAACTCGTTTTCATCTAAACCTAATAGAGCGTTAAAATATTGAATCAAAGGAATGGTGGCTTCCCCCACTCCCACAGTACCGATTGCATCTGACTCTACCAGTTGAATCTCACAGTACTGATCTTTCAAAACCCTCGCCATAGCCGCGGCGGTCATCCAGCCAGCGGTGCCGCCACCTACTATCAGTATTTTTCGAATACGATTGTCCACTATTACCACCTCTACCACTCACACACGCTACTGGGCAACGCGACTTAACTATCTGTTTTATCTGTTCAAGTACCGACATTTGTTCGGATACAAAACCATTAATGCAGCCAAAAAAAAAGCGCAACCATTAAAGGCTGCGCTTTTTCATAACAGAGCCTGAGTTCTTTTAGAACACGGCCTTTAATGTCAGCGCTACACGACGGTCGTTGACGAACCAGGAACGTCCCGTTTCACGACCTTCTCCATCCAAAGTCATCAGAGTTTCTGTCTGGGTATTCGCCAGGTTGGTACCCTGTAAGCCGATAGAGATTTGATCGTTAATCTGGTAGTTAATGGCACCATCAAGGAAGCCGGCGTCATCGTTCCAGATCGGCTGACCACTGATTACGTCACGCGTGGTTAGCAGGTACTTGGAACGCCAGTTGTAAGCCAGGCGAGCCGACCAATCGTTCTTCTCGTACATAAGTACGAAGTTAGCGGTATGCTCAGACTGGCCACGCAGTGGCAAACCCGCCAAAGCCGCCGGGTCAAAAGGTTCCAGACCAGGCTGTGGAGTGACATTTTCTACCGGGTTCGCTTCAGTTGCGATATCACTGCCGCCAAAGTTCGGGATACCTTCCGAATCAATGTAGGTGTAGTTGGCCTGAATACCCAAGCCATCAAACGGTGCCGGCAATTTATCAAAGAACTGCTGATAAGCCAGCTCGACACCCTGCAGTTTACCTTTTTCACCATTACGCGTGGTGCTGAATTCCACCGTCTGAGTAATACCGGTACTGGGGTTGGTGAAAGCTCTGGGCACTGAACCTTCGATAAAGAAGTTCTCCAAATCTTTATAAAAGATACTCGCTGTCACAGAACCCACCGGGGCAAAGTACCACTCCAGCGAGGCATCCCATTGCACGGATTCCATAGGCTGAAGCGCGGGGTTACCACCATTGCCACTCCATACCACCTCACTCACAGACAGGATGTTGGAACCAGGATCTTCCGGTCCCGGAACGGCCGGCGCATCTTCATCACCCCTTTCTCGGGTGACCACTAAACTGCGGACGCCAAGTACCGCCTGGTTGCGAACCTCGGACATGTCTGGCAAGGCAATTGCTTTAGACACGGCAAAGCGCGCAATCACGTCTTCGCTCAACTCGAGCTTCAGATTAAAGCTTGGCAGCACACCATCCCAGTCGGCGCTTTCTTCCAACGCGTTCTCATCGTAGTCATTACCAAACGCTTGCTCAGTAGGCGTTAGCCAGTTGTTGGGATCACGAGAATAGGCTTGCATTCTGCTGACTTCACGTATCCAATCGCGCTCAGATTCGAACACGCCTGGGTCAAAGGGACCCACCTGTTCTTCAGCCCATTTGCGAATAGCGCCGCTGTCAGTCAAATCGGTAGGAGCGCCCTCAGGGTACGCCTGACCAATCAAGTCAGGAAATTGTACCGATCCCGCGGCATCACGATCGAGCTTGACGTAGCGCAAGCCGATATTACCGCTAAAACGCAGAGCGGTTTCATCAGAGCTAAAGTCCAAACGGACATAGGCGGCCTGATTGGTTTCCGTGGTGTCATAGATTTCTGCCGGAACGAAATAGGTGCCCGGGATTACATCGCTACGACTCTGGTAGGGCTCCCAAATACCCTCGTCATCAGGGTTGTTTTGCGGCAGATAACGGCCGGCAATAGCATCCCTGACCAAGTTTTCACTGGGGAAAATAAACCCACCACCAGGAATTGAAACTACGCCGCCGCGGTGGAAATCACTCCAGTCGGTGTATTCAAATTGACTAGCACCGCTCAAGCTGCCTTCCAGCTCGCTCAACCACAAGGCACCGTCACCACCGCCCCATTCTGCGGCCAAGGCGCCCCAGTTATAAGAGGTGCTGCGGACCACCTGGTTACGCTTGGCGTAACGAACACCGGCTTTTACCGAGGTTATAACACCGAGGTCATCGAAGAAATGGGTGGCATCGAAACGCCCAGCTCGAGACTCACCTTCGGAGCGTTCGTAGTGGTCCATCGCGGAGCGCAACCAGTAAGAATCGAGATCCTGGAAATAGTTTCTGTCGCCTGCCGGATCATTAGAGAAGCCGGGGAAATCTTCAGCATACCATTCAGGATTGTTATCACGGCGACCATCCCAAGGCTCAATGACCGTCAAACTAGGGGTACTGCCGCGCAGATCGAAGTTTTGCAAAGCATAAATACCCAGCGCTATCTGCAGGTCATCATCTTCCGTCGTGGCATCGACAAACTGCACGTCGGCTTCAAACTCCCACGCATCGGTAGGCATCCATTTCACATTAAAGCTTAAATCATCAACAATGGTGCGAGTGTCTTTATAGCGGGTATCGGCCTGGTACTTTTGACCAAAATAATCATTTTCTGTGACATAGCCGTCTGGCGCATCACCCTCTCCACCCCAGCCGGTGGGTACACGGCCTTCACCACCACGCCAGCCACCACCATCGGTGATAAAGCCGGCCTCAAAAATATTGTCGTCGCTGAAGGCAAACTCGGTACCGGGATAGGGACGTGCGCGACGGGTCTCACTTGAAGTGCCATCGTCATTCGCATCACCGTAGCCGCCTTGATATTTGACAGCATTTTCTTTCCAGCTCAAACGTGCGTCTGAGCGCAAGAATTCAGCGGTAAGCTCTAAGGTTTCATCTGGACTCGCCCATTGCAATGCGGCGGCAAGCCCCTGACGGACACGATCATCTTCTTTGGTAAAGAAGTTAGAGCCGTTAGTCATCCATACCTGACCGTCGTCCATAGCAACGCTGGACGGCGCATTCAGGGTATCAGCGCGATACTTTACAAAAGCATCACTCTGAATACCGTGTGAGGTACCAATCAGCTCGGAATAGGAAACGTTAACCAAAAACCCGAACTCACCCAAATCTTCAGTCATCCAGCGGTTGCTATACAAACCCGAGACGGTGGGAGAGACGTCTTCTGCCATATCGCCATAAGACAAATCACCGGTGAAGGCGATCATCTGGCCATCCTGGTCAAAAGGTTTACGGGTCTTCAAGCTGACTGTACCGCCAATGCCGCCTTCAATCATATCGGCAGACTGGTTTTTATACAGTTCAACTCCCGCCATCAACTCTGGCGGCACGTCCTGGAAGTTCAAACCACGCCCTGAGTTGGCAGTGAAAGAGTCACGACCATTAAACTCGCTTCGAGTCGCACTCATACCACGAATGACCGCGCCACTACCTTCCACGCCAAAGTGGTCTGGATCTTCCGGTGCCTGGAAACGTTCAATAGAGACGCCTGGCATCCGCTGCATGGCCTCCAAGACGCTGCGATCTGGCAGCGAGCCGATGTCTTCTGCAGAGATAGCATCGACAAAGGTATCAGCATCACGCTTGATGTCCTGCGCGTTCTGAAGGTTTTGACGTGTGCCGCTGACAATAATCTCTTCCAGGAGTGTCTCTTCCTCAACTGCATCTTGCGCGAGCAAGGGAGAACTTACTGCCATGATGCACATAGCAAGTATCGACTTTTTGAAAGTGACAACTTTCATGGCGTTGTCCCGATAGACCATAGCGCTTACCCCGTTGTTATTATGTACCTTATTCTTCATCTGCACAGTTTCGACATGCGGAATGTCAGAGACTGCCCTTGAATACTCTTAGATGCTCCACTAAGCCACAGATCGTTAACGTTCTGAACTCGTGCAGCAGATTAAAACTTTTATAGTAATTCCCGTTATAAACGTCGAATTTGCAGCCACTATTTTGGACTTTCGAACTTCAGACGTGTAAAAATTCTCCAAACTACTTTGCAAAAAGATATTGCACCATGCCCAACTAATAGTCAAACAGTAAATAAGACTCGCATAATTGCTCTATACGAAGCATTTATAAAGCCTGCTGCGGCAAATAAATTCGTACTTTCCAGGCCAGCCATTAGAGATAATAAATCAATAACCCAACCGATGAACTTCCTATTATCTGCGGCAACCCATGACTCTGAAAAGCCCGGCTCTGATTAAAAAGCCGGGCCTTGGATCAAATAATCACCCGGAACATCTTGTTATTCGATGGTGATTTTACGTAACAGAATCGGATCGGCTGAATCTTCGCGAAGCTCCAAACCACCACCCTGTAGCTTGATACCTATACGCTGGGCAGTCGGCTCGGTGGGCACATCTTCCATAACCCGCTCGAAGCGGTACCAGCCATCACCGAGATCTTCGCCGGCACTAAGAGCAATATTGCTACCAAAGTTGCCAGCGTAACCGTCAGAGTTCTGCTGGATATAGATCTGGATAGCCAGACCAGGGCTTGCAGTGAAGTAGTAATCGCTAAGATACAGCTCTACACCCACAGTGGCACCTTCCAGGTCGGGCAATTCCTCTTCGCCAGCAATGTACATGATAGTACGCTCATCACTGCCCATCTCATGCCAGTTGGGCGCAATGCTCAGAGCACCGCTCTCGCTGTCGTATGACAACTCAGGAGCAGCCGCAACACCTTGCCAGTTGTCATTATCCCAAGAGCCCACGGACTCTTCAGAAGGCACAATTGCAAATGGTCCGGAATTGCTAGAGGAAACAATATTGATCTGCATGCTATTAATAGTCAGGCGACCAGCGGGCTGATTATTAACCTGCAGGCCCACACGAATGTTCTGACCCTCTTCAGCAACAAATGCTGTATTTTCAGTAGCACAGCTCACTTCATAGGGCTCATTGGGGGTCAGCGAGCCATTGCCCACATAGCAGCTCCATTCACCCTCGTAACCGCCGAAGTTTTGCTGAATAATTGGCTGAACATCTGCACCAGAGTCTTTAAACGCCTGATCCACGGTAAAGGTCATATCAAAGCTGCGGCCTACTAAATCAACCGGACCTTCCAACAGATAAACCAGCTTCTGACCACCACCGTTAGGCTCGTAGTAAACTCCACTCGCATCACGCTGAACTGTCACATCGGGAGAAGCATCCATAACCGTCCACGCCTCATCACTGGCGTCAACAATCAGCGGACCGGAACCCGAAGCTGGAGTCATGGTGACATTGTCGAACCACAGAGGCCCGGCAACTTCAGGCGCCTTGCCGTTGGCAATAAAGCGCACACCAATTTCGTTGATATTGCGCAAGGTGAAACCATCATCGTGCCAAGCAAAGGTACCGTAATCGATAGCTTCTACATCACCCACCATGACCGTCTCACCGGTACCGGCAGCCAGCTCCCACATTTCAACACGGTTCCAACCGGCTTTTGGCAAGATACCAAGGCTAATACCTTTCAGCCCTGCAGCGTTGCCCAGCAGCAGATGCATGCTCATATTGCCATCATTAACATACTGGTCAGAAACGAAAACCCAGATGCTGGCAGCAGAGCCTGCCATATCGCTCACTTCGTTCACTGCACCATAGATTTCCAATTGGTCACTATTGCTGGTCCACTGGGGATCGGCCACCAGCACTTCTTCCCCCGCATTCCAGCTCAGAGCAGCGCTGGCATTACATGTGCCTACGCAACGGCTGGACCAGTCGTGGATATCAGACGCGGTAGAGAAGGGGATAAAGGTAAAGATTCGCGGGTCATCAGGCTCAGGGTTATTTCCACTATTGCCTCCCCCATCACCACCGGAATCAGCAGGCCGCGGCGTTTGATCCGGCCCCAAATCCAGGTCTCCGCCGCAGGCAGAGAGCACAAAAATTGTGCAGAACACAATCAGCAGTTTTTGTAACATGTCGAGACCCTCTATTATTCTAGTCTTGGCTTAATTATTCTAATTTTTGACGTAAATTAGATGACCGATTTGGTTGATTTTCACACTATTCTTATTTGCTGACAGCCCTGGAATTCCTCTGAGCTGACATCTATGGAGCATTCCAAGCTGGCTACATGCCGGCTAACATACCATACAAATGTTCTGGCTGACCATAAGTCGCGTACATTTTCTTTGCCTGCCGGACTCTTGCCCGAGCCGGGCTGATATAGCCACCCGAGCCAGAGACGCTACCTGCAAAAACGGCACGCTGCTAGCAGCGTGCCGTTTCCGAGTCCTTCCGAAATGAGAACAAATAATTAACGGATATAGCGGTTAATAATGTTCTCGTACAGTTCCTGCTGGCCGCTGATCTGCGCGGGCTCGCCACCGGCGTTGCCAATTTCTGCCAGTTGCTCAAGGCTCAGCTTGCCCTGTTCGAACTCTGCGCCCTTGCCGTTATCGAAACTGGCATAACGCTCTTTGCGCATTTTCTCAAGCGGCGATTTGCTCAGCAAATCATCGGCAATAATCAGTGCGCGGGCGAAAACATCCATACCGCCGATATGGCCGTGGAAGGTGTCGGCCAGGTCAGTGGAGTTGCGACGGCGCTTGGCATCAAAGTTTACGCCACCGCCAGCCCAGCCACCGGAGCGCAGCATTACCAGCATCATTTCAACCGTTTCGTTGATGTTGTAGGGGAACTGGTCGGTATCCCAGGCGTTCTGATAGTCACCGCGATTGGCGTCGATGGAACCCAGCATGCCGGCGTTAGCCGCTACTTGCATCTCGTGGTCCATGGTGTGCAGGGCCAGAGTGGCGTGGTTGGTTTCGATATTCAGTTTGAAGTCTTTATCCAAACCGTGGTGACGCAAGAAGCCAATAACGGTTTCGCTATCGAAGTCGTACTGATGCTTGGACGGCTCCATGGGCTTGGGCTCAATCAGGAAGCTACCTTTAAAGCCATTGGCACGACCGTAGTCGCGGGCCATGGTCAGGAAGCGAGCCATATGCTCTTGCTCGCGACCGATGTCGCTGTTGAGCAGGCTCATGTAGCCTTCGCGACCACCCCAGAATACGTAGTTTTCGCCGCCCAGAGCAATGGTAGCGTCAATGGCGTCTTTCAACTGAGCGCCGGCGTAGGCCACCACGTTGAAGTCCGGGTTGGTGGAGGCGCCATTCATAAAGCGTGGATTGCTAAACAGGTTGGCCGTGCCCCACAGCAGTTTCATGCCGGAAGCTTTCTGTTTTTCCTTGGCCCACTCTACCCACTGGGACAGACGCTTGCTGGTCTCAGCCCGGCTGTCGCCCTCTTCGATCACATCCACATCGTGGAAGCAGTAAAAAGGCGTGCCCACTTTGGTGAAGAATTCAAACGCCGCATCCAGCTTCATGCGCGCACGTGTTTCGGCGTCTTTACCCTCGTTCCAGGGGAACTGAAAAGGGCCAGGACCGAAGGGGTCATGACCAGCGCCGCAGAAGGTGTGCCAGTAGCAAGTGGCAAAGCGCAAATGCTCTTTCAGGGTTTTGCCGGCGACGACACGGTTTTCGTCGTACCATTTAAACGCCAGCGGGTTGTCGGACTCGGGACCTTCATAGGCGATCTTGCCAACACCTTTGAAATATTCTTTATCGCCAATAATTACACTCATAACTTTCACCTTTTAGTTTACAGCGGGCCCTTGCCCGCTCATTTTTCGAAGACGGTTGCCGGTCAGGCGTCAGTGTTGACGCCTTTCCGATCAGGGCATAGTGGGCAGCGTTTGCTGCCAATATTCATACGCTCGCTGATACTCCTCGGTACGGCTTGCCTCTGGCTCCACTACCCCTAAGGACTGCAGACCGGAGAAAGCTTCCTGTGACGAGGCATAGAAACCGCTGCCTAACGCCGCACCGCGCGCTGCTCCTGCTGCGCCATCGGTATCGTAAAACTCCACCACCGCTTGAGTGGTGTTAGCGAAGGTTTGAGTAAAAACATCACTCAAGAACATATTGCCCTTGGCGACCTTAACCACTTCGCAACTGCCGCCTAGCTCTTTGAGCACCTCGAAACCCTGATTAAGGGCAAAGACGATGCCTTCCTGAGCCGCGCGCACCATGTGTCCCAAACCATGGCGGTTAAAATCAATATGACGGATATGCCCGCCCAGATTACGGTTCTGATAAATGCGCTCAGCACCATTGCCGAAGGGGTGGAAAACCAGCCCTTCACTGCCCACCGCTACGGCCGCTGCCAATTCGTTAAGTCGCGGGTAGCTGACCTCACCGCCTGAAGCCAGCAATTGCTTCAGCCAGCTATAAAGACGGCCGGTGCCATTGACGCAGACCAGAATGCCATTGCGCTCTTCGGCTTGGGTATCATTGACGTGCACAAAGGTATTGACCCGCGATTGACGATCAGCGACACGACTGTCTACCACGCCATAAATAACACCGGAAGTGCCAGCCGTGGAAGCCACTTCGCCCGGCTGTAAAACGTTGAGGCTAAAAGCATTGTTGGGCTGATCGCCGGCTCGGTAACTGATTTTAGTGCCGGCCTTAAGCCCCAGCTCTGCCGCCATGCTGGCGCTCACCTCACTTTGCAGGCCAATATTCGGTACCAACTCGGGCAGCAGCGCAGCATCCATATCCCAGTGCTTCAGCAGCTCACTGGCCGGTGCGCGACGCGTATAATCCCAAAAAGTCCCCTCCGACAAACCCGAAGGCGTGGTGGTGATCTCGCCCGATAGCTTCATGGCAATAAAATCGCCCGGCAGCATGACTTTGTGAGTGCGAGCAAAAATCTCTGGCTGATTTTCTTGCACCCAGCGCAGCTTAGCGGCGGTAAAGTTGCCGGGAGAGTTCAGCAGATGGTCAAAACAGTAGTCCTCCCCCAGCGCCTGCAGAGCGGCTTCGCCGTAAGGCACCGCGCGGCTGTCACACCAGATAATAGCCGGACGCAAGACCTGCTGATCGCTATCCACCAGCACCATGCCGTGCATTTGGTAGGAAATACCAATAGCTTCGATTTTCTTGAGGTCAACGCCATCTTTCTGACCCAGTCTGGCCAGTCCCTCTGTCACACAGTTCCACCAGGTCTCCGGGTCCTGCTCTGCAAAGCCGGGAGCAGGACTGGCGATCTCCAGTTCCGATTCAGGGTAGGTCTGTGACGCCAGAGTGCGGCCCGTTTCACCGTCGATAACCGCGAGCTTGGTGGCGGAGCTACCAATATCCAATCCGAGAAAAAGCATAATATTCTACCCAGTCAATAGATTGCCCAACAGAGCCGTAGCTCCCAATGGGGGCCGAGTATAAACTTATTGTCCATTTGACAACAAGATAGGCCTTGAAGTTTTATTCGCTTTCCTACACATTATCGCTCTTAAGTTTACCAGGGGGCATTTTTTCCCCGCCTAGCGCCCCTTATACATGGAAATAATGTATAGATAAATGGGTTATCGCACGACCAACGGACATATCAGTGACCCCACAAAAACATAAATACCACAGCCATCTTGAGCCCTCCCAGGTACCGGATAACGTCATCAAGGCTCTCACGATCGACAACCTGATTTTCGGGCTGGATCACGGCGAGCTCAAGATTCTCCTGATCAAGCACAGCGAGGGACAAAGCAAAGGCCGCTGGGCGTTACCGGGCGGCTGGATTCGCTACGATGAAAGCCTGCGCGACGCCGCTGCACGCCTGCTGCAGGAGCTGACCGGGGTACACGATTTGTACCTGGAGCAATTAAAAGCGTTTGGCAAAGTCGGGCGCTTTCCCACCGAGCGCGTGGTGACAATTGCCTATTACGCACTGGTCAGCGCCGAGGACTACCCGGTGGTAGCGGGCAGCAGCGCGGCCGAAGCCCAGTGGTTTAGTGTTAATGACCTGCCGACGCTGATTTACGACCACCCTGAAATCCTGCGCTATGGCATTCACTTTCTTCAGCAACAGGTGCGCGTGCGGCCCATTGGCTTTAACCTGCTGCCGGAAAAGTTTACGTTGCTGCAACTGCAGGAGTTATACGAGGCGA
>Ga0209075_1003758_pt1 | contig 12422 bp, 8 predicted proteins | sample Stecom2011_FD_187523 | JGI IMG/M metagenome (GOLD analysis project Ga0209075, IMG submission 187523) | Agricultural soil microbial communities from Utah to study Nitrogen management - Steer compost 2011 (SPAdes) (version 2) | ecosystem: Environmental > Terrestrial > Soil > Agricultural land...
GACACCCGCATTCATACCAAGGCTGGCCCGGAATTCGAGCAGCTTGAATCTGGCCTTAATGCCATGGCAGAGGAGCTGAGCAAAGCCCAGGCCGAAATGCAGCAAAACATTGATCAGGCCACGGAAGACCTGCGCGAGACTCTGGAAACCATTGAAATCCAGAACATAGAGCTGGATTTCGCGCGCAAGGAAGCCCTGGAAGCCAGCCGCATAAAATCTGAATTCCTGGCAAATATGTCCCATGAGATCCGGACACCACTGAACGGGATTATCGGCTTTACCGAACTACTGCTCAAAAGCCCCTTGCCCCGCCAACAAAGGGATCATTTGAGCACCATTCGCAAATCATCCGAAATTTTGCTCACCATCATTAACGACATTCTGGATTTCTCCAAGATTGAAGCCGGCAAGCTGATTCTCGACCGTGTTCCCTTCCAGCTCAGGGATATTGTGGAAGAGGTAATGGTGATGCTGGCCCCCGCTGCCCATAGCAAAAACCTCGATTTGGTACCGCTGGTCTACAACGATGTGCCCGATAACATAATGGGCGACCCTTTGCGGGTAAAACAGGTAATTACCAATCTCGTCAACAACGCCATCAAGTTTACCCAGACCGGTGAAGTCGTTCTGCGGGCGAGCCTGGAAGAGGAAGACAAAGAAGGTAACCGCGTTACCCTGCGCCTGAGCATTACCGATTCCGGCGTTGGCTTGTCACGGGCTCAGCAGCAATCGCTGTTCAACGCCTTCAGCCAGGCCGATGCATCTACCGCAAGGCAATATGGTGGCACGGGCCTTGGGCTGGCCATTTCCAAGCGCCTGGTGGAAGAAATGGGTGGCCAGATTGGCCTGCAAAGTGAACTGGGCAAAGGCTCTACCTTCTGGTTCACTCTAACTCCAGAACTGTCCTCAAGTGGCGAAGCCGTCGCCCCCCGGGACGCTTTGCGGGGCGAGCGGGCCATCTATCTGGAACACCAGAAAACCTGTGGCCTTGCCGTTGAACACCTGCTGCGGGACTGGGGAATGACGGTTGATCGCGTTACCTGCCCAAGCGCCATGCAGGAGAAGATTGAAGAGGCCCAGAAAAGCCAATCCGGGTACGCCGTCGCTATCATTGGTATTACACGGCATCTGCTCAATTCCAGCCAGTACTGCGGGCTGGTGCGAGCCGTAGAGATAGAGCGGGATTGCCGCACCCTGCTTCTTACACCGACCCTCGACGTCCATGACACCCCGCTGGCCGGGCTGGCCAGTGGCCACCTGACAAAGCCCGTTTGCCGAGATGCTTTGTACGATGAATTGCTGCTCCTGGTACACGGCATCAACACATCCGGACAAGGCATTTCACGCCAGGACTACAGCGCACGACTGCCCGCCCCGGTGAATGTGCCCCGCGTACTGGCAGTGGACGACAACGATGCCAACCTTAAGCTGGTCATGACCCTGTTGCAGGATTATCAAATAGACGCAGAAGGCGCTTCAAGCGGCTTCGAGGCCCTGAGCAAAGCCAGGCAGAAGTCCTTTGATCTGGTGTTCATGGATCTTCAGATGCCCGGCATGGACGGAGTAGAAACAACGGCCCGAATCCGTGACATGGACAACAGCAACCACAGAACAGCCATTATTGCCCTCACGGCACACGCCCTGGCGGATGAGCAGGAGCGTTTGACCCGGCAGGGTTTTGACGGCTATATGCCCAAGCCTATCAGTAGCGGGCAGCTTGCAGATACCATCTTCGAATGCACCGGATACCGTTGCCAAAGCGCCGGTGAAGCAGGCCGAATTCCTGTGCCGGAGGTGCGCGACACCAGGCGCGCCCTCAGACCTTCCACCCGGAAGATGCAGCGAGAGTGCGTAAGTGTGGATGAGGGTATTCAACTGGCGGCAGGGAAAACAGATTTGGCGGAAGAGTTGTTCAGCATGCTGCTGGAACAGTTGCCGGCAGATTTCAACAGCATTAACCAGCTCTGGAATACTGGTGATCTGGCCGGCCTGCTGGAGTGCGTGCATAAGCTGCACGGTGCCACGCGCTACTGCGGCGTTCCGGAACTGCGAACTGCCGCAAACCAGCTGGAAACCGCCCTCAAATGCTCAGCGCCTGACATGGAACTGCAGAAAGACCAGCTAATGTCAGCTATTGAGCGTTTGCAAATCTGGAGCGAACAAACAGACTGGCAGCAAATGTTCCGGGCTCATCATCAGCGGGCCGAAACCAGCTGATGATGGATGGGTGCACCTGCAAGACCTTATCCGGCTTGCCTGCCCGCCCGGTCAAGAATGGCCTTCATATCCTTAACTGCCTCTTTGAGGCCGGTGAATAAGGCTCTGGCAATAATCGCGTGGCCAATGTTCAGTTCATTGATACCGGGAATAGCGGCGATCCGCTCGGTGTTGTGATAATGCAAGCCATGCCCCGCATTCACAATTAGCCCTTTCTTGCGGGCGTAACTGACGGCGTCTGATAGCGCTTTGAACGTCGCGTCCTGGGCTTCAGCACCAACCGCCTCAGCGTACTCGCCAGTATGAAGCTCGATAACCGGAGCACCACAACGCACTGCTGCATCAATCTGTGCAGGGTCCGGATCAATAAAGAGCGAGACTTCGGCGCCAAGCTTGGCAAGGCGCTCACACGCATTTGCCACGCGCTTCTCCTGACCTACCACATCAAGACCACCCTCGGTTGTTAACTCTTCCCGCTTTTCCGGAACCAGGCACACACACTCAGGGCGGACTTTCTCGGCGAATTCCAGCATGGCATCAGTTACCGCCATCTCGAGATTCATTTTGGTTTGAAGCACTTCTTTTAGCAGCAATACATCGCGGTCCTGAATGTGACGACGATCTTCTCTGGGATGGATGGTAATACCATCGGCCCCGGCTTCTTCTGCCATCAAAGCGGCCTGGACCGGATCGGGATAACGCGTTCCCCGGGCCTCACGTAAGGTAGCAATATGATCGATATTGACACCAAGCAATACTCTAGGATTCATGCCGTTCTCCCTTATGATGAGCGAATAGAAAGATGACCAAAAAGACTGCGACTGTTCAACGGGCGCCCCTGAAGCAGATAATCTGTCAGTACGCGCATGACCCGCTTTGACACCCGTCGGCTCGCGGCAGATTCATAATCCCCACCAGCAAGTGCCAGCAGCGTCTCCCCAGGCAGATTTTGCAAACGCACACCGGCGGACGCTGCAGCAACAATACCCTGTTCCGGGTCGTAGCAATAAACCTGTGCGGCATGGACTGCCTTGCCCGTGTCCATCACCTCATCCCAGCGAAAATCGTACCCCAGGGCAGCCGCAAACGCCTGCTCAAACTTTCGCAATACCGGCTCTACATCCGACGTTTGTGCAAGCTGGCCCAGCGCTTCAATATAAGCAGCAAAGAGTGTGGGGTGAGGATCGGCCTGGGGCAATACCCGTTGTATCAACTCATTCAGATACAGACCACTATAAAGGGAAACCGTGCGGTGCAGGGCCTGGCCATCACGCACATCCACATCGGTCAGGGTTTTCAGATCGCCGCGCCCCACCCAACTCAGCATCAGTGGCTGGAAAGGCTGAAGCTGAGCTTTCAGTGGGCTTTTATTACCGCTGGCACCCCGGGCTACCACGCTAAGACGGCCGTGATTCAGAGTAAAAAGGTCAACCATGAGGCTGGTTTCCCGCCAGGGCCGCCGATGGATCACATAAGCGGGCTCCTGTTGTTGCGCGTCTCTTCTCATAGTGCCTCAGGGGGGCGTGGCAGCCTCAGAGGTCGTTCATGCCCAGGCTTTTAAGTGCACGGTCACTGTCGGCCCAACCGCGTTTTACCTTAACCCACAACTTGAGCATGACCTTACAGTCGAACATGCGTTCCATATCGGCCCGGGCCTCCTGGCCAATACTTCGCAGCCGATCGCCTTTATCACCAATCATGATTTTTTTCTGGCCTTCGCGCTCCACAAGAATCAACGCCGATATATGGAGTGTCTTGCCATCATGCTTGAACTCTTCAATTTCCACAGCAACGGAGTAAGGCAGTTCAGCGCCCAGTTGGCGGGTGATTTTCTCACGCACCATCTCCGAAGCCATAAAACGCTCGCTCCGATCGGTAATCTGATCGTCCGGATAAAAGTGGACGCTTTCTGGCAGGAAACGTGTCACCGCTTTTTCCAGAGGCTCCAGATTGGTTTCCTTTAGCGCAGACATGGGAATAATTTCCGCAAAATTGCGCTTTCTGGATAGCATATCGAGGTGCGGCAACAGGCTTTCCCGCTTCTCAATCCGGTCAACTTTATTCACAGCCAGAATAACCGGGCAATCGAGCTTGCTCAGCTTTTCGAGCACCATTTCATCTGCCGTGGTCCACGCAAGTTGATCCACCACAAACACCACAACATCCACGCCAGAAAGCGCAGAAGTTGCTGCTTTGTTCATATAGCGGTTAAGAGCACGAGGCTCTTCCACATGCATCCCTGGCGTGTCCACATAAATCGCCTGCACTGGCCCCTCGGTTTTAATACCCAGCACCTTGTGGCGAGTGGTTTGGGGTTTACGGGAAGTAATGCTCAGCTTCTGCCCCAGAATATGGTTTAGCAGCGTCGATTTGCCCACATTGGGACGGCCGACAATAGCGACAAAACCACAACGACTGTCGGGGTTTTCGGGACGAGTAATATCATTCATCAGGGTGTCTCCACGCCAAGTTGCTTCAGCGCGCTACGGGCCGCTTCCTGCTCCGCCACACGGCGACTGTTGCCCACTCCACTGGTTTTCCGATCCAGCGATGGCAACACACAGGACACATGAAATGTCTGTTTATGAGCTTCCCCATCTACCGAAATAACATCGTATCTGGGCAAGGGGAACTGTCGGGACTGCAAATATTCCTGCAAACGGGTTTTCGGGTCTTTCTGGGTATCCTGAAGATCCAGCTTTTGCAGACGCGCCTCAAACCAGCGCAGCACCTGCTCGCGACAGGTGTAAAAATCGCTATCGAGGTAAATGGCACCGATTACCGATTCCACTGCATCTGCAAGAATGGATTCTCGACGAAAGCCCCCGCTTTTCAGCTCACCGGAACCTAGCCGCATGTAGCTTCCAAGATCAAACTCTCGCCCAATCTCCGCCAGGGTTACGCCTTTAACCATGCGAGCCCGAAGCCGGCTCAAGTGGCCTTCCCGGGCTTTATCAAAACTCTGAAACAGGTACTCGGCAATCACCATGTTAACAATGGAGTCGCCAAGAAACTCAAGCCGTTCATTGTTCTGATTTCCGTAACTCCGGTGTGTAAGCGCCAGCATAAGGCGCTCTGGCGACTTGAATTGATAACCAATCCGTCGCTGTAGTTGATCGAGGTCTGGTTGCGAACTCACTTACCCCTCATCTCGTAACTGTGCTGAAAGTGAACAACCGTATCAATGTTGCGGAAGATGTTATTGCGGACTTCGTAGTCCACAGCAATCACAACAATCTCACCGTCCTTCTCAACAGAAATGTTTTTGGTATCAAAACCCCGGATGCTGTTCACGCTCAGTCGCTTGTTGATCAGGGTAAGAATTTGAGCCGGCCCCATCTGTGACAGACCTTCCGTGCCATCCAGACTTTGAAGCGCCTCCTGAATGGTGTAGTCATCCATATACGCTGGCCCAACCTTGATCAGCAAGGTAAGCAAACTGCCAAAAAACAGGACCATAATGAGAATGACAAGCGCTGAGGCGCCGCCTTGGCGGCCCATGGCGGACAGATTAATGTGTTTCATTACAACTGGACTCCAGAATAGTCAAAATTACTCAATTCCACCCACACGCTTGAAGGATGGCAGACTGGTGAGGGATTTCCAGTGCATCCAGATCGCGAAAGCTTTGCCCACAATCAACTCGTCGGGAACCGTGCCCCAATAACGGCTATCGTTACTGTTATCGCGATTGTCACCCATCATAAAGTACTCACCTTCGGGGATTTGCCATTCACCCTCTCCGGCTGCACCCGGGCGCCCCATGGTCAGGAAAATATCATGCTCTACCTTGCCCAGATCTTCGCGGCGCACTTCCACCGGCGGCAAGCGCACAACAAACTCGCTTTCCACCTTTTGGTCGTTGATAAACAACTGCTTGTCGCGATAGCGCACCGTATCCCCGGGCAGGCCAATCACCCGCTTGATGTAGTTGGTTTTGCCGTCTTCGGGATAGCGGAATACCATCACGTCACCCCTTTCTGGCTCCCCTATACTCAATATTTTGGTTCCCGCAACAGGCAAGCGCAGGCCATAGGCGTACTTGTTAACCAGAATAAAATCGCCAACCTCCAGGGTTGGCAACATGGAACCCGAAGGAATCTGAAAGGGCTCCACCAAAAACGACCTGAGGATAAGCACAACCGCCAGTACCGGGAAAAACGAGCGGCTGAGGTCTACCAGGTACGGTTCTTTAGATAGTTCCTCGCCATCCACGGAGGCAGCCGGGGACGCTGCAAGGCGACGCTTACGCAAAAACAGAATGTCTGCCAGCCAGATCAACCCTGACACCAGAGTCAGGACAACCAGAACCAGAGGAAAATCAATATCCATCAAGATGCCTTCTAATTATCGACTTTCAATACGGCAAGGAACGCTTCCTGAGGTACTTCAACATTACCTACCTGCTTCATGCGTTTTTTACCTTCCTTCTGCTTCTGGAGCAGCTTTTTCTTTCGGCTGACATCGCCGCCGTAACATTTTGCAGTTACGTTTTTCCGTAGCGCCTTAACGCTGACTCTGGATACCACCTGATTACCGATAGCTGCCTGAATGGCTATATCGAACATCTGACGGGGAATCAGTTCTTTCATCTTCTCAATGAGCTGACGCCCCTTATAGTGGGACTGATCTTTGTGAACAATCAGCGCCAGAGCATCTACCCGATCACCATTTATGAGAACATCCAGACGCACCAGATTCGCCGGCTGAAAGCGCACAAAGTGGTAGTCCAGAGAAGCAAAACCACGGCTGGCAGATTTGATGCGATCAAAGAAATCGAGCACTACTTCAGCCATGGGCAGCTCGTATGTCAGCTGCACCTGATTGGTCGTAAAGTGCATGCTTTTCTGAACACCACGCTTCTCTTCACAGAGCGCTATAACGTTGCCCAGATGCTCTTGGGGCACCAGAATATTCGCTTCGACGATAGGCTCGCGCATTTCCTCAATCGAGCCGGTATCCGGCAACTTTGAGGGGCTATCCACGGTCAGGGTCTCGCCCTGCTTGGTCAGCACTTCGTATATAACCGTAGGCGCGGTTGTGATCAGGTTAATATCGTATTCACGTTCCAGCCGTTCCTGAATGATCTCCATGTGCAGCATGCCAAGGAAACCACAGCGGAAGCCAAAGCCGAGAGCGTCAGAGCTTTCTGGCTCGTAGAATAGTGAAGCGTCATTCAGGGTGAGCTTCTCCAGTGCATCACGGAAGTCGTTGTAATCATCCGCACTCACCGGGAACAGGCCAGCGTATACTTGAGGCTGAACCTTCTTGAACCCCGGCAGCATTGGAGTTTCTTCAGCAAATTTGTGGTGCACGATGGTGTCGCCAACCGGCGCCCCGTGAATATCCTTGATACCGGCAACCACAAAGCCAACTTCGCCAGCTTCCAGTATGTTGGTGTCGTGGGGTTTGGGTTTGAAAATCCCTACCTTATCGGCATTCCAGGCTTTGCCCGTCGACTTGAGGACAATCTTGTCACCTTTTCTCAAAACGCCCTGAGTTACCCGGACAAGAGAAACAACACCCAGATAGTTGTCGAACCAGGAATCGATAATCAGCGCTTGCAGGGGCGCGGAACGGTCACCCTGCGGTGGCGGAATTTTCTTGATCAGGTCTTCAAGAACATCTTCAACGCCCATCCCACTCTTGGCAGAGCAGCGCACCGCGTCGGTTGCATCGATACCGATAATGTCTTCTATTTCTGCCGCAACCCGCTCCGGCTCCGCCTGAGGCAGGTCCATCTTGTTCAGAACCGGAACGACTTCCAGGCCCTGCTCAATGGCTGTATAGCAGTTAGCGACCGACTGGGCTTCAACGCCCTGCCCCGCATCCACAACCAGCAACGCGCCTTCACAGGCATACAGTGAGCGCGACACTTCGTAGGAAAAATCCACGTGCCCCGGTGTGTCGATAAGGTTCAGTTTATAAATTTCGCCATCCCGGGCCGTATAGTGCAGCGTAACGCTCTGGGCTTTGATAGTGATGCCCCGCTCCCGCTCCAGATCCATGGAGTCCAATACTTGTTCGGCCATTTCCCTTTGGGTCAAACCACCGCATACCTGGATAAAACGGTCAGCAAGGGTAGATTTGCCATGGTCAATGTGGGCAATAATGGAGAAGTTACGGATTCGGCTCAGTTCAGTCACAGACAATGAATACTCATAAAAAGACGAAGGATTGAGCCCGGAGAGGCCATTATCAGGATCCGGGACCGGCGTGATTTTACCGGTAACCGGCCGCTATTGCCATGATCAGGAAATAACCGGCCGTTCATACTGCCGCACAAGGAAACCAATCAAAGCATCCTCATCCAGCGGGTAACTGAACAGATTGCCCTGGCACTGGGTACACCCGGCAGATTTCAGGAAACTCAGCTGCTGCGGTGTTTCCACACCTTCAGCAACCACAGTAAGATGAAGCTTGTGTGCAAGCGCAATAACCGCAGAAGCCACGTCGGTTGCGCTTACATTGTACGGAATATCGCGAATAAAACGGTGATCAATTTTGATAACATCAAGGGGTAACTGCTGCAAGGCAACCAGGGAGCAGGAACCTGCCCCAAAATCATCCAGAATCAGGCACACACCAAGATCATTGAGTGACACCAGCAGCTCACGCACCGCCCGCGAGTCCTCATTCAACAGTTCAACAGGCATTTCGAGCTCAAGCTTCTCAGGGGATACGCCCGTCTCTGTAATCACCTGCCGAACCATATCAAGGAAGCGCGAATCCGTTACCTGCCTCACGGAAAGATTAACCGCCATTTTCAGGTCCTCGAAACCCGCACGCTCCAACGCCTGAACCTGAATACAGGCCTGACGCAAGGCCATCTCACCCAACCTCACAATCAGGCCGGTTTCCTCTGCCAGCCCGATAAACTGCTGCGCAGATACCAAGCCTTTTTCCGGATGATGCCAGCGCAGGAAGGCCTCAACACCAATTACCCGCTCCGTGGACAGGTCTATCTTCGGTTGGTAGTGCAGAACAAATCGTTCTTCTTCAAGTGCACTGGCCAACTCTTCCTGCTGCAACAAGCGGCGGGCGGCCTTTATATTCATAGCGGGGGTGAAGAACTGGTAGGTGTTACGGCCCATTTCTTTGGCGCGGTACATGGCCAAATCCGCAAACTTCATCAGGGTTCCCGGGTCTTCACTGTCATGGGGGATCATAGTCACGCCAATACTGACAGTAATTCCCACCTCATGGTCGTTCAGGCGAATCCGTTGGCACAGCCTGCGCAGAATGGTTTCAGCAACCTTGCCGGCCGCCTCGGCGCCACTGATCTGCGACAACAACACCACAAATTCATCACCACCAAGCCTTGCGACAGAATCCTCTTCTCGCACACAGCCCTCAAGCCAGGTTGCCACCTGACTCAAGAGTTCGTCACCCGCATCATGGCCGAGCGTATCATTGATGCGTTTGAAGCCATCAAGGTCCAGGAACATAAGGGCGGCGGGCTCGCCACTGCGACGGCTTCGTTGCACTACACTATTCAAACGGTCACGAAATAACTGGCGGTTGGCCAGCCCGGTGAGCGGGTCGTAAAATGCCAACCGGTGCAGCTCAGACTGTGCAGCTTTCAGCTGGGTAAGATCACGCAAGCTAAGAACCACACCATCCACGCCCGGCACCGTCAACATTGCAGTGTAAGTGCCTTCCATGTCGCGCCAGTTGTGTTCTGCATCGTAGATACGCGCACGGATAACCGGCATCTGCTTGCCCGGCGCCTTAACTGCGTCTTCAAACCCCTGTTTCAGTTGAGCCCAGTCGTCTTCATGAACAAGGTTTTCCAGTGCAAGCGCCTGTATTTCGCCGGGATTAAACCCGAGAATATCAAAGCTGGAGGGGCTGGCATAAAGCGGCTTGCCTGCTTCGTCCATAACCAGAGTTACGTTGGCGGCGCCCTCTGTAATTGCCCGGTAACGCCCTTCACTGATCTGCGCCATAAGACGGGAACGGATCAACACCAAAGCGACGATGAACAGCAGCAGGCTTATTGCAATGCCGCTGCCCAGCACTATGGACGGGCGCGGATCAGAGGCCAGATAATCGAATGCAGGAGTAGACCGGGTTTGCAGCAGCCACTCGCGCCCACCGTGGCTTACGGTCTGGCTCATGTCGAAACTGAACTGGTCGTCCAGAGAGCCAAGGTTTGAGCCGTACATGAGGTTTTCACGGGCAGCGATGGCATTGTCGTAGATACGAACATCAAGAAACGGCGAGATAAGGCCAACGATGCCATCAAGAAGGTTATTCATACGGAAGGCACTGAACACAAAGCCCGCCAGCATCATACGTCGCTCAGCGCGTATTTCAGGCACCTCCCCGCCTTGATAAACCGGGTAATACATGAGGAAACTGGCCTGCCCTTCTTCCATTTCCTCCTGAATCAGAACCACCTTGCCCGTTACCGTTGGAATGGCATTGTCGCGGGACTGCTCCATGGCTTTGCGGTGAACCGGGTCACTGAAGGCGTCGTAGCCTAGCGCCCTGCGATTACTGACGGTTCCCGGCTCGAGGTACACCATAGGGTAGTAAAAAGGCCCGACCCCCAAAGGCTTCACCAAATAATTATGAACACCCTCTGCGCGCACCGAAGCAATGTGATCTGCCATATCCCGCACTTCAATGCGTTCAACAAACCCTATGCCCTGAATACCCGGGTAGTAGCGATTTATATCGACATTGTGAACATATTCCTGCCACTGATCACGGGAGACATTGCCTGCAACAGCAAAGAGGCCTGCACTACCGGCCAGAACCTGCTCGTAGTTGATCAGGCGCTCTTCAATTGCAGTTTTCAATTGCAGTGACTGGGTTCGGAATCTGGCTTCTGTACGATCTTCAACCAAGCGGATCGAAAACTGCCAGGACGCAATAGTGACAGCGATCGCCACAAGCAGAAGCAACCAGGCAAGCCAGGCGTTACGGAGTTTCAGAAGTTGCAGGAGGGGGAGATCCTTTCTGTTCATCATAATCTGACCTGGTCCATTCCGTGGCCGTTCTTATTATTACCGCGAAGCAGTATAACAAAAGCCTCCTGACCTGTCGTTTATAACATCAGGCCAGGAGGCTTAACGCCATTATATGCGACCAGTCAGATCAGGGCTTCATTACCAGATAGATTGCTCGCCCCTGACGCACCACTCGAACTGAGACCGCCCGCCCTTCCGGCAAGGTTCTGACAACCTTACGGAAGTCATCAACCGATGACACAGCTTTTCTGTTGATTTCGGTAATCACATCCCGGGCGCGAATGCCTGCATTGTAAGCCGGACCTCTGCCAACGCCTGTTACAATAACGCCGCCCGACACACCTATAGAGTCCGCCAGCTCTGATGGTAATGGTTCAACGGTGAGCCCCAGTGGCGCCGCAGATGAATTACTTCCCGAGGGGCTCGCTTGCTGAGCGCCACGCTCGTCCGGTAACTGGCCGATCTCCACATCCAGGGTGATTTCTTTCCCACCGCGAAGAACGGTCAGCCGCGCTGATTCTCCTACCGGGGTGCGCCCCACCCTTGGTGGCAAATCAGACGACAAATGAATATCTTCACCATCGTACTCAAGAACAATATCACCGGACTGCAAACCACCAGCTTCGGCCGGTGAACCTGACATCACCTCTGCAATCAAGGCACCCCTTGGGCGCTTGAGGCCAAACGACTCAGCCAGGTCGCGATTAACTTCCTGAATCAACACGCCGAGCCAGCCACGGGATACCACACCGCTATCACGTATCTGACGAAATACACTCATGGCATCATCTATGGGGATGGCAAATGAAACCCCCATAAAGCCGCCCGAACGCGTGTAAATTTGTGAGTTGATACCAATAACCTCACCATCCATATTGAACAGCGGGCCGCCAGAGTTGCCTGGATTAATAGCAACATCTGTTTGAATAAAAGGCACATAGTTTTCTGACGGCAGTGAGCGCCCGAGCGCACTGACAATGCCAGCCGTGACCGTGTAGTCAAAGCCAAACGGTGAGCCTATTGCAAACACCCACTCCCCCACTCTGAGATCCTTGGACCGCCCTGTTTTTACAACGGGCAAGTCATCCCCATTCTCGATCTTTAAAACTGCCATATCCGAGCGGGGATCTGTGCCAACCAGTGTTGCTGGCAACTCACGACGGTCATTGAGCCGGACGATAATCTCATCAGCCCCTTCAACCACGTGATTATTGGTCAGCACGTACC
>Ga0209075_1003759_pt1 | contig 12422 bp, 13 predicted proteins | sample Stecom2011_FD_187523 | JGI IMG/M metagenome (GOLD analysis project Ga0209075, IMG submission 187523) | Agricultural soil microbial communities from Utah to study Nitrogen management - Steer compost 2011 (SPAdes) (version 2) | ecosystem: Environmental > Terrestrial > Soil > Agricultural land...
TCCGCTGAAAAGGTCCATCGTGCGCCGCTCAACGCCGCAGGCTCGGGCAAGATTGGCCAATGCCCTTAGCACGCCGTCGTTCAGGCGGTTGCGGGAAAAGTCCAGTGTCAGCTCGGCGCCGTCAATCAGGTAACGGTTGGCGCGTTGCGGGTCTTCACAGTACAGATCGCGCATGGCGCAGCCGGCCAGCTCATCCCTTAGCCGGGTCAAGGCCTGCCACTCTGGCCTTTGCGTCAGTGTTGCCGGGTGGTCTGGCATCAAAGTGTCCTTTCTTCTCACTGTGGCTCTTCGGGTGATAAGAGCCTCCGGGTTCAGCGTGTTATCGAGAGGTTGTCGATCAAGCGAGTGGTGCCAAGAAAAGCGGCCACCAGCAAGGTAAGGTCGTTGTCGGACTCTACCGCAGGCTTGAGCGTCAGGCTGTTTACAATGTTGAAATAATCGGGACGCAGGCCGGCTTCGGTCAAGGCGGCACGGGCTTCTTGTTCCAGAATCTGGAAGTCGGAGCGGCCCTGCTCCAGCTGGCTGGCAATGCGAGTCAACACCTGGTACACCGCAGGTGCAACGGTACGCTCTGTTGCGGACAGGTAGCCATTGCGGGAACTCTTTGCGAGACCGTCATCTTCACGCACAGTCGGCGCGCCGACAATCTCGACGGGCATCATGAGGTCACGGGTCATTTTGCGAATGACCGCAAGCTGCTGGAAATCCTTCTCGCCGAAAAAGGCGATGTCGGGTTGCACCATATTGAACAGCATGGTGACAACCGTTGCCACGCCCTCAAAGTGACCGGGCCGGCTGGCGCCACAGTGCCCTTCACTGACCTCAGGGACCACCACCTTGGTTTGATTGGCGAGGCCTTCAGGATAGATCTCCGAAACGGAGGGGGCGAATACCAGGGTATTACCGGCCGGTGCCAGCATGTCCTGATCTTCGGGCAGCGTCCGGGGGTAGGTGTCCAGGTCTTCGGTGGCACCAAACTGCATTGGGTTGACGAAAATGCTGGTCACCACAACGTCCGCTGACTCCGCGGCTTTTCGTACCAGGGATATGTGGCCTTCATGCAGGTTACCCATGGTGGGCACGAGTGCGATGGTTTTGCCCTGCTGGCGGTAAGCCCTGAGGATGCTACGAAGTTCTTTAAGTGAATGTACGGTTCTCATGCCTTGAACGTATGCTCCTCAGCGGGAAATGAGCGCTCTTTAACGGCTTTGGCGTAGGCGGCGATGGCTTCCGGAATGGAGCCTGTTTCCGCCAGAAAATTCTTCACAAAGCGTGGTTTCCGACCGGTGGTGATGCCCAGCATGTCGTGTAACACCAGCACCTGTCCGTCGGTGTCGGAACCTGCGCCGATGCCGATGACCGGTGCTTTGACTGCCTGGGTAATGCGGGCGGCTAACGGGGCCGGTACACACTCCAGCAAAATGACATCCGCCCCGGCTGACTCCAGCTCACAGGCGTGCTCGATCATCGCTTCGGCGGCTTTTTCGTCCCGCCCCTGGACTTTGTAGCCGCCAAACTTGTTGACGAACTGTGGCGTCAGGCCCAGGTGAGCACATACTGGTACGCCACGCTCGCTCAGGGCCTCGATGGTGTCTTTCATCCAGTCGGTGCCTTCCAGCTTCACCATGTGAGCGCCGGCGCGCATCAGTTCAGCGGCATTATCCAGCGCGTCAGCCACAGTGCCATAGGACATAAAGGGCATATCGGCCATGATGAGTGCGCCCTGATTGCCCTTGGCGACGCAACTGGTGTGATAGATCATGTGCTCCATGGTTACCGGGAGCGTACTGTCGTGCCCTTGCAGAACCATGCCGAGCGAGTCACCAATCAGGATTACATCCACGCCTGCTGAGCTGACCACGTGTGAAAAGGTGGAGTCGTAGGAGGTCAAGGCTGAGAAAGCTTCGCCCTTGAGCTTGTATTCCCGCAGAGTATTGATGGTAACTGCCATAAGATCCTTGCCTTTTGGGTGGATGGGCCAGTATTGGCCGGGGTCTTCCGGCCATCAAAGAGACACTAGATTAATGCCGGGGTATATCTGACACAAGAGTAGCATGGCGTCTCGGCCGATTGATCAGTCGTTCTGTCCCGGCGGTGGCAGTTTGCGCAGCCCGTTGTCCGGGCACAGGCCCCGCAGCCGGTCAATGCGGCGACCGTCTGGCAGCGAAAGTTCTGGGTCGAGATCCAGCAGTGGCTGAAGCGCAAAGTCCCGATTCGGCAGTTCGGCATGGGGCACGGTCAGTCGCTCGTCATGGATGGTTTCGTTGCCGTAGAGCAGTAGATCCAGGTCAAGGGTTCGCGGGCCCCAATGCCTTTGTCTTTCCCGGCCGTGGGCCTGCTCGATGCCTTGCAGGTAGTCCAGAAGCTGGTGCGGCGGCAGGGTCGTGCGGAGTTCTACTGCGCCATTGACGAAGTCTGGCTGATCCTGTGGGCCGACCGGACGGCTGGCGTAAAAGGGCGACTGAGCCTGCAGTGTGGTTTCCGGTATGCGCGCCAGCTCCATCACGGCCCGGGCGAGCTGCGCTGCGGGATCCTGCAGGTTGCTGCCCAGGCCGACATAGGCCAGTACCGTCACGGCTGGGGCGGCCTTTTGACCGGGCTGCGCTTGCGGCGGCGCTTGCCAGGTGCGGTCGCGGACCCGAGTTGGGAGAGCATTTTCTCCTGACCACGCTCATCGACCTTCTGGAACTCTGTCCACCACGCGCCCAGACCGGGTTCAATCTCACCCGCGGCTTCCCGTACCAGCAGGAAGTCATAGGCTGCCCGGAAACGAGGGTGCATAAGCGTCGCAAAAGCTCTTTTGCCCTGGCGCCTAGGCAACCGAATCTGAAGTTCCCAGATTTCTTTCATCGGGCCGGAAAACCGCTTGGGTATCGATGTAGCTTGCACCTGCCGGCCTATCACTTTCCCAATGGCGCCGTGTAATGCGGGCTGAACCGGATCGCCATTATCCTGTCGGCGGCGCCATTCTGCCTGCAGCGCAGGCCACAGCATGGCTGCAAACAGGAAGTAGGGCGTTACGGACTTGCCCTGGGCTATCCGGGCATCGGTATTGCGCAGGGCCTGGCGGATCAGTTCATCGGATTCGCCCTCGTCAATTGCCTTAACGGTTTCCGGGAACAGGAGCGCCAGTAGACCGTAATCCTGTAGCAGCTGGTAGGTGGCTTCACCGTAACCGGCAGAAAACAGTTTAAGCACTTCATCGAACAATCTGGCTGAAGGGATGTGGCCCAGCAGCGGAGCCAGTTCGCGGATAGGAGCTTCGGTTTCGCGCTCTATCTCGAAGCCAAGCTTGGCTGCGAAGCGAACTGCTCTGAGCATCCGGACCGGGTCTTCCCGGTAACGGGTGTCGGGGTCGCCAATGAGGCGGATCTGTCGGTTCTTGAGATCCTGCATGCCATTGGCGAAGTCGATGATGGTGAAGTCGCGGATGCAGTAATACAGAGCATTAATGGTGAAGTCGCGCCGCAGGGCGTCTTCTTCCAGGTTACCGTAGACGTTGTCCCGGAGCAGTAGACCGTGTTCGCTGGTTTTGTGTTCGTCGGCATCCAGGATGTCGTCCGATTCCCGTGCGTTACCCCGGAAGGTGGTCACTTCGATGATTTCCCGGCCGAAAACAACGTGCACAATGCGGAATCGGCGCCCGATCAGCCGTGAGTTCCGGAACAGGTCGTGTACTTCTTCGGGAGTGGCGTTGGTGGCAATGTCGAAGTCTTTGGGCTTGCCACCGAGCACAATGTCCCGAACACCGCCGCCAACCAGGTAGGCTTCGTACCCGGACTTGTTCAGTCGGTGCAGCACTTTCTTGGCCGGCTCGCTGATCATCGAGCGGGACACATTGTGTTGATCCCGCGTGATCTCTTGCCGCTGATAGTGTCTGGCTTTCTTTTTCCCGTTGCCGGGCATGAAAGAGCGGAGCTTGTCTACAAGTCGTTTAGGCATGGAATTCCGTGTTTGCGAAGCGCAAAAACGAGGATTTTAACGGTTTGCGCAGCAATTGCACATGTTTGGCTGATATTAGCTGGCTAAATAGGGGGATCACGGATGGATTCTTGTATCGAGGGCTTTTGTCGGGGCCATAAAATCAAAAGGCGGATTCGTTTTCACGAACCCGCCCTGAAAGCGTTGACGATCTGCATTATTTTTGTTGTTGCCGGGATTTTTCTGATTCTTTTACCCCACCGTGTTGCCCCAAAATAAGGACGATAAGCAACGCAAACGGAAAGCTTTGAATACATAGAGCAGTCAGAAACATAGCGCGGGCGTTCAAAGCAGGTGTAGTGTCGCCTGGAAGACGATTCTTCTCCACATCTACAGCTCGCACATGCTGTGGGACCACTAAAAAACATAGCACCCAAAACACTCAGTTCGCTTGCGTCCAGTTTTTGTTTTTGTTGGCGGACGCTTGTGCAGCTTTTTGTTTTTGTTTTAACGCTGCGTTGTCACTCTTGTTTTTGTTGTTGTGCGCTAATTAGAGTGCAGAGCTTGTGCCAGGTTTTGAAAGCCGTGAATTAACAGCATGTTACGGAAAGGTCAGTAATAAGTGTTACCCCGTACTTCGGGAAAGTGTTACCTGTATCACGTTACCTTGGGCGGAAAGTGTTACCGAGGGGAACAGGCGGTAACAAATGATTCGGGGTTCATTTGTTGGGCGATCAGGTTCCGGACGTTTTTTTGCGGGGAATTCCCAGACGTTGGCGGCGTTCCCACAGGGATTTACGGCTGATGCCGAGCTTCTGTGCCAGCTCGGTTTCGCTCATGCGATCCTGGTTTTCAAGAACGAAGTGCTGGAAATAGTCCTCCAGCGACAGATCGTTGGCGGAGTCCGGGTCTCGAGTCTGGGCTTGCTCATTATCCCCTTCAACCAGGGTTTCGGGAATGTATTCATCTCCGGAGTCGTTGTCCAGATCCAGCACCGATGCCGTGATGATATCTCCGTCAGTAAGGATGGAGGCGCGCTCGATGGCGTTCTCCAGCTCTCTCACGTTGCCCGGCCAGCGGTGACGTTCCAGAGCCAGCATGGCCTCCGGGCTCAGGCTGAGTTCCGGTCTACCCAGTTTGTCTGCCTGTTGCTTCAGGAAGCGGCTGGCGAGCCCGAGGATGTCCGCCCGTCGCTCACGCAGAGGCGGTAGCCGAATCTGCATCACATTGAGCCGGTAGTAGAGGTCTTCCCGGAATTCGCCGGTGCGGGTCATCGCCTTCAGGTTTCGGTGTGTCGCGGCAATCATGCGCACATCAACTTTACGGCTCTGGGTGGCCCCGACTTTTCGTATTTCGCTTTCCTGGAGCACCCGGAGCAGGCGTGCCTGCGCTTCCGCCGGCAGTTCCCCGATTTCGTCCAGAAACAGGCTGCCGCCGTCCGCGGCTTCAATCAGGCCGGTGCGGGCCGACACCGCGCCGGTAAAGGAGCCCTTTTCGTGGCCGAACAGTTCGGATTCGATCAGGCTTTCCGGGATGGCGGCGCAGTTCACTGAAATTAATGGTTTGGTGGCTCTGGGGCTGAGTAGATGCAGAGCTCTGGCGGCCAGTTCTTTACCGGTGCCGGATTCCCCGTTGATCAGCACGGTGGTTTCGGTAGGGGCCACTTTACGAATCAGCGTGAACACCTTCTGCATGGGCTCGCACTGACCGAACATGATGGCGGACGGGTCGGATGCTTCGGCACCGCTGTTCTGCCCTGTTTCTGCGTCGGCGGTCTGGCTGGTGAGGCTCTCTTTCCGGGCCAGGATATTTTCGACCGCAGCCAGCATTTCATCATGATCAAAGGGTTTGGCGATGTAGTCCACGGCGCCCAGTTTCATGGAATCCACGGCTGAACGCAGGCTGGCGTAGCTGGTCATGATCAACACCGGCGTGTTGGGAGCACGGTTGATCATTTCGGTGCCGGCGGCGCCGGGCAATCGCAGGTCGGTTATGACCAGGTCAAAACCGTCGGGATCCAAGCCTTCGGCCTCCTCCACCGAGACGGCATCAGCAACCTCGTAGCCGGCGTGTTGGAGCAGTTTGCGCACGGCGGAGCGGATAATGTCTTCGTCTTCAACGATCAGAATGCGGGGCATAGTGCGTTCACGACCTTTCGTTCGGGCGGTTGTTGCCGGTATCGGTATCAGGCTCGTAAGCTGGCAGGCGCAGTCTCATGCAGGTCCCCAGGCCACTTGCCTGATTGGCCGGGCTTTCAGCCTGAATGTGGCCATAGTGTTCTTCAACGATGCTGTACACCAGAGACAGGCCAAGGCCCGTGCCTTTGTTCGGTGCCTTGGTGGTGTAGAACGGCTCGAAAATATGATCCAACTGATCCGGGGGGATGCCGGAGCCTTCGTCAATCACCTCGATGATAGCGGAGTAGCCGTCATCGTTTCCACTGACCCGGACAATCCCGCCATCGGGTGAGGCATCCCGGGCATTGGCCAGCAGGTTCACAAACACCTGTACCAGGCGCTGTTCGTCGCCCAGCACCTGCAGGTTTCGCGGGCATTCATTCAGATATTGTATGCCCATGTTTCGGTCACTGAGCGAGAGCAGGTTGATCGATTCTTCCACGCACCGGTGAATGCTGACGGGTTCATATCGATTAGCGTGGGCGTGGTTACCGGTGCGTGCAAAGTTCATCAGCGACTGCAGAATGGCAGAAATCCGTCGTGTTTGCTGCTGAATCTGGTCGGCTGTCTCCAGAATACCCGGGTCGTCGGTTTCCAGTTTCAGGTTTTGGGCCAGTGAAGATATGCCGGTGACCGGGTTGCCAATCTCGTGGGCCACGCCGGCAGCCAATCGACCTACTGATGCAAGCCGTTCGCTGTGCATCAACTCGTCTTCAAGCAGTCGGGTTTCGGTTTGGTCTTCCACCAGAATGATGGAGCCACCTTCAGCATGATCAGGCCCGTTCAGGGCGGCTTTGTGCAGGTTCAACCAGTGTGGTTTGCCGCGCAGGTCAAGGCGGTGTTTGTATCGATGAAGATCACCGCCGAGATTGAAGTCATCCAGCAGCAGGTGCCAGTGCTCAGGCAACGCCATCAGTTTTGCGCCCACCACCTCATCTGCGGAAATGCCGGTCAGTGCTTCCATGGCATGATTCCACATCAGGATTTCGCCATCTTCGCCTACAGAGCATGCGGGTATCGGCAAATTTTGCAGGGTTTGCCGATAGTGTCGGCGCAGGTTGTCCAGTTCCCCGGCAAGGCCTGTGAGCTGGTTTTGATAATCGCCCAGGGCCCGCTCTACATAGCGGATATCCTGGCCCGTGCCACCATGGGTCATGGGTTTGAAGCCAAGATGCCTCTTGACGATGTCTCTGGCAACGGCGGGGCCGAGCAGGCCTGAAAGGTTGATCTCGATCTGATCCCTCAGTCGCCGCAACTGATAGGGCCGGAACTCGACATTTGGCAGTTTGAGCTGGTTAAGCGCTCGCTCAATTTCGCGGCGAGCAACATTGAGTCCCAGAGGGTCTGTCAGCTGATGAACGAAGTCGTTTGATGACGCGGCCAGTAGTTCTCTGCGCTGGGGGCGCGACAGCGCTCCCAGGGAGCAAGCCTGTGCGGCACTGGTTTCCTCAGCAGATGCCGGGCTGAGCACGGAGACAACGGCAAACACAGTGATGTTTGCTGTCAGGCTGATGAAGGTGAGCAAGTGCCAGTTGTCGTAGCCTGTGGTAATAGGCAGTCCGAAGTGCGTTAGCAGATCCAGCGTATAGGAAAAGGGAAGTACGAGCGTAAACAGCCATATAGACAGGCCTGTTAGCAGGCCGGCAATCAGTCCGCGGCGGTTTCCTTCAGGCCAATAGATAACGCCGAGAGCGCCAGGTAATAACTGAAGCGTGCCCGTCAGGGATATGGCGCCCAGGATAGAAAGGTCCAGGTGCTGGCCGACCGTTTCGTGAAACAGCAGAGCCAGAAACAGGATCACCGCAATCAGGAGGCGCTTGACCCATTGCAGCCATCGGTAGATATCGCCCTGATCTTTCGGGGTCTTCAGTGGCAGCACGACATGGTTCAAGACCATGCCTGCCAGCGCGAGTGTGCTCACGATCATCAGGCCACTGGCCGCTGAAAGGCCGGCAATGTACATAAGCAGAGTGAGGGCCGGGCTGTCCAGCGCCTGGGCGACACCGATACTGAAGAATGCCGGAGGCACAGTGACGTTCAGTGCCTGACCGCCCCAGACAATCAGCGGCACCGGCAGGCCTACGAGCAGAAGGTAGAGCGGAAGACCCCAGCTGGCTTTGGCCAGTGCTCTGGGTGATGGGTTTTCGCTGAAGGTCATGTGGTACATGTGGGGCAGCACCAATGCCGCGGCAAATGACATCAACAGCAGGGCACGCCAGCTGCCGTCGTTGATCGCCATGGTCATGGTAGCGTCCGGGTGGGATGCCTCGGCCAGCCAGCTTTCCAGCCCCTCGGTGCCGCCGAATACGCCAAACAGTATTACACCACCGAGTACCAGCAGCGCGGCTACTTTAACCAGAGAGTCGAACGCGATGGCCAGCACCAGTCCCTGGTGGTTACCGGAGGTCTGTTGTCTGCGTGCTCCGAACAGCATGGCAAACAGTACGACGATCAGGCTGAACATCACACTGATGACTTTCGGCGGGGTGTCCGGAGCCAGCAGGCTGGCTGACATGGCCACCGCCTGAATCTGCATGCTCAGCAGGGCCAGAATGGCGGCGGCGGAGCACAGGGTGACCAGAGTGCCGGCCCACTGGCTGCGGTAACGGTAAGCAAACAGGTCGGCCAGAGAGGTCAGCTGGTAGGCGCGGCCAATCCGGAGGATGGGGTTAAGAAGAACCGGTGCCAGCAAAAAGGCGCCGCTGATGCCCAGATAGTAGGCGAGAAAGCCAAAGCCGGAGTCGGCGGCCATACCAACGGCCCCGTAAACTGCCCAGATTCCGGCATAAACCCCGAGGCTGAGGGTGTACACCAATGGATGGCGAACCCATCGACGAAGCAGGGTACCCCGCTCTGTGGTCCAGGCGATCCCGAACAGAAGAACAAGATACAGAAGGCTGGCCAGTAGCAGGCCGGTGGCGCTAAAACTCATTGGGGTCTCGCCGCCATTCCAGCCAGAAGCCAATAGCAATCAGGCCGCCCCATATGACGAAAGGGCTGTACCAGGCGTTGTCCGGTGATGTCCACCAATCCAGAATATTCGGAGAGAAAATGTAGATGGCCAGCACCAGCAGAAAAACCAGGCGGTAGATATACATCAGGCTAGTGGTCCGATGGCAATTGTGTACCCGGGTTTATACCACGGGCCTGCCGGGATGTCAGTGGGATGGCTCGTCGTTGCCAGTGTGTTCGGCCCCATTCCAGTATATGTTCCACGGGGGCTTCTTCCAGGCCAGTTGGCGGCTGCTGGCCAAGCGCAAGCAGGGCCTGAACCAGGTTGGCCGACGGCCGGGTGTCATCCAGTGCGGGCGCATGGGTTTGCTTGCTGAGTTTCTGGCCCTGATCATTGATGATCACGGGGATGTGCAGCCAGTGAGGGGGCTCAACGCCCAATGCCCGGAAGATCTGCTGCTGTTGGGCGGTCATGTCCAGCAAGTCGGAGCCCCGCACAACATGGGTGATGCCCTGGTCGATGTCGTCGACCACCACGGCCAGCTGATAAGCGTAAAAGCCTTCCTTGCGGAGGATGACCGGGTCGTCCAGTTCGGCCCGCACTTGCTGGTGCTGCTCACCAAGCAGCAGGTCTTGCCAGTGGCAGTCTTCGTTGTGTAAGGCAAAGCGTATCGCATGGGGGGCGTCGTCAGGGTTCATCTGGCGATCACGGCACCGGAACGGGTGAAGCCCCCGGTTGGCCTGCAACTGGCTGCGGGAACAGCGACAACGGTAGGCTTTGGCTTGCTGCATCAGCTGATTGATGGCGGTCTGGTAGGCAGCATGGCGTTGTGACTGAAAGCGCACTGGTTCGTCCGGGTACAGTCCGTGGCTTTCCAGAGAGTGCAGGATCTGGCCTGTGGCTTCCGGGGGTTCTCTTAGCGGGTCCAGGTCTTCGATGCGAACAAGCCAGTCGCCTTGCGCCGTGCGGGCTTCCAGCCAGCTGGCCAGGGCAGTAACAAGGGAGCCGAAGTGCAGTGGACCAGTGGGAGAGGGCGCAAAACGCCCGCGGTACCGTGTGTGCTCCATAGGTACTCTTCAAGCCGGCGGCAGGAGCCGCCGGCTATCGGTAGGAGTCAGACTGGCAGGGTCAGATGCCGGTCTGGCGCTCGCGAATTTCTGCCAGCGTCTTGCAGTCGATGCAGAGCGTGGCAGTCGGACGGGCTTCCAGTCGACGGGTGCCGATTTCGACGCCGCACTGATCACAGAAACCATAGTCGTCTTTATCGATACGGTCGATGGTCTGGTCGATCTTTTTGATCAGTTTGCGCTCACGGTCCCGGGTGCGCAGTTCCAGGCTGAACTCTTCTTCCTGGGTTGCACGATCGCTGGGATCCGCGTAATTTGCGGCATCTTCCTGCATGTGGTGCATGGTGCGGTCCACTTCTTCCATCAGCTCCTGCTTCCACTTCAGAAGCAGTTCCTTGAAGTGCTGCAGCATGTCTGCGCTCATGTAATCTTCACCCTTTTTCATTTCATAGGGGGTGAAGTTGGTAAAGCTTTCGCGTTGTGCTTGTGCAGTCTTTGCCATTGAACTCTGGCCTCTTGTTTGTACTTCTACAAGAACGCTTTGTTTCTACCGTGTCAGCAGCGGTGCTGAGCGGTTTTACCCTGGCGTCCTGAATTGGGAATTTGCGGAAAATAGCAGATAAGTCTCAGGCGTGCCAGCCTTGTGACACCGACTTATTGCGGAGAGTACATGAAGTTTGCAGAACCATTGATAGAAGGTCGCCTGATCCGGCGCTACAAACGCTTCCTGGCAGACGTACACCTGGCCGACGGTGAAGAGATGATTGCGCACTGCCCCAACACCGGCTCCATGCTGGGTTGCCAGCCGGAGAATGCCCGGGTATGGCTAAGCCGGAGTGATAATCCCAAACGCAAGCTCAAATATACCTGGGAGCTTGTCGAGACCCGTCCGGGCGTCATCGCCTGCATCAATACCGCCCGGCCGAATGCCCAGGCCAGGGCCGCGATTGAAGCGGGCGTGGTGCCGGAATTGGCAGGGTATCGGCAATGCCGGAACGAGGTACGCTATGGCGAAGAGAAGAGTCGCATCGATCTTCTGTTGTCCGGCCATGCGGAACAGCCAGATGCGTGGGTTGAGGTGAAAAATGTAACGCTTGAAGAGGGAGGGCAAGGTTATTTTCCCGACGCGGTCACCGAGCGGGGACAGAAGCATCTGCGGGAATTGATGGCGCAAGTGGCTCAGGGCGATCGTGCGGTTCTGTTTTTCGTGGTGAACCACACAGGCATTGAGCAGGTGCGCCCGGCCGATCATATTGATGCCCGTTATGGTCAGCTTCTTCGGCAGGCGCTGGACGCCGGGGTGGAAGTGATTGCTTACCGGGCCGCTCTGGTCGGAATGGACGGAGATCCGAGTGGCGAGCTTGATCTGACCGAGCCCGTCCCGGTCAGTCTGGAACCCTGACTTCGATATTTGCGCCCAGCTTGCGTACTTCCAGCTCCGTCAGAGCGTCCCCCTGACAGGGGCCGGCGATGCATTCGCCGGTGCCTGGTTTGAACAGGGCTCCGTGGGTAGAGCACTGAATGAACAGGTTGTCCGCGTCCATAAATCGGCCAGGCATCCAGTTCAATTCAATACCCAGGTGCGGGCAGATATTCAGGTAGGCCCTGGGTGTGTCCGTATCCAGAAAAATAAATCCGGTTAGCGGCATGCCCTCTGGCCCGGCGGCTTTTTGGTTCAGTCGAAACTCGACAAACCTGCCCGGCACAAGGTCCTGGGCCGGGCATACGGTTTGCCAGGTTGGGTGCTTGGCGCTCATTTCGGCAGCAGGGTGTATCGCATGCGCGTGCCGTGGTTCAGAGACATAACGATTTCGTCAGCCAGCAGCCGGTGCGGAAAATAGCAGCCGGACAGTTTTGCCCCGCCCACGCTGGCGCCTTCCATTCGGGATTTCGAGAAATCAATGCCGCGCAGGTCGGCATTACGGAAATAACCGTGGCGGAAGTCCAGTCCCTGGGCGTCCATGCCGCGTAAATCGAGACCTCTGAAATCGCCATGAGCAAAGCTGGGTATTTCTGTCAGCTTTGCTTTCTCTGCGTTGAAGGCTTCAATGTTCTCATCACGCAGCAATTGATACAGCGGATGATCAATGTGCTTTACGTCTTGTTCCTGGTGGTCGTCCATCTGATACCTCGCAACGGCCAATCAAAAGGTCTATTCCCGAGAGTCTAGCTGCTTTGGCGCGGATTGACGCCAAAATGCTGGCGGATCCTGTCTGCCACTGCTTCTGCGACATGTTCCTGATCGGTGTGCAGATGAATGGTGTGGGTTTTTTCCTCCACGGTCAGCGGTTCGAACCAGTTCTG
>Ga0209075_1003760_pt1 | contig 12420 bp, 10 predicted proteins | sample Stecom2011_FD_187523 | JGI IMG/M metagenome (GOLD analysis project Ga0209075, IMG submission 187523) | Agricultural soil microbial communities from Utah to study Nitrogen management - Steer compost 2011 (SPAdes) (version 2) | ecosystem: Environmental > Terrestrial > Soil > Agricultural land...
CCCCGGCGTGGCTGGGAGCGGGCGATTTGTGCTGTCATGGCCTTGGCCTCTTGTTTCAATCACAAGCCAAGGCTATGAAGCTCCTGTGACAGTGAGGTGAACTGCCGGTGACGTCTGTATGACAATGCTCGGGATCTGCCGCCAGCCGGATTTGTGTCACAGGCTGTAACCCTATGACCGTTCCATGTATATTTCTGAATAGCATGTATAATTGCTGTAACGGTACGTTGCCTGTATTGTCGGGTGGACGACCCCAAAAACCGGAATAAAAAAACAGAGATGGATGGCGTGGAACAGACAAACGAGAGTTGGCGAATCCTGATCGTAGAGGACGATGAACGGCTTGCGGACCTTACCCGCGAGTACCTCGAAAATAACGGGCTGACGGTCTCCCTGGAAACTCACGGTGGAGCCGCGGTTGAACGAATCCGTAATGAGCAGCCAGATCTTGTTGTGCTGGATCTCATGTTGCCGGGCGAAGACGGCCTGTCGATCTGCCGTCGAGTCAGGCCCTTCTATTCTGGCCCCATTATCATGCTCACGGCCCGAACCGACGACCTGGATCAGGTGCTTGGTCTGGAAATGGGCGCTGATGATTACATTGGCAAGCCGGTGCAGCCGAGGGTCCTGCTGGCCCGAATCCGGGCCATGCTCCGGCGGGTGGAAACCGCACCTGCCGGTAAGCCGGATGAAGGTGGTGAGGAGCCTGTGCGCCTGCAGTTCAATGACCTGGTGGTTGATCGCTCCATGCGGGAGGCCTGGCTCAGTGAAGAAAGCATTGATCTGACCAGCGCAGAATTTGATCTGCTTTGGCTGTTGGCCAGTAATGCCGGTCGGGTGCTTAGCCGTGAAGAAATCTTTACCGCCTTGCGTGGTATCGAGTATGACGGCCAGGACCGCTCGATTGATGTTCGGGTGTCCCGTATCAGGCCGAAAATCGGCGATGATCCCATTCACCCCCGTCGAATCAAAACGGTGCGCAGTAAAGGCTACCTGTTCGTCAAAGAAGCCTGACCGTTTTCCGCGACCTGCCCGCCCTGGTGGGCAGGTCGTGTTACCAGGGTAGGCCCCATGTCCCTGAAATTCTTCCTGACAGTCTATGCTCGTCTGGCCGGTGTCACTGCGCTGGTCATTCTGCTGTGTGTTCTTCTATTTAACGGTATCAACTCCGTTCGTCATCAATACTGGCATGAACGGTTCGCGGACCCGTTGATGCGCTGGCTGGCGGCGACGCCCGCGCCCACCGTGCAGTATCACTGGATGCCTTCCCTGTTCGATCTGCGCTCTGGCCCGCCGGAGCAGTTTGATCTCGACAGGGTGGCCGCAGAGCGGCTGGGGTATGGGCAGGTAGTGGCGCAACGTACTGATGTCGGGTTTCGTTATCTGGTTCGCTCTTTCGAGGGTGGCCTTGTCAGCCTGCGCCTTGAGCAACCCTACCGGGAAATGGCCCAGGCAGTTGCCCTGGTGGTTCGGTGGCATCTGGAAACGGTAAGTCCGGAGCAACGGGCCGATGTTGCTGCACAACTGGCCGAGGCCCTGGGTGTGCGTGTTGACCCGGTGCAGGACCTGCGGGCGCTGCCTAATCAGGATGTTCTGGAAGACATCGCCAACACGGAGTTGGTGGTTTTCAATGAGCAGGGCACCCGAAACACTCAGGTGCTGCTGCGCCTTGAGGAAGGTGACCTGGTTGTTGTTCGCATGCCGCCACCGTTCAATCCCTGGGCCTGGCCGATGCTTGTCCTGCTTGGCATCGTGGTGGGCTCAGTGCTGGCGGCCGCACTGTTTCTGGCCATGCGGTTTGTTGATGGCCATCTCCGGAAGGTGGAATCTGTGGCCGTGCGTATTGGCCGTGGTGAAATGGGCGCCCGGGTGGAGTCTGAGGATGGCACTCTGGTGTCGCGGCTTGCCTGTTCGTTTAACAGTATGGCGGAGCACATACAGCGGCTGGTTCAGGTTCAGCGGGAGATGATTCACGCCGTTTCCCACGAATTGCGCACCCCCGTTGCCCGGATTCGCTTCGGTGTCCAGATGATCGAATCCGGAAGCAGTCCGGAAGTACTGGAAAAACAACTCGAGGGCATCGATGGTGATATCCAGGAGCTCGATGAGCTGATTGATGAAATACTGACCTACGCCCGCCTGGAGCAGGGTGGGCCGGTGTTCAGCTTGCGAGAGGGCTCGGTAACCGACCTGGTTCGGCAAGTGGTTTCTGAGCAGCAGATGATCCGCCCGGAGATCCGGATTGAGTGTCGTATAGATGAGGAATCCGAACGCTGGGCCCTGTCGGATGTGGAGCCCAGGTATATCCACCGGGCTATTCAGAATCTGGTAGGCAACGCTGGCCGGTATGCTGCTGGCCGGGTGTTAGTGAACTGCCATCTTGACGAGGACAACTGCCGGGTTGATGTGGAAGACGACGGCCCGGGGATCCCGGAGCAGGATTGGGAGAAGGTGTTTACCGCCTTTGCCCGACTGGATGACAGCCGCACCCGAACATCGGGTGGCTATGGTTTGGGATTGTCCATTGTAAGGCGCATTCTGTACTGGCATGGCGGTCAGGCATTTGTCGGGCGCAGTGACGAGCTCGGGGGCGCACGGTTTAGTCTGGTCTGGCCAAGACGTAAGCCGGATGACGCCATTTTGTGAGCCAGTACTCACGACCTCACCTGATGTAACAAAGCTCTACAGAATCGCTACTGAATCGGGCGGCTCCCTGGTTGAGAATAGACAACGTAAGGGATGACTTTTGAGGTTGTAGTTCTTACGAACTTTCCTTGTTTCATTCGTCATTTGAGGGCCGGATTTATCCGGCCCTTTTTTTATGCAAAATTTCCCGCCAATAGTGGTTATTCACACTCGGAATGCTCCCGGGCTGGTAGACTCTCCTGAAAAAAGGAGATCTGAATGTCCCGCTATTTGCTTGCCATTGATCAGGGTACCACCAGCTCCCGGGCCATCGTTTTCGATGCCAGGGGGGCTCAGGTGGCGGTCGCCCAGCAGGAGTTTCACCAGTATTTTCCCCGAGACGGCTGGGTTGAACATGACGCCGTGGAAATATGGGACAGCACTCTGGCGGTGTGCCGCGAGGCTTTGGAAAAAGCCGGTGTCCAGGCGTCTGACCTGGCCGGCATCGGGATTACCAATCAACGGGAAACGACGGTTGTATGGGACCGTGAGACCGGAGAGCCCATCCACCACGCTATTGTCTGGCAGGATCGCCGTACCGCTTCGTTGTGCACCAAGCTCAAGTCGGATGGCCATGAGGCCCTGGTGGTTGAACGCACGGGCCTGCTGATTGATCCCTATTTTTCTGCCACCAAGGTTGCCTGGCTGCTGGACAATGTGGAGGGTGCCCGCAAGCGAGCTGAAGCCGGTGAGTTGGCGTTTGGTACCGTCGATACCTGGTTGTTGTGGAACCTGACCAATGGTCAGTCCCATTACACCGATGCCACCAACGCATCACGAACGGCCTTGTTCAATATCCATAACCAGGACTGGGACGATGACCTGCTGGCGCTTTTTCGGGTGCCCAAAGCGTTGCTGCCAGAAGTGCTCGACTGTGCTGATGAATATGGCGATACCCACGCGGATTGGCTTGGGGCACCGGTCAAGGTGGCGGGCATTGCCGGTGATCAGCATGCCGCGCTCATCGGGCAGGCCTGTTTTGAGCCGGGTATGGCCAAGAGCACCTACGGTACGGGTTGTTTTCTGATGCTCAATACCGGTGACCAGGCCCTGCGCTCGGAAAACCGGTTACTGACGACTATGGCCTACCGGCTCAACGGTAAACCATGCTATGCCATCGAGGGCAGTATTTTTGTTGCTGGCGCCGCCATGCAATGGCTCAGGGACGGTCTGCGACTGATTACCCATGCCAGTGAGTCGGCAGGGCATGCAGAGGCGGTGGGCGTGGATAATCCGGTCTACCTGGTGCCGGCGTTTACCGGACTGGGTGCGCCCCACTGGGACCCGAATGCCAGGGGTGCCATTTTGGGGCTTACCCGTGATACCGGTATTGCTGAGATTGTCACCGCCGGACTGCAGTCGGTGTGTTACCAGACCAAGGACCTGGTGAGGGCCATTCGCAACGATGGCGCGCGCCTGGAGTCGATCCGGGTAGATGGCGGCATGGCGGTAAACGACTGGGTAATGCAGTTTCTCTGTGACATTCTGAACGTGACCGTTGACCGGCCAAAGGTAACAGAAACTACCGCCCTGGGCGCGGCGTACCTGGCAGGACTGCAGACCGGGGTGTTCGAAAGCCTGGAGCAGATTTCCGATATGTGGGAGTGCGAGCGGCAATTCCGGCCGGATATGAAGCCGGCGCTTCGGGAATCGCTGTATGCAGGCTGGCTGGACGCGGTGGAGCGGGTCTGTAACAACTGACCCGCTCTCTCAACTGGTGCGTTCGAAGGCAATCAGGTGGTCGGCTTCGACACGCACCGGCACGTGTTCGCCCATGTGGAAGTCCAGGTGGCTCCGGAACAGGGCCTCGAATTCGGTATCTTCTGAGCACCGGAACCGATACAGGGTTGAAGTGCCTGCGAAGGTTTTCTCCACCACTTTGGGTTTCAGGTCGGAGTGCTCATCGTAGACGATGTCGTCCGGTCGAATAAGAACATCCAGCAGCGTGCCCGGCTTCCATTTATAGGCCCGGTTGCCGTGGATGACGCCCAGTTCGGATTCGATGGTGTCAGGCCCCAGGGCGGTACCGGGAATGAAGCCGCCCTGGCCAACGAAGCTGGCTACGAAGCGGTTGGCGGGTTCGTGATACAGGTTGTAGGGTACGTCCCATTGCTGCAGGGTGCCGTCTTTGAGCACCGCCACCTGATCGCACATGGCAAACGCTTCCTGTTGGTCATGGGTGACGAGGATAGCGCTGATGCCGAGTGTTTTCAGGATATCCCGCACATCCAGGCTCAGCCGGCGACGAAGGTCGGTATCCAGGTTCGAGAACGGCTCATCGAGCAGAATAAGCGTTGGCTCTGGCGCCAATGCCCTGGCCAGGGCAACCCGCTGTTGCTGGCCGCCGGATAGCTCATGGGGGTAGTTGTTTGCCAGGTCCTGCAGATGAACCAGGTGGAGCAGTTCCATAACTTTCTGGCGGCGTTCGGCCTTGTTCATGTTCCTCAGGCCAAACCCGACGTTATCGGCAATGGTCAGGTGGGGGAACAAGGCGTAATCCTGAAACACCATGCCGATACGGCGTTTCTCGGGAGCCAGGGTGCGCCCGGGAAGGCTGATCGCCTGGGACTGGAGCTGGATTTCGCCGCTGTTCAGCGGCAGAAACCCGGCCAGGGCTCTGAGAATGGTGCTTTTACCACAGCCGCTAGGGCCGAGCAGGCAGCCGATGTCGCCATGGCTCAGGGCGAAACTGACGTCTTTAACGACAGAGTCGCCGCCATAGCCGCAGGACAGGTTGTTGACTTCCAGCAGCCAGTCGGCCGGTGGCAGCAAAGATTCAGGCATGGATCAGTCCAGGCGATTAAGTATGAGAAACTCGAGCAGAGCCTTCTGAGCGTGCAGACGGTTTTCCGCTTCATGCCATACCACTGAACCCGGGTGCTCCATCATGTCGGCGGAAATCTCCTCGCCACGGTGGGCAGGCAGGCAGTGCATGAACAGGGCATCCTTGGCGGCTACAGACATCAACGCCGGGTTGATCTGGTAATCCTGGAAGGCTTTCTCTCGGGCTTTCTGCTCGTCTTCCTGGCCCATGGAGGCCCAGACATCGGTGACCAGCAGGTTGGCGCCCTTTGCAGCCTCTTCTGGTGTCCTGACCACAATTACGCGATCACTGTGGGCTTTCAGCAGGTTGCTGTCTGGCTCATAGCCTTCCGGGCAGGCGACATTCAGGTGAAAATCGAACTGGGCCGCCGCGTTGATGTAGGAGTGGCACATATTGTTGCCATCACCAATCCAGGCAACGGTAGCTCCGCGGATGCTGCCGCGATGTTCACGATAGGTTTGCATATCGGCCAGCAGCTGACATGGGTGGAATTCGTCGGTCAGGGCATTGATCACCGGTTTGCTGGACGCCGAGGCAAAGCGTTCAACGGTTTCGTGGGCAAAGGTCCGGATCATCACAGCATCCACCATGCTGGATATCACAATGGCAGAGTCCTCGATGGGCTCGCCACGACCGAGCTGGGTGTCCCGGGGTGACAGGAACATGGCGGTGCCACCGAGCTGGGTCATGCCCGCTTCAAAGGAAACCCGTGTGCGGGTGGACGACTTTTCAAAGATCATCGCCAATACCCGGTTTTTCAGGGAATCCCGGGTTTTACCCGCATGCCACTCTTTACGAAGCCTGGACGCATGATCAAGGAGCTGTTCCAGCTCACTGGTGGTCATGTCGTTCAGGGTCAGAAAATGTCTTGCCGCCATGAAAGGCCCCTGTTTCAAGGAAACTGCTGTACGGTTTGCATCTGAAAAGGGCATCAAGTCTAGCCCTTCACAATCCGTAAAACAACGCCGGGGGTGGGGTGGTTGCTCTGGGTCAAACACATCGGTTTGGTGGCTAATCGACCAGCCGTGTACAATAGCGGCTAAATGCCGTGTAACGGTAAACCTGACTTCAACCAGAGGTATGAGTTCATGGATATCAATGAAACCATCAAGAGCCAGCTCCAAGAGAATCCGGTCATTCTTTACATGAAGGGTACTCCGCAGGCACCGCAGTGCGGTTTCTCCGCCCGTACCGTTCAGGCTCTGATGGCGTGCGGTGAGCGGTTTGCGTTCGTGAACATTCTGGATAACCAGGAGCTGCGCGAGGCCCTCAAAGTCTACTCAAGCTGGCCGACCTATCCGCAGCTTTACATCGGTGGTGAGCTGGTGGGCGGTTGCGACATCGTTCTGGAAATGTCGGAAAGCGGTGAGCTGGCCAAGGCGGTAAAAGACGCGGTCAAGCAAGCCGAAGCCTGAGCTTTCCGTTAGCGGCGCTTCGGGGTGAACACCAGCTTTACCTCGAAGCGGTCCCGCTCCTCTCCTTTTGGCTCCGGGTAGGGGCTGGCAGCCAGCGCTGCACGATACGCGGCATCATCAATCCCCTGAACACCTGTCGATTCAACAACCCTTGCCCGGGTGAGCGCACCATTGGCGAGCAGCCTGAGTTCCAGTTCCATAGTGAGTGTCTCCTGCAGGCCCGTAATCGCAGGCACCCGCTGCCGTTCCAGTTGTTCCGCCAGATGGGTCGCCAGCAGAATCAGGTATGGGTCCTGCTCTGACGGCGACAGGGTTATCCGCTGAATCGCTTCCGGCTCGTCTGTGGTGGTTGAGGTTGACGGTGTGGATGCCATCGATTCAGGACTGGCAGGGTGCTGTTGTGAGCGGGGCCGGCTGGTTTCGGTTCTGGTTGAGGGCTCCGGGCTGGGCCGGGCGGTTTGGGTCGAGACTGGCTCGGCAACGGGTCGGTTTGCTGAGTCGGTCGTGATTTGCTCAGGGGCCTCAACGGTAAAATCCGGATGCCTAGGGAGTTGTGGCTCAGCCGCGTTGGGGCTGGATGCAGTGCTGGTTTCGGAAGCCGGAGACTGGAGAGTAAACACCAGGCGATGACTGAGCTCCCGGACTTCCCTCAGGGGTGAGGGAAGCCCGGCCAGTAGCAAGGTATGCACTGTCAGGGCCAGGGATATGGCCAGAACCAGCCGATAGGACGCCGGGATCGACGGAGGTCGAAGGCCTGGCTCTGGCATAGCAATCAGGCGGTTTTGGTGCGCAGGTTGCCCACGACGGCATTCAAGGCACGGTCAATCAGGGCGCCCTGTTCCAGGAGCGTCAGGCGGCCCCGGCGCATTTCGTGGGCCAGTTCCACCCTGGTTTTCTCGATCACCTTCAGGCCCATGCGATTGACGAACACGAAACAATCGGCCTCTTCGATAACCGCAGACAGTTTACATCGGAAGCTGGTACCGTTGACCAGCTTGAACTCGACCCAGTTGCCGATCTCGATGTCATCCAGCTTCGCTACATACTCCGCAATCGCGGCATCTTCCAGTTCCTGCTGGCGCTCAACAGCGGTCTGATGCACGGTGGGCGCTTCTTCTTCGATCTCTTCTGGGCTGTCCTGGCGTGCCTCGATGGCCGCATTGGTACGGAAGGCTTCCGCCAGTTCGTGCTTCAACTGCCCCATCATTTGGTCCAGGCGGGAAGCGTTGTAGGATACTTCCTCCAGCCCGGCCCGGAGTGTCTTGAGTAAGGCAGGAACAACCCTGACCCATTGATCCCGCTCTTCGTCTTCCTCGTGAGGATGCAGGCACCAGATCAGGTCATCGACCACCCGGGCAGTCTCGTGCCAGCGGTGTTCTGTGTCGTCACGCAGGTAAGCGAGAAACATAACCCGGCTCCAGCCATTAATCAGAATATCGTGAACAGGTTCTGGCAGGTGGTATCGGGAGACTTTTTCTTTGATTAGCCGGTCGACTGCTTCCTGGGCCTTCTGGGACTTGATGCGGCCCCGTTCAGACTCCCGGGTACGCTGTTCCACCAGGGAAGCCTTGCGGTTTTCACGCTCCAGGAACTGTTCGAACTCCTGGTTCAGGGTTTCAAACAGAGCGACATCGCCGTCAAATTCATTGAGAATTCGCTGCACGACGTTATGAATCTGGCCGTAGAGCTTGTCTCTGGCTTTTTCATCACTGGAGCTCCAGCCAATGCCGGCACGGGCGAGGGAGTTGAGCAGTTTGCGGGCCGGGTGGGTGGCTTTGCTGAAAAAGCTCTTGTCCTTGATGACCACTTTCAATATCGGAATCTGAAGCCGGCTGATCAGTACCTGTACCGGAGCAGACAGGTTGTAGTCATCCAGTATAAACTCGAACAGCATGGACACCAGATTGATCAGGTCTTCGTCTACTTCATTCAGTGCTGGCTTTCGCCCATCCTGGCTTTCCGCTCTTGCCAGCAATTGCTGCACAACTTGGCGGAGATCGACTTCCACCGGTTTGCCGGTGCTCAGATCGTCTCCGTCCTGAAGATTGTAGTGGCTGGGGAGGGTATTGAGCATGTCGGCCAGTTCCAACCCTCCGACGACGCGCAAGGCAGGGTCGGCACTGCGCGGTGGCATGCCGGAATTGGCCCTCTGCAGTGCCAGCATCTGGCGAATCTGGTCGAATAAGGCGGTATCTTCCGGTCTTTGCTCGTAAGCAGCGGCCTCACCGGCTCCGGCCTTGGGCGTTTCGCCCTGGACTGACTTGCCCGAGGTTTTTTGCTGTTGCCCCGCCTTGCCATGGAACCGGAAGTTGGGGATAACGCCGGCCTGGATCAGTATTCGGTTGGCTTCGTCCAGCAGCATGCCCAGGTTGGAGACCACGTAGCGGTCAAACTGCTTGAGAACGATCAGCCGCTCCCGAATCTGGATCTCCAGCGCCTGGATGGCCTCGGTGAACGCGCTGCACAGGTGTTCTGGTGCCATAGGATTAACCGGCGCCTCTTCGGTGGCGTCCGGGTAAACTTCGGTGAATCTTGCCTGCAGCTGAATCAGGGGGCCCTGAAAGTGCGCCTTGGCCTTGGTGATCATGGCATTCAGGGCAACTTGTTCTTCCAGGTCATCGTTGCCGACCAGCGACAGGGTGTCTGCACTTGCCTGTTGGGTGGCGTCCGGCGTTTGCAGCTGTCCGGCGTGGGGCGGGTTGGCAAAGAATTGGGCAACGGCGTTCTGGAAATGCCGTTCAACCCCTTTGCGCTTTATGCGGATTTCCCGCATCGCTTCAAAATACCGGTTTTGCTCGTTATTGCTACGGGCATTATTCGCCAGTTCGAAGAGTGAATCATCGACAGCGTCAAAAGCCCCTTGCAGCAAATCTCCCAATCCCGCGACAACCGTGTCACGGATACGGGTTACCTCCGCAGGAACCGGCCGGGAGCTGGCTGCTTCCCGGTGTTCGCGGAGGTAATGTATGCCGGACTGCTTGTTCATGGCCGACTCCTGTTTACGCCTCAACCGGATACATGACCGAGCTTGCTCTTCTTCTATTCTAAATGATTGGTTAAATTTAGCGCATTTTTGGTCGGATTAACATGAATAAACGCTAACCTGGGACGTCATTCAAAAAGCCGGCCTTTTCGGCCGTGTTTGATTCATCGAGCCGGTCTCGGCTCAAGGGCCGGCCGGGAGCGTTTGCCGAGGCGTTTGGGGTGCACAATCGCCGCTTTCACCACGTTGTCCTTGATCTGCAGCACTTCCACTCGATGGCCGCCTACCTTGAGGCAGACGTTGGTTTCCGGAATGTTTTCCAGGGTTTCGGTGATCAGGCCGTTCAGGGTTTTCGGACCGTCGGTGGGCAGTTTCCAGCCCAGGGTCTTGTTGATGGATCTGACCGCCGTACCGCCGTCGATGATATAGGTGCCGTTATCCTGTGGGATGATGTCTTGTGAGGTGGCGGAGTAATCGGTGGTGAACTCGCCCACAATCTCTTCAAGGATGTCTTCCAGCGTGGCCAGGCCCAGAACTTCTCCGTATTCATCCACCACGATGCCAAAGCGGCGGCGGCCTTTCTGAAAATTGAGGAGTTGAGTGTTCAGGGGGGTGCTTTCCGGGATGAAATAGGGCTCCTGGCTTAACTGCATCACCATAGCTTTGTTTATCTCCGGCTCCTGCAGCAGTTTGGCGGCACTGCGCAGGTGTAGTATTCCCTGAATGTTGTTGATGTCTCCCTTATACACAGGCAGGCGAGTATGCTGGCTGCTTCGGAGTTGGCGAATGATGGTGTCCGTGTCGTCGTCCAGGTCGATGCCCGCCACTTCGTTGCGGGGCACCATAATGTCGTTCACGGTCACTTTTTCCAGGTCCAGAATGCCTACCAGCATGTCTTTGTGTTTGGCGGGTATCAATGCGCCGGCCTCATTAACAACCGTTCTGAGTTCTTCCCGGCTCAGGTGGTCCTCTGTGGCCTGAGCTGAGGAAACGCCGAGCAGACGCAAAATGCCGGTTGTAAACAGATTAACGGCCCACACCAGCGGGTAGAGGGTTTTCAGTAGCGGCCTCAGCACGTAGCTGGCGGGAAAAGCAACTTTCTCCGGGAACAGGGCGGCCAGTGTTTTCGGGGTCACTTCAGCAAAGATCAGGATAACGATGGTGAGCAGTACGGTGGCGACAGCAATGCCGGCATCACCCCAGATCCGGATGGCGATCACAGTAGCGATGGCCGAGGCGAAGATGTTCACGAAATTGTTGCCGATCAGGATGACGCCAATCAGCTGGTCGGTCCTGCTAAGGAGTTTCTGCGCTCGGCGTGCGCCTTTGTGGCCGGTTTTCGCCATGTGTTTCAGGCGGTACCGGTTGAGGGACATCATTCCCGTCTCTGAGCTTGAGAAGAAGCCCGACAGGATAATCAGACCGACAAGAAGAATGAACAGCGCCGTCAGCGATGTTTCGTTCAAAAGAAAAGCCCTTATGTTGACGACAAGAGTGGAAAATAGGGTGAGTTGGTTTGTGGTGTCAAGCGATTCAGGTGGTCAGCCGCCTCTCTGGAACAGCAGTTCCAGCACGAATTTGCTGCCGTAGAATGCCAGCATGAGCAAGGCGCACCCGGCCAGAGTCCAGCGGCTGGCTGTCATTCCCCGCCACCCTTTGGTGTACCGGCCTACCAGCAGGCCAATAAACACCATAAGCGAGAGCATGGAAAACAGCGTTTTGTGGGCCAGGTCCTGGGCGAACAGGTCTTCGATAAAGACTGCGCCAGTCACAATGGCCAGCACCAGCAGAACAACGCCCGCCCAGACCATTTCAAACAGCAGGGACTCCATGGTTTGCAACGGTGGCAGGTTGCGGACCAGCAGGCTGTTGTAGTTGTGCTTGAGCTGCCGGTTCTGGAAATACAGCAGCACCGCCTGAATGGCTGCCAGGGTGAACAGGCTGTAGGCGGTCACTGATAGGGCGATGTGTGACAGCATGCCATAGCTCTGGTCTGGCACAAGGCGGGAGGGGGTGTGGGTGATCAGCGCCATGACAATCGTCAGTGCTGCGATAGGGTAGGCTCCGAGGAACAGGCTTGCGACCGGCTTGGTCAGGTTGAGCCCCAACAACAGAAACACGATCAGCCAGGATATGAGCACGGAACTTTTGAAGAAGCTCAAATCGAAGCCGCCATCCATGTGCACCGTCTGGGCAATCAGCAGGCCATGGGCAATCAGTGCCAGGATGCCAATCAGGGTGGTGATGGCCAGATTACTCTGTACCCGCCCCCTGAAATGCAGAGCCTGCAGGGCGGTTCCAACGCTGTAAAGAAAGAGTGCGGTAACCGCGAGAATCAGCGTTCCCATGACATCCTTAGTGTGTTGCCTTGTAATGAAAGCGGGCGCGGAGTTGTTCAGAGGCTCCGTAGTCTGGGTATAATGTCGCGATTATGCAACAGGAATCAAGCAGCCTGGGCTGGCTTCTTGATTTGTGTGAACAATTTCTCCGGGGTACGGAAGAGCAACATGTTT
>Ga0209075_1003761_pt1 | contig 12418 bp, 3 predicted proteins | sample Stecom2011_FD_187523 | JGI IMG/M metagenome (GOLD analysis project Ga0209075, IMG submission 187523) | Agricultural soil microbial communities from Utah to study Nitrogen management - Steer compost 2011 (SPAdes) (version 2) | ecosystem: Environmental > Terrestrial > Soil > Agricultural land...
CAAGAAGTCTTACGTTTACTCTTCTCGACTCAGGTAGATCTTTACCAATATTGACATACCATCCAGAAGCGTTACCGAAGAAGAAGCCCATTTCTATCAGAGCATCTACTTTCGCTATACTTCCTGGACGTTTATCATCAGGGAGTTTATAATTGATTCCAAATGCTGTTTCAACCGATTGTTTACTGATCGCGAGTAGGGCAAAAAATGGTGGATCATTAGTTGAATCTAATCCTATCCTTTCCTTTAAAATCTGACCTTGTCCTTGAAACATGAACACCTCAGGTAAAGAAAGTAAGAAGAAAAGTTTACTTGAAAAAGTTTTCCCTGAATCTGTAGAAGTGGCTAATGAGACACCTGCCCCTAAAGAGAAACCTTTTGTTTGATCAAATTTTGAAACCTGAATACCTTCTTTGTAATCAGGACTAATCTTAGCCTTATAATACTGCCACCATTCGCCGTCATCCGGTACGCCTGCAGCATTTTTTGTAGCAACATATCTTTGTCCCACTAAAGCACGAAAACCGTAAATACCCAGTCCTGTTGCTCCTAAAGGTATTGGTGTTGCTATCTCCAACCCTATATCTACCACAAAAGCAGGTACCTTTGGATTTAATCGCATCGAGGCACTACCCCCCATCTTTAATCGAGGTAACACAAATTCAATGCTCCCAGCATACTCAGTTCCAGCCGCTTCATTGCCAGGAGCGGGATCTTTCATCGCCAGATAACCGCTAAGAATTAATGCCGCGTCTTTTGGATCTGAATTTCCCGGAATCATTATATCAATACCAATTCCTTGAATTCTTACAAACCTGTGAGGTTCAAAACTAGGATCATCATCATTATCCACTGTGTAGTAAAACTTAATTCCGTCCCCTCTTGCATCTACACCTCCTGGGTTTATACTAACTCCACCACTGAATTCGAAGAATTTATATTTCCTTTCATTTCCTTCATACATTTGGGTGTGAGAACCAAAGCCTATCGCAGTTATGGAGAGTTCTACTGGTCCAATTTTCAAAGTAAGTGCTGAAGGTAATACTAATGCTCCTCCTTCAAGTTCTACTTCACCGTCTTGCCAAACTATTAGTTTTTGAATATCAATCGCGTCAGGTAAGAATTTTCCAATGGTACCTTCCTGATCTTCAAACTCAATAGCACCTGAAACTGCTACAAAAAAACGATCTTCTTTACGTCCTACGGTTAGACTATCTATTCTGACATCAAGGATGTCAGGAATGCTTAAGGCTGTTATGCCTTGGTCTTCGGAGGCGGTTACGGAGAATTCGCCGTTTGTGCCTATCCATGCGTCTATGTTGATTTCTGCGTTATCTCCAGAGGCATCTTTAAAGCCTGGAATTTTCATTGTTCCATGGATATTGGAGCTAATGATGGAATTTTGTTGGAAAGTAATATCAAAAGCATCCAAACTTACAGAGAAACCACCGCCGAAATTGGCTTTGATTAGAGGTGAAGGAGTTCCTGCTGTTTTGGCTTCTAAGCCAATAGTTCCCGATACTCCGCCTGTACCCACCAAGAAATTACGTGTTTTCAGTTCTGCGGTAGAATCACCGTCATTTTGATTCCAGAAAGTAGGCAAATAAACCGTTCCTTCTGTGATGTATGCACCTATAAAATCATCGGGGCGACCATCTGCAATAGCTTCAGGAATATTTTTCGTGCGACTTAAATCAAGTTTAACCTTAATAAACTCAATATCAATATTGGTATTGCCAATTCTACATCTCGGCAAATCAATTTGCAGTCCTTCATCAATAGCAATATCAAATCCTGTCTGTGTATCAAAACGAACGGGACCGGATGTAAAATTAACACCGGCTTTTATCAGTTGGGGAGGTGTTCCAACCTCTGTATCATCTACTTCCCAAACTCCGGGAGATGTTTCTTTGAGTGGTTGTAAAATGTTGCGGGGAAATTCCAATGACATAGAAATTCCCTGAAGTTCAAGTGAAAATTGGGGAATCAATAATGCTTTTACTTGTTCTATCGTGATGTCGTCAAGCCAGTTTGAAAACAAATCGGTAAGTCTGTTAAATGCTTCGCTGACAGAAAAGCCCGATATGGCAGAAACGACCACTTCTCTGAAAATATTGATTTCAACATCAAGCTCATCGTTCAAAATATCAAGAGATGAAGTAATGGACTCAACGGCATTGTTTATCCCGGAAATATCTTCATAACCATCAAAAACATCTCTTGCCGTATATAAGTTCGTGGTTGTAAGCATATCTTCAACTTCATCTTTGAGCAGGTCAAGCTGGACGGATATGTTCATAATTTCGGCATCTGCTTCTGTGGATTCTCCTAAGTAGGATTCGATATTTCCTTTTAGTGTTGTAAAAAACGTCAGGTAGTCATTGTTTCCGCTATCCAGAAAAGTAGTTACGATTTCTCCATAGAATGTGTACTCATCGGTATTGGTCAGCTCCAAGAAGATGTCTATCATAGCCTGAGGAGCATAAGAAAATCCCTGAACCTTAAAATTTGAAAAGTATTTTCTGATTGGCCATGTTACATCAAATGTAATGGGGAATTCGGAATAATTGGCATCAGAACCTTTGAAAAATACAATGTCCAATCCTGTTCCGAATACGGGAAGCCGTAATGCTTTTGTAACAATTACGAGGTGGTAATAAGCCGTATCGGAACTTGAAGATTTATCAGCAACATAATCTTTATAGAAAATGTTTTGCAGCAAAAAATCAATGCCATTCTGAGCCAAGGACTCTATGGCTTGGAAATCTCCCGGAATTTGGGAAACATCTATCAGTTCGGAAACTGGAGCTATGTATCGTTCTGTAGGCATAATCTATAAGTTTAATGAGTTTAACCAGTCATTGTCGCCCGGGAGAGGATTTAAACTTGCTGCCAACGGGTCTAATGGTTCAATAATACTGTTTATATCTATGTTTAAAAATGAGCCGTCAGAAGAAATCCCATCTCCAAAGACTATTGAAACATTTCCTGTAAAAATGGTAAAAGCATCAATAGTGAAAAATGCAATTAATTCCTTTTGATTTCCCGATAATTCAACCAAAAAGCTATCTATAAATCCATTAGAATCAGACACCGTTACAAAAGGATTCCTTGAAGAAATCATAAATTTATTAATGTTATTGGTAATAATTATTGAATTTACCTGATAATAACCGCCATTAAAATCAGCAGCAGTTTCTTTTATTAAAATCGAATAATCACTCATAATTATTTATTTTTTATATTCCATTCTTTTTTCAACGATTCCATCATACCAACCTCTTGCTTTTAACCAATTGCTATCTATTTCAATTATTTTTCCATCATACACTTCATTATTATTTAATGGCTGTATTATCTCATTGATTTTAACTCCCTCTATTTTTGCTCCAGATACTGGGGAACCATTATACCTTAATTCAATTGTTACTTCATTTTTAAATTTATTAAAAGCATCGACAGTAAATACACTACATCCATATACTGTAATTCGGGTAACAAAATAATCATTGTCGTAAATGACTAAAGAATATGTTCCAGATTGTGGACCCTGCCAAACTAACCAATTAAAATCTGGAATATCAATACAGATAAAATGCGCTAATTCATCTTCCGCTATTGAAATTTTTTTAATTGTATGATACGCATGGACTTTATATTCAGAACTATCTTCCATAGCAATGTTATTTATTTTATTATTTTGGGCTAACCCCATTTGATATGTTATTGAAAACATACATACTATACCGTATAAAAATAATTTCTTCATAATTTTCATTTTTAATTGGTAAACCTTATGTTGTTAACTATTACCTTCCCACTTCCTGTGGAAGGGAATTTGAATATAATTTCAATTACACTTGTTAAATCTATACCAAGTGATTGATATTCTTCAAGACTTAAATGAATAGTTTGCAAAGCTGTTTTTGTAGGATCTTTTACAATATTACCAAAATATCCTGTGTCACCATCGTCTTTCCTTATATCAGGAGAATGCAAAATTCCAATATCAAGATATTCTTCTTTACTATTGGAATCTTTTAAGCCTATTTGTAAATCCTTTAAATCAGCTTGACGATTTGAATTACAAATCCTAAAACTCAAATAAGTGTAGCTATTTATATTTCCTAAGATTACTTGAAAAGCTAATTGATCAGATTTTTGCCAATACAAACGTATTCCCATAGAAACATGAGGAGAGGTACCGTCTATGGTCAAAAGGCTCAGAGTATCTCCATCTAATTTTCTAATTTTATCTTTGGCAATGACACTTTCGGATTGAGTTTGAATACCATTCAGTTTCACGTATCCTCCGCTACTACTGATACTCCAATGCCCAGAATTCATATTATCAACATCTGAATATTGATTATGTAACTCAAATTGCGTTGAAATATTTTTAGCCGTAACTGAATTCGGAATAAATTCTCCTTTAAAATAAGGAGACCAAAATGATTCATTGTAGAGCTGCATTCTAAAAAATGCGTTAACGTATGCAAGAGTTATGTTTTTTTGAGCAGCGTCAGTTTCAAATATACCTGATTGTGGAAGAGTTTCTTGTGGTGTTAAGTAATTGTCATTGATTGCAGCTCTTTTATCTTTATTGCTTGAAGTTATAAATCCATTATGAGTAGCTCCCTTAACAAATAACATTGACTTTATATTGCCATTTGCACGGTCATATATCGAAAACCCTGTTTGCATAAACAATTGATCTTCGGCATATTGATATAAATTATCAGCAGACGGTAAATTATTTTTTAACAAGAAATTTCCACCCGATACATCATAGTCTCTTGAACCATAGATTACTAAATAAGGGATGTTTGTTGGTGTATGGTGTTCAACATTTGTTATTTTGCCAGTGAAATCACGAGTAAGAATTGGATATTGATCAGTCGGTGCAAGAGAAATAAGTGCATTGATGTTATCAACTCCTATATTTGCAATTTCATTTGCAGCAATTACAACTCCTTCCCCTCCTCTGCTATGACCTAAAATACCAATATTGTTTTGAACTCTGCCTGGGTATTTCTGCCTTACTATTTTTAAATGCTCATATATCGTTTGTGCTCTTCCTTTTGCTTCTACGCTTTGAACTAATCCAATAGGTTTATCAAATTTGATTATCGGGGAAAACCCGGGGACAAAGCTGAAAGTAGTGGATAATTTAATTTCTTCAGCATCATAAATTGGAGCAGGGTCTATCAATTTAGGTAGATATACTTTGTTGTCTATTTCACTATAAAAATATCCAGCTTCTTCAACATTAAAAAAATAATTTATATTTGGATGATTTATTACACCACCTGTAGGATTTAATGGGAACTCATAGCTACCTCCATCTAATACCAAACTGCTAATAGTAACTGCTATAAAACCATTTTGGGCTAAATAATAGCATAATTTTTCATACTCAGTATAATACCCACCATTTGCATGACTGATAATAACTAAAGGAAATGATGAAGTAGAAGGGAAATTCCCATTTTTATCTTCAGATGGGTAATAACAAACTCCTTTTAATTCTACTTTTCGTCTGTCTTTTATATAGTCTTTAAAATCTACTTCCAACAAGCCATCATCCTTAATAATCTTAACGGTTGCATCATTGGAATCATACTCCCACTTCCCGACATGTTTCCACGGAGCAAGTGCCCCCGGATCGGGTAAGCTTAAAGCAATTTGATTTTGGTCTCCAAATGCTTTACTGTTAAAGCTTTGACCATCTAAGGTATAAACAAATACACCTGTTGAGGTAGTAGATTCAACAAAGCCATCAGCCGTTAATCCTTGAACATTCAATTCATATTTAGTATAAATTTCTTCTGTAATTGGAGTAACATCTAAAAACAAAATATTAACAGCATGACCTTGCACAAGTCCGAGGTTGTCTGCCTCATTGGATAAAATATCCAATTCAGTATTGGTCAACCCTAATAAAAAAAGACTTCTCTTGTTAGTGGTTTTATTGTTTTTATTTACATTTGAAATTGAAATAACAAATACATCATCAGTTCCATCTTTTAACCTAACTCTACTGAGTTTTATATTTTTCGGAAATACATGACTTGAAATGATTGGAGTAACTTTTGTTTTAGTCCAATTGGAAGCCAATGGATAAACTTTTCCCGATTCATTGTGTGTGTATTCGGATTCAGTATAAAAAATAACATCATCTACATCCCTGTACACGGCTAAACGTGAAACATACGAAAAATCATCTCCACTTACCAACGTATATTTAGAAGTCTGTAAATGCCCAAAAACGGTTAAAGCACCTCCCCGATACGGCAAATTAATATTGGGAACCAAACAGTCCAATGAATCGTGATTTACAGGAACACGGTTTGGATCAGATTCGCTTTCATCCTGCTTCAAATACTGTAATTGCACATACCACGCTACATTTACTTTCGAGGGACTTGATCCTGTGTTGGGGATTTTAAGCTGAACAGCCTTACTCCAATCAACTGCCGTTCCATCCAACAGCTTCTTTTCATTTATAAAATGAGATTTTCTAAGCTTTCCTCTTAAAGTAGAGTTTCGTAAAAATAGCAGAGGCTTAATGTTGTCATCAATACGTAGCTTGATTTGCAGCTTGTTTACTCTGCCTGTGGGATAAATAGGGTTTTCATCAAAAAAAATCGGCCATTTGCTGGTATAATAATGGTCATTTGTAAAATCAGGTGCAGATTCCGCTTTTACTTTCAATAAGTAATCATTCGTATCACCATAATTATCGTAGAAATTATAGGAATATCCTCTTTCGTTTCGAATATCCACATATACCCTGTTTTTAGTAGCGAATTTACTGATGAGGTCATTGTATAAAGCATCCTTTTTCCTTGTTTCTGTTTGCTTATTTCCCGGTGACGAATAGGTTGAAATTTTCACTCCTGCATCGTAGTGCATTCCAAAAAAGGCTGCAGCATCTACAAACGAAAGAATTTTTTCGCGTTCTACTTTTTGAGCAAATTTTTCTGCCGGAGTAGTCGGTGCTGTTGAGGATACGGAAATAGGGAATGAGGTTTCTCTCAAGAAATCTAAATTAATATCTAAATGGTCTGAATCAGTGATAATTTCAAAAACAGAGGTATAAGTATTTCCAAAATTTCCTATCCAGTCTCCTTCTTTTACATATACTGAACGTATATCATCAGTTGAATTGTTAAATATGTTTTCTACATTGATTGTTCCTGGTATGACATTATCATATCCAAGACTTTGTGGGGTGGGGTCAGGAAGTCCGGATTGTCCTGTATTTGTTTTGTATTGCTCCCAGTTATCCCAAAAATCATTGATAAATTCCGATTCACTTACAGCTTTAGCCCTTATGGAAGTTCCATTGAGAAAGCTATCTTTTAACAGTCCACGATATACATAGTACTTAACAGGTGTAAACTCAATATCCAGTGGGTTAATGGGTTTTAAAATAACATTTACACAATCTGAAAAGAGAGATTGTTGTATGAACATCATTCCTTCCTGACAGGCAAATGCTTTGGTTAATGAAGCAAAGGTGAATTGACTACCTGTAACAAAATCGGTTTCTTCAAGACCGGATAAAGGTCCATACGGTATAGCAGATATAGAATCTTGACTTGATATTGTAGGTTCTGTGAAAAAATGCATAATTCTAAATAGTTAATTATAAAAACTTAATTATCAAGAAGAACAAAAGACATTCAGGCGATTGTAATCCAAGAGGTCATCTTTCAATACTGAACGGTACAATTAAACTAAGATTTGGTTCAGCAAGATTGAAATGGTCGGTGATTGAAAGTATCAAAACAAACCAAATTCATGTAAATCTCTAAGAAAATTATTGAATTTTAGGAGATAAAAAAAATATTCCAATACAAATCTTACTAAAATGAAGTAAAATTCATAAAAATATTATCGCTGTTTTTATTCAGTGGCTTTGCATTTAAAGGAGGTAAACCGTTCTTTTTTTATTGAGAATTAGAGTTGCAAAAAGTTATCAACAAAATAAAATCAAGTTATCAATTTTAATTTAAATCAATATTTACTGAAACAGAAGTTTTAGGTTCATACCCATCTCCAGCCCACTGTTTGTATTCAAAATCAAACTGATAAGTTCCAGGAGGGATATTCATTGTAGCATTTGTCAAGAATACACTTCTGTTGTCTTTCGAGAATACTTTGCTATCTAATGAATTAGAACCCTCCGTTCCTGAAACCGTCCCCAACATATCAGTTAATGGTATCTTTGGGTCATTAAAAGGTTCAGGATTTCTGATTAGAACCCCTAAAATGTTACCTGTAGTTTCAGATTTTATAACATTAAATTCTGTGGTAACTGCAGGATGTAAAGCGCCTGCTTTAAGAACTCCATCCATTAGTCGATCGTACTTATCTGCAAATTCTTGTCTTAAAGTACTTGAAGAACTCAAAGTATCTGTAATAACTTCAAGTGACGTGTTTATTTCTGTAGATGAAATACCAGTAAGCGCTATTTCAAATACTGCTTCTTTAATTATTATTGAGATGTCATTTGGATCTCTCTCAAGAACATAACTCTTAATTTGATCTTCAAAATCAGCATATCTTGATGTCTGGAATACATATCTGTGCACTTCTTGTTCATTAAACTCACTTTCACTCAACAGCTTATGCTGAGCGTTAAATAAAGCCGTATATAATTTTAGCGGTTCTAATTCGTCAATTTCTATGGACGAATTCACACCAATCGGACTTATTGGAGTAGTATTAACACATGGATCCCCATTAACCGCCATATTGTTTAATGTTGAAGCGTCTAATACAAAACCTGGAAGGGTATTCGCTGCCCACGCAACACTAATTGGCTGCATTGGTGGCTGTGATGTATCAGGAGCAGGATCAAGAATAATAGTTTCCAAATTAATTTCAACCTTTTCATTGTTCTGATATTCATCCCAATCTCTATAAAACTCATAAACATAATTTCTTACATAAAATAAGTTCAGTTTGGGCGCTACATAAAACAATGGTTTTGCATTTATTATTGCGCCATCAGCATTTGGATACGATTTTTCATAATCAATGTAATGCTGCAAATTTGCTAACTTGAATTCTGCTTCTCTGTCTTTATTCTCTAACTCTGTGTATCTTGTGTTTCCAAGATGGAAAAATCCAGTAGGACCCTTTGTTTTAAATGCAAAAATATGTTTACGAGAATAGCTTTGGATACTCGGTGAATTATTATTGTTTTCAAAGAGTCTATTTTCTGTATCTAGTTCAATAGCAAAATATGAATTAGGCCTCCATATAGGTTGAATAGACTCATTAAAGCCTGCTGTCATACTATCTATTTCTTCCTGAACATCATTATTATCAGGAAGTGTTTCATTGTATTGAGCGTCTTCAAAAGTTAAGAAACAAACTTGATAAAAATATGTGTTACATAAAATTTCACATTCAATAATTGGATAGCAACTCCTTCCTCTTAATGTTATCTTTGACCCATTAGACATTATTGCATCTATTTCAAATTCGTAAGTCTCTCCATTTTGAGCATTAAAAGGTCGGATCATTGTAAACTCAACTATATCTCTCCAGTCAACACTGTCTTTAACTGCTTCCAAATAAAATTGACAACTAAATTTTTCAGCATCTCTAATTGTAAAGACTAAAACATTTTCGGATAGTTTTTCAATCCGTTTGTCAATAATCCATTTCGGATTACTAACTGCTGGATATAATGAAGATCCTTGAAAAACACCATTGTAAATAGTGTCCTTGTCAGGATACAATAAAAAGCTTTCTGTTAAATGTCTATTTTGTAATTGAACATTTAAAAAGTTTTGGAGATCTTTCGCTTGGTCTGTTAGTTCATCATTGCAGACTAACTCTTTAGGATCATCAACATTTTCACAACTTCCTCCTATTACCACAACTTTATCCACTGATTCATTTATATTCTCATATATCACTGGATTGTTTAATTGTGTTGCAGACACAGTTCTGGATTCTATTAACTGGTAATCAAACTGTGGTAAATTTGTTGGAGCAAGATTTGGCTGAGGTACATTTTTATAATACTGGACTTCAACACTACTTGCTTCGGATTGAAGAATTAATGACACAAAAGACATTGGTTCGTTGAATACCAGGTTCAGTTGATTGTTATCATTCAAATGAAGTGCATTCGCAAAGTTTCCATAAGGAAGATATATAATGTTTGAATTACCTCCTGTTAATTGGAATAAGAAGTGGTCATAATGATAAACTTGACCTTGATTCACTTCCATCATTATGTCGCCAGTTTGACTTCCTTCACCCAATTCATTAAAGTTTACGCAAGTTTCCACTAATTCTCCTGGCGGACAATAGATTGAATCAGTTGTAATACCTAGATCTTCAACCAATACATCACCTGGTTGTCCCGAACCTTGGGATAAGAAACTTATTGGACTCTGAGCCATTACGCGCAGCTTATTGTGAAGTTTTGGTTGTTGATACTGCCAATAACCTTTTTTTAAGTTTGCTAAATTTGTAGTAACAAATGGAGCTAAACTAAGAGGTGTAGCAGCACCATAAATATCATATGGCACCCAACCTGTCCCATTCCAAGTATAAATTTTTAAATTGTGTAAATGATATTCATGAAGAACTCTTGAGTTTTTAGCTTTTTGAGGGGATACAAAATCGGTATATTTAGCTCCTTGTGTGTTTCCTCCAAATTCATTCTTCACAGCTGTTGAAGGTAGAACACCTTTCAGAAATTCAATATCAATAAAGCTATCGATTGGAACTACATAGTTGTCAATACTAGAAGTTGAAAGTGAAGTTAACGCATTACCTGTATTATATAAATCAAAAGATTCTCTGGTAAGCATATTGATTGCTTTTGCCGCAACTGGTCTGTCTAGAATTTGATTTTCGCCTACATCAAGAGTACTATCTTTTATCCAAGAGAACTGGAATTTTGCACACCTGTCTTTCCTGAGCACTTTTACGCAAGCTTTTAACGACCCTGTAACCACAAATGGTTTTGGAGCTTCTGCAGCTAATCCTGCATCAACGCTAATACTGAATCCAAATTTAAATATATATAAACCAACTTTACCTCCCATTTGAATAGAAGCACCATATTGTTTTGGTTTAAAAGCAATTTGTCCTGCTACATCTAAATAAGCCCCTAATTCAGCTCGAAGAGGACCGAATTTTTTATCAAGTTCAAATTTTGCACCTGCACCAGCTTTCATTCCAGATGCTGATATCATCAAATAGAAATAAGCATCGAATAACTCAAGGAGTCTTACGTTAACTCTTCTCGACTCAGGGAGATCTTTACCTATATTTACATACCATCCAGATGCATTACCGAAGAAGAACCCCATTTCTATCAGAGCATCTACTTTCGCAATACTTCCTGGCCGTTTATCGTCAGGAAGTTTATAGTTAATTCCAAATGCTGTTTCAACAGATTGTTTGCTAATTGAAAGCATAGCAAAAAATGGAGGGTCGTTCGTTGCGTCTAAACCGATTCTTTCTTTTAAAATCTGTCCTTGACCTTGGAACATAAACACCTCAGGTAAAGAAAGTAAGAAGAATAATTTAGTTGAAAAAGTTTTTCCAGAATCCGTAGCTGTTGCTAAAGAAACACCAGCTCCTAATGAGAACCCATTGGTTTGATCAAATTTTGATACTTGAACTCCTTCTTTGTAATCTGGACTAATTTTAGCTTTATAATATTGCCACCACGGGCCATCATCAGGTACGGAAGCAGCACTTTTTGTAGCCACATATCTTTGACCAATCAATGCTCTAAAACCGTAAATACCTAATCCAGTAGCACCTAAAGGAATAGGGGAACTAAGCTCTAAACCTATATCTACAATAAAAGCAGGTACTTTCGGGTTTAAGCGCATTGAAGCACTTCCACCCATTTTAAGTCTAGGTAAAGAAAACTCAATACCACCGGCATATTCTGTTCCTGCTGCTTCATTGCCCGGCTGTGGATCCTTCATTGCTAGATATCCACTCAGTAGCAATGCTGCATCCTCAGGTTTTGAACTTCCGGGAATCATTATATCTATTCCTATTCCTTGAATTCTAACAAAAATGTGCTTTGATTGCCCCACTTCATCATCATCTACAGTGAAATAGAATTTGATACCATCTCCTCTTGCATCAACGCCTCCAGGGTTTATATTGATTCCGCCACTAAATTCAAAGAATTTATATTTTCTTTCAATTCCATTATGCATTTGTTGGTGAGACCCCAAACCAATTGCTGTAATGGACAGTTCTACTGGTCCAATTTTCAGAGATATAGCATTGGGTAGTACTAAGGTTCCACCTTCGTATTCTATTTGGCCATCCTCCCAAATAAGGAGTTTCTGCACTTCAATTGCATCAGGCAAGAATTGACCTATTGGTGCAGGTAGATCTGCAAATTCGATTGCTC
>Ga0209075_1003762_pt1 | contig 12416 bp, 10 predicted proteins | sample Stecom2011_FD_187523 | JGI IMG/M metagenome (GOLD analysis project Ga0209075, IMG submission 187523) | Agricultural soil microbial communities from Utah to study Nitrogen management - Steer compost 2011 (SPAdes) (version 2) | ecosystem: Environmental > Terrestrial > Soil > Agricultural land...
CCTACCTGCAGAGCATGATCAACGACCGCGGCTATGATTTGGCGGTAGCGGGCTACACCTTTGTCTACCCGATCGGCGCCTACTCCGAGCGCTACGACAGCATCGAGGAGCTACCCGAAGAAGCACTCATCGCCCTACCCAACGATCCCACCAACGGCGGCCGTGCCATGATCCTCATGCACAACGCCGGCCTGATCGAGCTGGACGACCCCGAAAACCTGGAAGCCACACCGGTGAACGTGATCGACAACCCCAACAACTTCAGCTTCCGTGAAATCGAAGCGGCGCAGTTGCCACGGGTACTGGCCGACGTTGACCTGGCCTTCATCAACAACACCTTCGCCCAGCCAGCCGGCTTGCACCTGGATGATGCCTTGATCAAGGAGGGCCCCGAGTCGCCCTATGTCAACCTGATCGCCGTGCGTGCCGATGATGTCGAGCGCGAAGAGATTCAGCAGCTCGTTTCGGCCTACCAAAGCGACGAAGTCGCCGAAAAGGCACTGGAACTGTTTGATGGCGGTGCGGTACCTGGCTGGAAGTAAAAGCCGAGCAATGAAAAACGCCCCGAGATAAGTATCTCGGGGCGTTTTGCTATCTGGTAGGACCAGGCGGATTCGAACCGCCGACCTCCACGATGTCAACGTGGCGCTCTAACCAACTGAGCTATGGTCCTGGAAACCGGTGCTTAATCTGGCTACAGAGGCTGGTAGGACCAGGCGGATTCGAACCGCCGACCTCCACGATGTCAACGTGGCGCTCTAACCAACTGAGCTATGGTCCTGCGTGCAGCGTTTAAGCGTGACAACGGATGCGTATCTTACCGATATTACGACACTTTGCAAGCATCAAGGATGGCTTTTTACGCGATCCACGGCATCAAGCCAACCCTGATAGAGACGCTCCCGCTCCGCTTCCGGCATGCTCGGCACAAAACTACGCTCACAGCGCCACAGTTCGGCAATTTCATCCATGTTGCGGTACCAGCCAAATCGCAGGCCGGCCATGTAAGCCGCACCCAGTGCCGTTGTCTCAAGTACTGCAGGACGATCCACCTGAACGCCCAGCATGTCGGCGAGAAACTGGACCAGCCAGCCATTGGCCACCATACCGCCATCCACCCGCAGCTTGCCGGATGCGCTCTGCATATCGTCGCTCATGCAGCGCTGCAGATCGCGGGTCTGGTAACAGACCGCCTGCAACCCCGCAGCGACAATCTCGGCAATGCCGGTATCACGGGTCAGCCCAAAAATCGCGCCTCGCGCCTTGGGATCCCAGTGCGGAGCGCCAAGCCCGGTGAAGGCGGGCACCAGGTAAACGCTATGGCCATCGCGGGTCTGCTGTGCCAGCGCCTCTGTCTCACTCGCCTCGGCAAAAAGCTGCAGACCATCGCGCAGCCACTGTACGGCCGCGCCAGCGACAAAAATACTGCCTTCAAGGGCATAGGTCGTTTTACCACCGATACGGTACGCCACCGTGGTCAAGAGCCGGTTACGTGACAGCGCCGGCTGCTCTCCGGTATTGACGATCATGAAGCACCCGGTGCCATAGGTACTCTTGCCCATTCCCGGCTCAAAGCACGCCTGCCCTACCAAGGCAGCCTGCTGGTCACCCACGACTCCACCGATAGGCAGCTCGGCACCCAGCCAGCGGGAATCGGCGACCCCGAAATCATCACAGCTGTCACGCACTTCAGGCAGCAAGCCGCGTGGAATATTGAACAGCGCCAGCAGCTCATCATCCCACTGCTGTGTGTGAATATTGAACAGCATGGTGCGAGAGGCATTGGTCGCATCGGTGGCGTGCACACGCCCTCCGGTCAGCTGCCAGAGCAGAAAGGTATCCACCGTACCGAAAGCCAGCTCGCCACGTTCGGCACGCTCGCGCGCCTGGGGCACATTATCCAGCAGCCAGGCCAGCTTGGTAGCCGAGAAATAGGGATCAATCAGTAATCCGGACAATGCCTGAACCCGTTCAGCATGCCCCGCTGCCTGCAGCTGCCGGCACAAGTCGGCGGTACGACGATCCTGCCATACAATGGCATGGTAGAGCGGCTGTCCCGTTTCGCGGTCCCATAACAGGGTGGTTTCACGCTGATTGGTAATCCCTATTCCCGCAAGCCGCTCAACCGCAATACCGGTCTGGTCAATCACCTCGCGGCACGTCTCCAACACCGTTTCCCAGAGTTCCTGAGGGTCGTGCTCAACCCAACCATCATCGGGAAAGTGCTGCTGAAACTCACGCTGTGCGATACCACTGATATGGCCACTGCGATCAAACAGGATCGCACGCGAACTGGTGGTGCCCTGGTCAATGGCAAGAATATGGTCGGGCATATCACGTCCTGTCAGACTTGAATAATGTTCGTTAATGCTCATCAAGAGTCCTTAAGCATGTTCGCTTTGCTTTTCTCTCTTTCGTATAATTTCACTTACATTCGCGCGATAGCCAGGGAGCTGCCATGAACCAGCAACAGCGACAAGAGGCCATTGTCGGACTGGTACGCCGCCAGGGCTACGCCAGCATCGAACAACTGACCGAGCATTTTGCGGTAACCCCACAAACCGTTCGCCGCGATCTCAACGCCTTGGCCGAAGAGGGGTTGATTCGTCGTGTACATGGCGGCGCGGGACTCGAATCCAGTACCGTCAACACTGCTTATAGCACGCGCAAGAGCCTTAATCTCGAAGCCAAACGGCGTATCGCCGCCCTTGTCGCCCGGCACATCCCTGATAACGCCTCGCTGTTCATCAATATTGGTACCAGTAACGAAGTGGTTGCGGAAGCCCTGCTGGAACACCAGGGGCTCGAGGTCATTACCAATAACCTTAACGTGGCCGCCATCCTGCAGCGCAAAGAAGACTTTAACGTCATCATTGCCGGCGGTCAGGTGCGCTCACGGGACGGCGGGATTATCGGCGAGGCGACCATCGACTTTATCAACCAGTTCAAGGTGGACTTCGGCATCATCGGGATCAGCGGTATCGATGAGGATGGCTCCCTGCTTGAGTTCGACTATCAGGAAGCACGCGTTGCCCAGGCGATCATTCGCAACTCCCGTCAAGTCTATCTGATTGCCGATCACTCCAAGTTTCAGCGCAACCCGGTGGTGCGCCAGGGCAATATTTCCCAGCTCGACGCCTTGTTCACCGACCGCCAGCCACCCGAGAATATCCTGCACCTGATGCAGACCCATCAGGTTAGCTTGCATATCGCCTGACCCCTGCCACCCCTCTGGCGTTACCCGCTTTCAAGCTGCTGACACTCTATAGCATGAAAATGTGTTATTACTTGATGTTCGATTTCGATTAGTCTATGTTCGATTTCAAACATCAGTAGCCAATCCAATCGTCACATTGGAGCCATTCATGACGCAGACGCAGCATTCGCCCCTGGACATATTCGTTATTGGCGGTGGCATTAATGGCGTGGGTATCGCCAATGATGCTGCAGGACGCGGTCTTGCCGTAAGCCTTTGCGAGCAAGGCGATCTGGGTGGAGCCACGTCATCGGCAAGCAGCAAGCTGATTCATGGCGGTTTGCGCTATCTGGAACACCGCGAATTTCGCTTGGTGGCCGAGGCCCTCAAGGAGCGGGAAATACTGCTACGCAAGGCGCCGCATATCATCTGGCCACTGCGCTTCATCCTTCCCCACCGTTCGCACTTGCGCCCTGCCTGGATGATTCGTGCGGGACTGTTTCTCTATGATCACCTGGGCAAGCGCAATCAGCTCCCCGGCTCCCATGGCATTCGCTTCAGCCCTCAATCACCGCTGAAACCGGAAATAATGCGCGGTTTCGAATATTCTGACTGCTGGGTAGATGATGCACGCCTGGTTGTGCTTAATGCCTTGCAGGCCCGTGAAGCCGGCGCTGAAGTGCTGGTCCGTACGCGCTGTACCGCCGCCAGGGTGAAAAACGGACTCTGGCAAGTCGAACTGGAAGATCTGAACAGTGGTGAGCGGTTGACTCGCCAGGCCCGCACCCTGGTCAATGCTGCCGGCCCTTGGGTCGAACAGGTGCTGCGTGACCAGGCAGCGCAGCCTTCACGCTATAGCATTCGCATGATTCAAGGCAGTCACCTGATCGTGCCACGCCTGAACCCGGATGAACGCGCCTACATCTTGCAGAACGATGACCGCCGCATTGTTTTCGTGCTGCCTTACGAAGATGACTTCAGCCTGATCGGCACGACCGACAAGCAATACCAAGGCAATCCGGCGGAAGTTTCCATCAGTGACGCTGAAACCGATTATCTGCTCAATGTGGTCAATGCGCATTTTCAGCGCCAGTTATCACGCCAGGATGTCGTCAGCAGCTTCGCCGGTGTGCGCCCGCTGTGCGACGATGAGTCAACTGACCCTTCGGCCATGACCCGCGACTACACACTGGACCTCACTCATGCCGGCGCTCCGCTACTGTCGGTGTTCGGTGGCAAGATCACCACCTATCGCCGACTGGCGGAAGCCGCCTTGAAGCAACTGGCATTTGCCTTGCCCCATATGGGCCCCGACTGGACCGCTAGCGCCCAGTTGCCAGGAGGCGATATCGACAACCAGGCAAGCTTCGCGGAACGCCTGCAGCAGGATTTCCCCTGGCTGAGCCCGCCACAGACGCAGCGCTACGCACGCAGCTACGGTACCTTGTGTCTGCAGTTTCTGGCTGGTGCGCATAGTGACGAGGCGCTGGGTGAGAACTTCGGTGCCGGCCTGACGGCCGCTGAAGTGGATTACCTGATGAACCACGAATGGGCCATGAGTGTCGAGGACATAGCCTGGCGGCGCACCAAGCTCGGCCTGCGCCTGACGCCCTGCCAGCTCGAGCGGCTCGAAGCCTATATCACGGCTCAGCGTCAAGCATTGGCGGCCTGACACGCCTATCGCGTAAGCTAGCAGCTTACGTTGCCAGTCAGGATGGGCCATGGCCATTTTACCTATCGCACTTGCCGGTGCGGTTGCGTTATTGCTCTTCGCTACGCTTGTTGCCAAGTTGCCGTTGAGATGGTGGTGGATACGCGCATGCGAGTTTCCTCGCCTGCAACTGGCGGCGGCCGCCCTGGTTACCGCTCTGCTGGCCTTGTTTGTCGAACCGCCTTGGCGTTGGCCACTCTGCCTGTCGAGCCTGCTGGTGGTCGCCTTGCAAGCCCGCTTTATTCTGCCCTGGACCCGATTGTGGCCGATCCAGATGCAAGATGCGGAGCCGGGACATGAGAACCGCTGTATCACCCTGCTGATCGCCAATGTGTTGACACCCAACCGCCAGGCACCGCAATTGCTCGAGATGATTCACCACAACGACCCTGACGTGGTATTGACGCTGGAGTCCAATGAGTGGTGGCAAACGCAGCTTGATGCCGGGCTGGAAGAGCAGTGGCCACATAGCGTCAAGGTGCCGCTGGACAACCTCTATGGCATGCATCTGTATTCACGCCTGTCGCTCAGCAACACCGAGGTCAAATGGCTGATTCAGGATGACATCCCTTCCATTCACACCGATGTGACGCTCCCCTGCGGCGATACGTTGCGCCTCTATGCGCTCCATCCCCGCCCGCCCGCGCCCAACGAGAGCGAAGAGACACTATGGCGTGATGCAGAGCTGCTCCATGTCGGAGAGTGTATTCATCAAGACCCTACCCCGGCCATAGTGGCCGGGGATCTCAATGACGTTGCCTGGTCACGCACTACGCGGTTGTTCTGCCGTATCAGCGGCATGCTCGACCCCCGCCAGGGGCGCGGCATGTACAGCACCTTCCATGCCGATTATCCGCTGCTGCGCTGGCCACTCGACCATGTTTTCACTACCGAGCACTTCACCCTCAAGACGCTGAAGCGGCTACCCCACTTCGGCTCGGATCACTTCCCCATTCTGGTCACCCTCTGTTTTCGCCCCTCGCGCAGTGATGAGCACGAAACGCCGGAAGCGGACGCAGACGAGCACCAGTGGGCGCGTAAAACCATACGCGAAGCCAACCAACGCGAGCAGCAAACCAAGTAGGACTCAATCGGGTAACCCGCCATGAGTCAGGCTGGTGGGATCAAGCAAGCGCTCAAGCTCCGCACGGCTCAGCTCGGTCTGCTCCTCGGCCACCTCGATCACCGGCCGGCCAGATTGATAGGCCTGCTTGGCAATGGCAGCGGCGGCATCGTAGCCAATCACACGATTAAGTGCAGTGACCAGAATCGGGTTGCGTGCCAGCGGCGCGGCAATCTGGTCTTCGCGCACCCGGAAGGTAGCAATGGCACGCTCACCCAGCAGCCGTGCCGTGGTGCTCATCAGCCGGATCGACTGCAGCAGGTTACTGGCGATCAGTGGCAGCATCACATTGAGCTGGAAGTTTCCGCTCTGCCCCGCCACGGCCACGGCCGCATCCAGCCCCATCACTTGGGCCGCCGCCTGGGCCGCCGACTCGGGTATCACCGGATTGACTTTGCCCGGCATGATGGAGCTACCGGGTTGCAGCGCCTCCAGCTCGATCTCACCCAGTCCGGCCAAAGGACCCGAATTCATCCAGCGTAGATCATTGGCGATCTTCATGATCACGCAGGCCAGGCCCCGCAATTGGCCTGACAGCTCCACGGCAGCGTCCTGTGAAGCAATACTCGCGAAGAAGCTGTCGTTGGGCGTCAAGGTGAGCCCCGTTTGTGCACTCAGCTCGCGAGCCATACGTTCAGCGAATTCGGGATGGGCATTGATACCGCTACCCACCGCCGTCCCCCCCTGGGCCAGGCGCGAGAGCCGGGTCATGGCGCTGTCAATACGCTCAATAGACTGGCCTATCTGACTCGACCAGCCCCCCAGCTCCTGGCTCATCCGTACCGGCATGGCATCCATCAGGTGGGTACGTCCGGTTTTCACCACTCCATCCAGTTCAAGGGCGCGCGCATCAATAATGGAACGCAACCCCACCAGCGCGGGGCGTAGCTGCTCGGTAACCGCCATTGCCGCTGAAAGGTGGATGGCAGTAGGAATTACATCATTGCTCGATTGCCCCATGTTGACGTGATCATTGGGACCGACCTTCACCCCGCCACGGCTGGCCAGCGTGGCGATCACCTCATTGACGTTCATGTTGCTAGACGTACCCGAGCCCGTCTGGAACACGTCGATGGGGAACTGGTCGTCATGCTGACCGGCGATCACTTCCTGCGCTGCCGCCACGATAGCCTCGGCACGTGCATCATCGAGCAGGCCCAGCTCCTGGTGCACCTTCGCTGCGGCCAACTTAATGCGGGCAATGGCGTGGATGAACCCGGCAGGCAGCGGCTGGCCTGATACCGGAAAATTCTCGATCGCCCTTTGCGTCTGGGCGCCGTACAGTGCGTTCGCCGGCACCTGCAACTCGCCCATGCTGTCACGCTCGATACGATAGTCGCTCATGTCTTCTCCTGTCTTGATTTAGCTACTCTTACCATGGCGGTCGTTGGCGCGGCATGCAAGGTATGCGTAGCGGGTTAAGCTCCTTTTAAGCCTGTTATCGCTGGAGTCCAGCGTTTATGCTCATAAGCCACGGCATGCAACAAGGACGCAAACGAATGAAAGCATGGATTCCCCTGGCCCTGTTGGGCCTGGCACTAGCCGGCTGCCAGATGATCGAGCCTGGCCCGCCGCCTGAGCGCATTGAAGTCATTGATGTCACCGAGCCCCGCCCCGATACGGAGGTCCCCGCCCCATCACCGGGCCGGATTGCCCGACAAGTTGCGTTTCCCGCAGCTGAATATGCGGCTCTCCCAAAGCGCGGCACCGCTGCGATATCCGGCACCATTCATTTGAACGGCACACCGGGTGCCGGGGAAACCATTGCCGTTGCCCCAGTCACTACCTACTCCGCCGAAGCCGCTGAACACGCCCTGGCCGGACAGGCGGTAGAGCCGGCTGATCCACGGGCACGCGAATACACCCACACGGCTCGTGCCGACGGTAACGGAAACTTTATCTTGCAGGGTTTACCGCCAGGCGAGTTTTACGTTTCAGGCAGTATGGTCAATCCCTCGACTGGCCAGCGGCAAGTATTGCTACAGCAAGTATCGCTGCGTGAGGGGCAGCATCTCGAAGTGGTACTGAGCCGCTGAGCTACCCACTAGTTGCCCTACCAGCCCAGTGCCTGCTTGACGAAGGGGATGGTCAGCTTGCGCTGGGCGGAGAGTGAAGCGCGGTCCAGAGTCGCGAGCTCTTCAAACAACTCATCGAGCCGGCGTGGCCCCCGATGCAGAATGTAGCGTGCCACCTCATCCGGCAACTGCATGCCGCGAATACGCGCACGCAGTTGCAAGGCATGCAGCCGCTCGAGATCATCCAGCGGTTGCAGATGGAAGGTGACCCCCCACGCCAGGCGTGAAGCCAGGTCCGGCAGCTTGACCGGCAACTGACGCGGCGCCACATTGGCTGCCACTACCAGCCGCTTGCCGGCGTCGCGCAGGCGATTGTAAGCATGAAAAAGCCCCTCTTCCCAACGGGGGCGCCCAATCACGCTGTCGATATCATCAATAGCCACCAGGTCAAGCCGTTCGATTTCTTCAAGTATCAGCGGAGGGAAGTGGCCCAGCTCGCCCAGGGGCAGATAGAGCGCGCGCAGATCACGATTCGACGCCTCATGGCAGGCGGCTTGCAGCAGGTGACTGCGACCACTACCGGGCGCCCCCCAGAGATACAGGAAAAGCTCACCGTCCGCATCGAGCTGTCCGGCGATACGGCTCATCAAGCTGGTATTGGCTCCCGGATAGAAGCTTTCGAACGTGGCGTCATCGCGCAGTCCCACCCCCAGAGGCAGTTGCGCTGGCGCTCGACTCATGCGGTATCCTCATCGCGGCTATCATGCTGCTCAGCATCGTATAACGAACTGCTGACATAACGATCCTTGAGCTCACGCAAGAGTACCATGATCACCGCCGCCGCCGGCAGTGCGAGCAGCACCCCCGTGAAGCCAAATAGAGTGCCGCCGGCCAATACAGCGAAAATCACCGCAACGGGGTGCAGCCCAATGCGATCACCCAGCAGCTTGGGCTGCAGCAACACACTCTCCAGCACCTGACCGATGCTGAACACAATCACCACACCCAGTAGCGCCAGCCAGGTATCGTACTGAAAGAACGCAACAATCAAGGCCACACTGATGCCGACGATAAAGCCAAGAAACGGCACTATGCTGGCCAACCCCGCCATCATCCCGATCAACAGACCGAAGCGTAGCCCCATTGTGGTCAACCCGACGGCATAGATAGCCCCCAGTGTCAGCATTACGAGTAGCTGACCACGCAGGAAAGCCGACAGCACCTCGTCGCAACGCTGACTTAAACGTACCGCCGCAGGCTCCCAGTGGCGTGGCAGTAGATTGCGCACATTGGTCAACAGCCGATTCCAGTCGAGCAGCAGGTAAAAGGTGACGACGGGGATCAGGGCAACATAGGTGACCCAGGTCAGAAGCGCCGCACCCGAGCGTCCAATTTGACCCAAGAATTGCGCCAGATACCCTCCAGCATCCTGCCAGTGCTGTCCGAGCGCTTCCTGCAAGTCCTCCAGGTCAGCCGCCATATCCACCCCCGTCCAGGCACGAATCTGCGGTGCCAGGGACGTCTCCACCCACTCGAATATCCCCGGTATGAGTTGCCCCAACTGACGCACTTGCTGTACCACCAGGGGGATCAGCACCAACAGCGCCACGCCGAGAACCAGTATCAATATCAGGAAAACACCACTGACCGCCAAGGTACGTGACAATCCCATCCGCTGTAGCCGATTGGCCAGCGGGTCGGTCAAGTACGCCAGGATCATCCCGGCGATAAACGGCATCAGCATCGCTTCCAGCTGGAACAGCAGCCATATTAAGGCTACCCCTCCGATCAGTATCCACCACTCTCTGCGCATTCCGTCTCCCTGGTTCGCTTGTCACAACGATGCGAGCCTTGCATCGTGATGCTACAATTCCGGCCCAATCTTGCCCACTATTACTTACATCACAGCCTTCCGCTACGGCTATTCGCGATATTCGAGCATACCGCGGCGGAGCACTCACCATGATTTTCATACAGGACAGGTCATGACCGATTCTTCCTCTTCCAGCTCCGCCAAGGCCTCACTGAGTTACAAAGATGCCGGGGTCGACATCGACGCCGGCAATGCGCTGGTCGATCGTATCAAGGGAGTCGCCAAGCGTACCCTGCGCCCCGAAGTGCTGGGCGGTCTTGGCGGCTTCGGTGGTCTGTGCCAATTGCCGACAGGCTATCGTGAACCGGTGCTCGTGTCCGGCACTGACGGCGTAGGTACCAAGCTACGCCTGGCTATCGACCTGAACCGTCATGACCGTATCGGTATCGATCTGGTCGCCATGTGCGTTAACGACCTGGTGGTGGCCGGTGCCGAACCCCTTTTCTTCCTCGACTACTATGCCACGGGCAAGCTGGATGTCGACATTGCAGCGAGTGTCGTCACCGGTATCGGCAAAGGCTGCGAGCAGGCCGGCTGCGCGTTGGTGGGTGGCGAAACCGCCGAGATGCCCGGCATGTATACGGGTAGCGATTACGACCTGGCCGGTTTCTGTGTCGGCGTGGTGGAAAAATCGGAAATCCTTGATGGCAGTAAAGTCGCTGAAGGCGACATCCTGCTGGGCATCGCTTCCAGCGGAGCACACGCCAACGGCTACTCTCTGATCCGCAAGATTCTGGAAGTCAGCGGTGCTTCACTGGATATGGCACTGGATGGCCAATCCCTGGGCGATGCCCTGCTCGCTCCCACCCGTATCTACGTCAAGCCCCTGCTGTCACTGATCAAGGAGAGTGGCATTCCGGTACACGCCCTGTCACACATCACTGGCGGGGGCCTGCTGGAAAACGTCCCGCGCGTACTGCCGGAAACCCTGGCGGCCCGTATCGATGTGAAGAGCTGGCAGCGCCCGGCGCTGTTCGACTGGCTACAGCAACAGGGCAACGTAGCCGATCTGGAAATGTACCGTGTCCTCAACTGCGGCATCGGCATGGTGGTAGTGGTGCCTGCTGCCGAAGCCGACCGCGCGCGCGCCCATCTACAGGCCCAAGGTGAAACGGTCTATCGCATCGGTGAAATCATTGCCCGTGCCGAGGGCCAGGAGACGGTACAGCTGGAGAACTTGCCGGCATGAGCACTGACACCCCCTATACCAGCGACACTCTCAAAGAACTGACCCCCGAAGCCACCGAGTCACGCCGTGTCGTGGTGCTGATCTCCGGCCACGGGGGCAACTTGCAGGCGCTGATCGACGAGCAGACCCATGAGCGACTAGGCGGCGAGATTGTTGCTGTCATCTCCAACGTGCCGGACGTTTACGGCTTGCAGCGCGCCCGCGACGCCGGCATCGACGCTGTGGTGTTGCCCCACACCGAATATGAGAGCCGCGAGGCTTACGATGGCGCGCTGATCAAGGTGATCGAGCGCCACGAGCCGGACCTGGTGGTGCTGGCTGGCTTCATGCGCGTTCTGACCGCCCGTTTCGTCCATCGCTTCGCCGGGCGCATGCTTAATATCCATCCTTCACTGCTACCCGCTTATCGCGGCCTGAACACTCACGCCAAGGCGCTGGCCGACGGGGTAAGTGAACATGGCTGCAGCGTGCATTTCGTCACCGAGGAGCTCGACGGCGGCCCGGTAGTCATTCAGGCAGTGGTACAAGTCAGCGCTGACGAAACGGAAGCCACCCTCAAGGAGAAGGTGCATGCCCGTGAGCATCTGATCTATCCCATTGCGGTGAAGTGGTTTCTCGAAGGGCGCCTGCAACTTGAAGGGGATACTGCCACGCTGGACAGTACCCCACTTCCGCCCCAAGGACTACGGCTCTCCCACGCGGATGCTGCGGAAGAGCTGGATGAAGAGTAGGGATCAAGTGCGGGGTAGCGTCACCCCCCTCTGCCCCATATATTTCCCGCCCCGGTCCTTATAGGAGGTCTCACACACCTCATCCGACTCCAGGAACAGCATCTGCGCTACCCCCTCGTTGGCGTAGATCTTGGCCGGCAGGTTGGTCGTGTTGGAGAACTCCAGTGTCACATGCCCTTCCCACTCGGGCTCCAGCGGGGTGACGTTGACAATGATGCCACAGCGAGCGTAGGTCGACTTGCCCAGGCAGATCGTCAACACACTCCGCGGGATGCGAAAGTACTCCACGGTGCGTGCCAGCGCGAAGGAGTTGGGCGGAATGATGCAGACGTCGCCTTTGACGTCGACAAAACTTCTTTCGTCGAAGTTCTTCGGGTCAACTACCGCCGAGTGAATATTGGTGAATACCTTGAACTCGTCGGCACAACGCACATCGTAGCCGTAGCTGGAAGTCCCGTAGGAAATCACCCGCTGGTCGTTCACGTAACGCACCTGGTCGGCTTCGAAGGGTTCAATCATGCCTTCCCGCTCGGCCATGCGGCGGATCCAGCTATCGGGCTTGATGCTCATGGTAAGTC
>Ga0209075_1003765_pt1 | contig 12412 bp, 9 predicted proteins | sample Stecom2011_FD_187523 | JGI IMG/M metagenome (GOLD analysis project Ga0209075, IMG submission 187523) | Agricultural soil microbial communities from Utah to study Nitrogen management - Steer compost 2011 (SPAdes) (version 2) | ecosystem: Environmental > Terrestrial > Soil > Agricultural land...
GGAGTCCCACTCCCACGGCGGGATGCAGGTGACCACCCGGCAGACGATCGGCCCCAGACACGCGTGGTGGTTGTTGCATTGCCCGTACCGGAACCGGGTGCACCCGGTTTTGCGGTGATTGCAGGAGTCGTTGTTGCAGTGACAGGGGAAATCGGTGCAGTCGGGCGAGCAGGTGCCCGAAGCTCCGCAGGCGCATGAGCACTCCGAGGCGTTGCAATCCATGAAATAGCGAACGCCACCGTTGCAGTAGTCGCCATTGCCCTCGGCGCGCCACCATCCGGCGATCATCGACCCGGGCGGGCAGGTGTTGACCCGGTGATCGGGGAGGTTGATGCAGAACTCGGTCCAACCGTCATTGCAGGCGGTGTTCGAACCGCATTGGCTCGGGAGGACCGCCGCCTGGGCCGTCACCGGGCGGAAGAGATAGGTGGCCGGGGCGGCGACCAGGGCGGTCCCAACCCATGCCGCACGGCGAAGGAATCCCCGGCGGCTGACCCGGCTGTCGAGGAACTTGGATGCGGATTCGACGAGGCGTCTGCTCATGACCTGGTGAGCCGTAGGACGGTCGGGAGTCTTGTCATCAGAAGAACGGAAGCAAAGGTTCCCAGCCCCACGAAGCTCACGTACAGGACGGTTTCGGCCATTGTCCCGGCCGGCAGAGCCGTCATGCCCGTCGAGGCCACGATGCCCAGCGCCACCGTCGCGATCACGTTGAAGACGAGATGAATGAAGGACGGGGGAGTGTCCTCACGACCGAAGCAGCCGCAGGACTGTATGGGTACGTCACGACGAAGGGCGTTCCCGGTGAACAGCGAGAACCCCGCGTAGAAGAGGGCCGCCGGCGCTGCCAGCGAGCCACCGAACACGAGCCCGGCGATCCCCGCCATCACCTCCGCCATACCCAGGACCCTGACGATCCCAACCCCCGACGGCAGACCCGTGGCGCGCAGGGCCCCGTCGGTGAACTCGGGCTCGACCACCTTGGCCACACCGGCGACGACCAGCAGGGCCAAGGCGATGGACGCGGTGGCTTCGAGCATCCGGGCCAGGGTAGCGACGCCTCTCCGGGGCGCCGACGATCGCCTCATGGCCCGGAACACGCCGTTTTGGCATGTCTGCGGCGGTATCGTCACCCGTCAGCATGAGCGTCCATGACGATCCCGTGGCCTTCTTCGCCCACGAGCGATGGACGGCTGGCGTAGTCGGGCTCGGTTATGTGGGTCTTCCTCTGCTGGTCACCGCGGTTCGCGCGGGATTGGGTGCGATCGGTTACGACATCTCCGAGGAGAGGGTCCGCGACCTCAACGCGGGCAAGTCGCACATCGACGATGTCTCCGATGCCGACCTGCGGGAAATCCTCGACGCCGGCGCGATCTTCACCAGCGATCCGTCCAGGCTCGCCGAGGCCGACGCTATGTTCCTGTGCGTCCCCAGCCCTCTGGGTCGGCATCGTCAGCCCGACCTCACCTTCATCGAATCGGCGGCGGCGACGGCCGGGTCCGCGCTCCGCCGGGGGCAGTTGTTCGTCCTCGAGTCGACCTCTTATCCCGGCACCACCGAGGACTATCTGTTACCAAAGGCCGAGGAGAAGGGTCTGGCGCTGGACGAAGACGTCTGGATCGCATTCTCCTCGGAAAGGGTGTCACCGGGCGAGGAGTTGAAGACGGCCGACATCCCGAAGGTCGTCGGGGGGATCACCGAGCTGAGTGGCAGAGTGGCTGCCGCCGCGTACGGCCGACTGGTCCCGAAGGTGCACCTCGTCTCGTCTGCGCGTGCCGCCGAGATGTCCAAGCTGCTCGAGAACACCTACCGGGCCGTGAACATTGGCCTGATCAATGAGATGGCCCAACTCGCCCACGAGCTCGACATCGACATCTGGGAGGTCATCGAGGCCGCCAAGACCAAGCCATTCGGCTTTCAGGCCTTCTACCCGGGCCCGGGGGTCGGAGGCCACTGCATCCCGCTCGATCCCCAGTACCTGGCCTGGCGCGCCAGGGAGGCGAACTTCGCCACCCGGTTCATCGAGACGGCTGAGCAGGTCAACTCGAAGATGCCCCTCTACAACGCCACCAGGATCTCGGAGTTGCTCAATGAAGGCGGGCACGCCGTTCGGGGCAGCAAGATCCTCGGCGTGGGGATCGCCTACAAACCCGACATCTCCGACGATCGCGAGTCTGCGGCGATCTATGTGCTGCGCGAGCTCCAGGGTCGCGGCGCCGAGGTGTTCGTCCTGGATCCGATCGTGGGAGACGATCGCATCCGGGCCCAAGGCTTCACTCCGTTCCCCGTCGACGGCGACTACGGCCAGTTCGACCTGGTGGCAATCCTCACCGATCACCAGGTGATCGACTACGAGCGCATAGCCAGCGAGGCCGCGATCGTCTTCGACGCCCGCGGCGCCTATCGCAAGCGGGGCCTGGCCCCGGGCAACGTCGTCCAGTTGTGACCATCCTCGTTGTCACGACCGTTCACGCGGCTGACGACACCAGGATCCGGGAGCGTCTGATCCGCACCCTGGCCGAAGGGTTCACGGTCCTCTACGCCACGAGGGCCCCCGCCCCCACGGACGCGAGTGGTCTCCGTTGGGTCGAGCTGCGGGGAGGGCGTGTGCGCCGCTGGTTCTCCGCGCTGCGCCTCCTGCTACAAACCAAATGGCGGGTCGCGGTGATCCACGATCCGGAGTTGATCCCGGCGGCGATGGTCGCTCGCCTCGTCAGGAGGCGTCCCGTCGTGTTCGACGTTCATGAGGACTTTCCGGCCCAGGTCGAGACGAAGGAGTGGGTTCCCGGACCGCTCCGGCCACCGATTCGCTCTCTCGGACGGCTGATGTTTCGCCTCGCAGAGCGGTTCCTCGACCTGACACTCGCCGAGAGCGGGTATCGGCGTCTCTTCCGGGGCGACCATCCCGTGTTCCCGAATCACCCGACCTACGCCAATTGGCCCGAGCCTGTCCAGGAAGGCGACGGGTCCGTGGTGTACGTGGGTGATGTCACCGGGATCAGGGGAGTCCCCGATGCGGTCGAGGCGGCGAAACGGGCGGGTTTGTCGATTCGGATCGTCGGTCCCGTGCCGCCCGGGCTCCGCGATTCCAGTGCCGGTGCGGAGCTCCTCGGAAGGCTTCCCAATCCGGAGGCGCTGCGGGTGGCGGCTGCGGCGTCGGTCGGTGTCTCCCCGTTGCGCGACGCACCCAACTATCGCCACTCCGTTCCCACCAAGGTCATCGAGTATCTGGCGCTGGGCCTACCCGTCGTTGCCACCGACCTGCCCGGCACCCGGGAACTGGTAGAAGGTTGGGAAGCCGTCTGGCTCGTTCCGCCCGGGGATGTGGGGGCCATGGCCGAGGCACTGCGTGAGGCGGCGCAACCCGAGGTGCGCCGTTCAGCTCTCGCCCGGGTGACGGAGGTCCGCTCGCGCCTCGTCTGGCCGCGTGCTGAGGTTCTGGCGTGGTACCAGCGCCTCGCTCAGGAATCCCCATCCCCATGAGAGGTGCATGATGGCGAGAGCTGCAGGGACGAGGACTGCCGCGGCCCCTGCCCTGGGGATGGCGAGGATGCCGCCGACCACGAGCAGTCCGGCATAGAGGGCGGGCAGCACGAGCAGCCGGGGCTCTATCAAGGTTCCGATCAGCGACAGGGTCAGGCCGACCACCAGCAGCGGCGCGGCCCATTGCCTGGGCTGCAAGCCGCCCTGGTGCTTGGCTGCGAACTGGCGTTTCGCCCTCCCGTACTGGAAGTACTGACGGGCGAGGGCGCGCAGCGTCCGTCGCGGCTGGTAGCGGACTTCGAGTCCCGAGTCGAACCAGACCACGCCGCCTGCCTTGCGGATGCGATGGTTCAACTCGTAATCCTGGGTCCGGAGGAACGACTCGTCGAAACCGCCGAGTTCGAGGAGTGTCTGTTTGCGGAAGACACCCAGATACACCGTGTCCGTCGGGCCTTCTTCGCCACCGAGCCGGTACCGCGCATTGCCCGCGCCCAACGGGGACGCCATTGCCGCCGCGATGGCGCGCTGACGAGGCGAGCCGCCCACGGGGACCTGCATGCCCCCCACGTTGTCCGCACCGGTTCGTTCCATGGTCCGTACTGCGCGGGACACGTAACCGGGGGGAAGTTCCGACTGGGCGTCGCAACGGACGATGATCTCGCCGGTGGTGACGGAGATCGCCAGGTTGAGGCCGGTCGCAGTCACGCCGGTCGGGTTGTCGACCACCCTGGCTCCCATTTGTCGTGCGACTCCGGCGCTGTCTTCATCACCGGCGGCGACCACCACCTCGACAATGTTGGGGTAGTCCTGGGCCGCAATCGACTCGAGGGCCGCGGGCAACACGTCCGCCGAATCGAGAGCCGGGATGATCACCGAAACTGGTGGAAAGCTCACCGGGTCATATGATGCCCGCCGTGTCGGCTGATGTGCAGAACCTCGCCGACCCGATTCTCATCCTTCTCGGTTGGGCGGCGGGTCTCTCGATAGCGGTCGGGATCATCTCCCTGCGCCAGATCGTCGGCGCCGGGTTCACCTGGATCGCTGCCGGCTTCGCCGCGGCGGTCGGTCTGGGTGGTTGGGCAGCCGACGGGGCTCTCTGGTCGAAGGTGGCCGTGCTCCCGATGGCCCTGGCGCTGATCTGGGCGAAGAGTCGCCCGCTCGCCGGTGCCCTACTGATCGCAGCCGGTGCCGGCTATCTCCTCGATGCCGGCATCCTCGGGTCCTGGATCCCCGCTCTGAGCCTGACCGCGGCGCTGGGCGGTGTCACCGCCGAGATGGCGCTGGCCCACTGGTATCTGGTCGACCCCCGGCTTCCCCGCTCCGTGCTCCGGGGTCTGGCCTTCGCCGGCATCGTGGGCCTGGTCGCCGACGGGTTGGTGCTCGCCTCCCTCGGTGACTTCACCTCGTGGAGCGGCCCGGTCATCGCCCTGGCCGTTCTCCTGGTCACCTCCATCGTCCTGATGGTGGGTGTGATCGGCGCTCTCAAGTGGCCGGCCTACAGCGGCGTGATGGCAGCCACCGGATTGTCCTATCTTGCGTTGTTGACCACGTTGGGAGCAGTTTTCCTCGGCCGGGCCCTCGTAGCCGGGGCCGGGCCGTTCAGTTGAAGGAGATGGACATGGAAATCAGGGTTGCACCCGCCGAACTCGATCTGTCCGACGCCACGCTCGTCGTCGGCGTCCTCGAGGGCCTCCAGTCGGCACCGGGCTCCGAGGAGGACTTCGCGCTGGCCGACGAGGGGGTGATGGAGGCCGCCGGGTTCGAAGGCAAGGTGAAGCAGACCCTCGCCCTCCCGCACCCTGAGGCGAAGACGATGTTGCTCGTCGGAATGGGCTCGGAGGTCGACTTCGACAGTGTCCGCAACGCGTCGGGCAACGCCGTTCGGGCCGCCAAGACGGAGAAGGTCGTGACCCGGCTCGCCCGGATCGGGATCGACGGAGCCAGCCGTGCCGTCACCGAGGGCAGCCTCCTCGGGGGATACGAGTTCAAGGAGTACAAGAGCAACGGCGGCAAGGTCAAGGTCACCGAGGTCGAGATCATCGACGGAGACGAGGAAGAGATCGCCATGGCCGCCACCGTCTCTCGTTCGGTGACCCGGGCCCGCGATTGGGTCAACACGCCGGCGATAGATCTGTCTCCCTCGCAGTTCGCCGATCAGATCGCGGAATCCCTGGATGGCGCGGGCCTGGCCGTCGAGGTCTGGGACGAAGCCCGCATCGCGGAAGAGAAGCTCGGTGCGCTGATGGGCGTCGCCGCCGGCTCATCCCGTCCTCCCCGCCTCATCCACGCCACCTACCGGCCCGAGGGGGCGAAGACCCATCTCGCGCTGATTGGGAAGGGCATCACGTTCGACTCCGGTGGTCTCTCCATCAAGTCGGCCTCCTTCATGGAGGAGATGAAGGTCGACATGAGCGGTGCCGCCATCGTCGCCGCGGCTGCTGAAGCCATCGCCCATCTCGGCATCCCGGTCGCCGTCACCGTGGTCGCCCCGCTCACCGACAACGCCGTAGGCGGGAACGCCACCCGTCCGGGCGATGTCCTCCGGCCGGTGAAGGGGCCCACGATCGAGGTGCTCAACACCGACGCCGAGGGTCGTCTCATCCTCGCCGACGGTCTCGGGGTCGCCTCGTCGGCCGAGCCCGACCTGATGATCGACGTCGCCACTCTGACGGGTGCCATGCATGTCTCCCTGGGCGACAAGGTCGCCGGCTATTTCGCCTCGGACGCCGACACCGCCGATCTCATCCGCACCGCGGCGTCGAGGGCGGGGGAGCGGTTCTGGGAGATGCCCCTGGTGCACGACTATCGCAAGCAGCTCGACTCCAACATCGCCGACATGAAGAACGTCTCGGGTAGCCGCTACGGGGGTGCGATCACGGCGGCACTGTTCCTCTACGAGTACACCGACGAGCGGCCGTGGGTCCACATGGACATCGCTGGCCCCGCCATCTCCCGCGAGACCGCCGGAGACCAGGTGAAGGGCGGCACCGGCATCGGTGTCCGCACCCTCGTCGAGGTGGCCCGTCGACTGGCGGAAGACTGATGACCGCCCCACCGGAACCACAGATCACGGTGAGCGACCGTCCCGACGAGGGCGCCTATGTGATCGAGGTCGACGGGCAGCGGGCGGGGAAGGCCGAGTACCGGGTCAAGGACGGGAGGGTGGTGTTCACCCACACTGAAGTGGACGACGCCTTCTCGGGCCGCGGTCTTGCCACGAAGCTCGCCCGGTTCGCACTGGACGACGTGAAGGCGAAGGGTGTCAAGATCGTGCCGCGCTGCCCTTTCATTGCGGCCTACGTGAAGCGTCATCCCGAGTATCAGGGCATGGTCGACACCGACTGACACAAGAACCCCTTCCGTGCGGCATCGCCCACCCTCGCGCTGTTAGTTTTCGGCTGTTCACGCGCAGTGAGTACGCCCCACCGTGGGCGAGAGGGTTGGGAGACCATGAAGAGAAGAAGAGGGCCGGGCGCCTTTGTGTTGGGTGCCCTGGTGTTGGCGCTGCTGCTGCCCGCCGGTTTGGCGACCGGCAGCGGCTGGAAGCACAAGGACAAGGGCGGCAGCGAGAATGTCGTCCTCCTGTCGCTGGGCAAGCACAACTACGTCCAGTGGAACGAGGCCAAACAGGCGATCTCGAGCAAGGGTGGCTGCAACACGCCGACGTTCGGCAAGCCCAACATCCTCGAGGTTTCGGCCGGAGGTGGGAGCCTCACGCTGAAGCATGACGGCTTTGGGGTGAAGGCAAAGAAGGCCGCCTGGGGATGCGACACCGTGGACAAGAACGAGTCGCTGACCGTCTCCGCAGGCGCCGCTCTGGATGGATGGATCATGTCGGCGCTGGATGTCGACCTCGAGGTGTCGAAGGACGCCAAGGTCGAGATCAGCTTCCGGCGGGACGGAGCCGAGGTGGCCAGGGCCACCTTCCAGCCCAAGGTGAAGAAGGACGGCACCAACGTCCGATACTTCCACCGTCCCGAGAAGGGTGGAGCCCCGGCATTGTTCGACGAGGTCGTGTTCAAGGCGAAGAAGGGTTGGTTCTCCCTCGAGGGCGGTCACGATCAGAAGGCGAACGGCAAGCTCCACAAGTCGAAGGCGTCCCAGTTCGAGGTGGTGCCCGAGTTCGATGGCGAGATCACCTGCCAGGACTCGATCACGATCGCCGATCCGAACATCACCTCGGTCGTGGGCCAGGTCACGATGCACGCCATGGGATCGGAGACTTGGCAGACGGGTGATTGCCAGCTCAAGTTCTACAACGATGAGGTGACGTCCGACCTGATCGCGTTCCTCCCGTCTCTGGCGGGAATGAGCGCCCGCTACACGATGGACCTGACGCTGCACGGTCAACCCATCACATTCAGCGATGGTCTGATCTCGTCGCTCGGATTGACCTATGACGCCGCCGGCGGGTCGAACCCGACCCGACCGCTGCTCCAGTGCGTGGGTCAGCCCGTCCTCGGTGGTGGTGGGTACGACGCGTTCTGGAGTCAGCCCGACGTCGGGTTGTTGCCGGCCGGTGAGACTGCCTGCTTCTTCAACGTCGAGCTCGACACGACCGGACCGGCCGTCGGGACGGAGTTCTGGAAGATCTACTTCGAGGACGACCCGAGCTTCGGGTTCAAGTGATGCCTGCCGTGCTCGCCACCCCGAGTCGGGTGGCAAGCACGGTGTAGCGATCGGTCCAGACGGGGTCGGGTTGCATCCCGGCCCCGTCTGACATTTCGACCAACGCCTCGAGGGCGAGGAGTTCCGCGTAGAGGTCACCGTCTGCCGCCTCCAGCGCGGCCACTCCGAGCTCACGGGCCCGCTCGAGGTCGCCAGAGTGATAGGCGGCCCGTGCCCGCACCCGGGTCGTGGAAGGGCCCAACCGTGAGGCGGTCTCGGGCATCGTCGCCTCGAACTGGTCGAGCCTTTCGAGGGCGGTGGCGGCCAGCCCGGCGTCGATCAGGGCATCGGCGAGGGCAATCACCGTCTCGGGCCAGGGGAAGCCCTCCCCGGCGGCGGTCTGAGCCGCGAAGAGACGCTCCAGCTCCGGGATGGCCCTCTCCACGTCTCCCCGGCACGCATGCGCCCTCGCCATCTGCAAGTCCACGAACGGTTTCACCAGTTCGGACCGGGAGGCCTGGAAGAAGCGATCCGCCTCCTCGAGGAGGGGGATGGCGTCTTCCGGACGACGCTGCCCGATCAAGACCTCGGCGATGTTGGCCCGGGTGTTGGCGGCGTGGAAGGCGTTGCCTGACGACTCGGCCGCGGCCACGCTCCGCTCGTACCACTCCACGGCACCGGTCCAGTCGCCCTCCAGGTATGCGAAAGCGCCCATCATGTTGAGGGTCATCGCGCTGCGATCCACCTGGCCGAGCCGGTTGAAGATCTCCACCGCCTCTCCTCCCATACGCGGCTCGTCGTTGCCGAGCATGAAGTTCGCCCAGTCCAGGGATCCGTAGGCGCGGGCGAGGGCCTCTTCTTCACCTGTGGCGCGGGCGCCTTCGATGGCCCGACGGGCGGCGGCCAGGGCTGCGACCGGGTCGCCGTTCGCTGCGTGGACACTGGACTCGTAGGCATCGATCCGGGCGAGCATTGCCCGCGCCGGCCGCTTCTTGGCGTCGCCGAGAGCGCGCCGCGCCACCGAGAGGCTCCGCTTCGCCTGTCGTATGTCTCCCGAGCCGAACCACGCTTCGGCGCGACGAAGATGCAGGCCGGCGACCCGAACCGCGTCGTCGGGTATCAGCCGCGCCGCCTGGCTGAACGCCTCGCGGGCTTCCTCGTAGTTCCCCATCAGGTCGCGGACCTCTCCGAGCCGCGTCCAGACCTCCGCCACCTCGTCCGGTGGCACCGTGAGATGGCGGGCGGCGTCGAGCGCCCGCTGGTAGTGCCGCACCGCCTCCGGGTTGGAGTAGGTGCGCTTGGCCTTCTCGCCGGCGATCCCGGCGTAGCGCCAGGCCTTGGCGTGCTCAGCTGATTCCGAGAAGTGGAGAGCGAGGACCTCGGCTGCCCCTTCCGGATCGTCCGAGGCTATGAACTCGATCACCGTGCCCGCCAGGGCGTGGAACTCACGGCGACGGCGATAGGGGAGACTCCCATAGGCCACGTCGTGGACGACGGCGTGGCGGAATCGCTTCCGCTCCCGGCCGTCGGGCTCGAGGAAGCTGTCGAGGTTCCTCAGCGTGGCGCGGTCGAGGGCGAGACCCGCCGCCCCGAGATAGGCGTTCATGATGTCGGTTCGGAAGCTGCGGCCGAGCACGGCGACCTGACGCAGAACCTGTCGGGCGAACGGGGGGAGTGTGTCGATCTGTTTGGAGACGACCGCGTCCAGCGAGTCGGGTATCTCGTCGGCCGAGCCAGTCTCGCGCACGACGGACAGGATCTCGGACAGGAAGAGGGGGTTGCCGCCGACGCGGGCGACGATGGCCCCGAGCTGGTGGGGGAGGAGGGGGCTGCTTCGGGTCGCTTCGACTGCGATGGTCCGGATGGCATCATCGCTCAACGGGCGGAGGGCGATCTCGGTCCCGTAGTCGTTGATGGTCCCGGCTTCCCGGGTGGTGGCGATCACGGTCCAAGGCCTCGAACCGGCAGCATCTGCGAGCCGTCTGACCAATTCGGTGCTCGAACCGTCCAGCCACTGGGCGTCTTCCACGACCATTGCGAAGGGATCGTGCCCGGTCAGTCCATCGAGCAACGTCAGGATGGCCTCGGCAGTCCTCTCGGGCCGGAACCTCGGGTCGATCGAGGCGGTCTCCTCGTTGTCGTCGATCTGGATGTGCAGCACGTCCCCGAGGAGGGGGATCAGCTTCGCCAGGTGCGGGGCGACTTCCTCGATCCGGCGTCTCAGGCCCGAGGCCAGCTCGTCGCGGCCCGACCCGGTGATCCCGATGAGACGTCTCAGCGGGTCCCGCATCGCCCAGTAGGGGTTGTCCGAGTTGTAGGGATCGGCCTGGACGAGGGTGATGATCATGTCGGGGCACTGGTCGATCACCTCGTGGATCAACCGGCTCTTGCCGATCCCGGTGTCACCCGAGACCGTGACGAGCCCGCCCCGGCCCACCCGGGCACAGGTCGTGACGATCCCGACGATGGCGTCGAGCTCCGCATCCCGACCATGGAAAGGCAGTTCCCGGTTCGCCTCGGGTGGCCGCACCCCCGCCTCGTCGCCCACGGAGAGTGCGTGGACCGGCTCCTCCTTGCCCTTGACCCGGAACGGCTCGAGCGCCTCCGTCCGGAACAGGGTGGTGGACTGGTCGAGCACGGGTCTCGTGGCAAACAGGCCTCCCGGTCCGGCGGCGGCCATGAGGCGGGCCGCCAGGTTCACCGTGTCACCCATGACCGTGTAGGTGGAACGAAGCCGTCCGCCGACGTTCCCGGCGAAGACGTGGCCCCGGTTGACCCCCGCCTGGACCGAGAAGACCGTGGGTGCGTCGACGATCGCCCGGAGCGCCCGCAGAATCCGGCCCTCGTCGTCGTGCCGGGCCGTGGGGACGCCCGCCGCGAGGATCACTTTGCCACCGTCCTTGTCGATGTCCGTGGCGAGGAACGTGACCCTCTCCCGATCGGTTGCGGTCTGAACCGCCGAGATCAGACCATTGAGTTGGTCCGCCGTCTCATCAGGGCCACGATCGGCGAGGAACGCGTCCAGTCCCTTGAACTTGACGAAGCCGATGCTGGCGATGCGGTGCTCCGAGTCGGCCACGCCCGACGAAAGGTGATCCCGCAGCTCGGTGGAGATGAACCTCGCGGGGTCGACCCGCGCATCCGCTTCGCGGGCCAGATGGTCGGGTGCGGGACTCGTCCGCACATTGCGCAGCAGGAGACCACCGCCCTTGGCCTCGCCCACGAACCGGGCCGGGAGGCGGCGGGCGGTGTCCTCGGAGACCAGGATCTCGCCCGCGTCGGCCGTCCCTTCCATCTCGGTGGTCTTAGATGCCGCGGGGCCGGTCACGAGGAGCTCGAGATGGCTGTCGCCCACCAGGAAGAGGTCGACGAAGCCCGTGTGGATGCCCGAGGACATCTTCAGGTTCACGCGTCCGACGGTGGTCTTCTCCCGGGACGCCAATCGCAGCGCAGCCCTCATCTCGATGGCGGCGCTCGCGGCCTGCAGGGCGTGGTCCTCGTCTTCGAAGAGGAGGAGCAACGCGTCGCCCCCGAATTTGAGCATCGTGCCGCCTCTCCGGTGAACGATGTCGAGCATCCGACCGAAGACGCCGCCGAGGACGGCTGTCAGCTCCTCTGCGCCGATCCGACCACGGGCGGCGAGGCGTTCGGAGAGGTTGGTGAAGCCGGAGATGTCGACGAACAGCAGGGACCCCTCCACCTGGGCCCAACGGCTCGCCCCGAATCTGTTGTCCCACTCGAGCGCGACCCGAGGTATGTAGCGCTCGAGCCCTGCGGTCTGGGGGACCAAGATGCCTCCTCCATCTCAGGGTACCGCGTTGAAAATACGCGTCCCGACGTTGACCGGCCCCGGGTCCCGTGGTGACCGGTTTCGGGCGGTCACTTACCTAGCATCGGGATGCCGTGCGCACACGTTTCGTCGTCTCGGTCGGTGTCACCGACCTTCTCGCCTTCGGAGCGGCGGTCCTCGTCGCATCCCAGGTGGTGTTCGGTCATCCCTTCCCATGGCAGGAGGCACCGGTCTGGCCGCTTCTCGGCTTCATGACCGCCTCGATGATCGTGATGTCACTCATCACCGGCTGGATGTCGGGCCCGGGCGTGCCCCGGCCCACCTATGGCCGAATGGCTGTGATCGCCCTCGGGACCTGGCTGATGACCTCAGCCCTCCTGGTGGTGTTTCGCGAGGTGTACTTCTCCCGGCAGTTGATCATCATCTCCATCGCCTCCTGGCTCGTCCCGGCGACCCTCCACCGCGTCGTCCGTCGGCAGCGGCCCTGGACCGAGCGGATCGCCATCATCACCCGGGAGAAGCAACTGGCCG
>Ga0209075_1003767_pt1 | contig 12407 bp, 7 predicted proteins | sample Stecom2011_FD_187523 | JGI IMG/M metagenome (GOLD analysis project Ga0209075, IMG submission 187523) | Agricultural soil microbial communities from Utah to study Nitrogen management - Steer compost 2011 (SPAdes) (version 2) | ecosystem: Environmental > Terrestrial > Soil > Agricultural land...
ATCACCGGATCGGTTTTCGCCACCAAGTGGGCCCCGAACTGCTCCAGCTCATCCAGGGTCACGTCCCGGGCAGCGGCCAGTTTATCCGCTACCGGGAAAGTGCCATCAATCAGGGCAGTCTGGATATATTCAGAGGTTTGCTGAACCGGGCGGTCCTTGGCCTTGTTTTCCAGGCCATCGATCATTCGTTGCCTGGCAATGTTGAAACGCTGCTCGGTGAAATTCGGGTCAGAGAACTCCAACAGTACCCGGTTCACCAGCTTGTGAAGTTTGTCGTTGTAACCGCCCACGCGAATGGTGACGCCCCTCAGATGCGGATAAACGCTGTAATCCAGGCCCGCCAGGCGAGCGGAGTAGGCCCAGGCATTCAGGTTGGTATCAATAGCATCCACCAAGAGCTGGGTCAGCACTTCATTGCGCGCGGAAGATCTTGCTTCCGGCGTGCGCAGGCTGATAAACACGTTGGCCTTGGGAGTGTTGAACCGGGTGTCCCTGGCGTACCAGATGTCGAGGCCATCCAGTGTGCCCAGCTTTGCCGGGTGCTCCATGGAGGGGCCGGCCACCAGGTCCAGATTCTCGGGCACGAACGGGTTAGCTGCGGGCAGCGCCAGCTGGCTGGCCAGGGTTGAATCGGCGTGGCCTTGAAGGGATTCGAGCGACAGCTGCTCCCGGTGCCATGGGGTTTCATACCATTCGGTAAACAGGGGCGACTCAAAGTTCTGGCCCGGGGCTGACACCCATACCTTCAGGTTCTCCGGGGTCAGGCGCGCCAGAATGTCCTGGTATTGCTCGGGGGCGAAGCGGTCCATCAGCCAGGGTGCGCTCAACAGGTCTTCTGGCGGATAGTCTCTCAGCAAACTGGACAGCCGCATGGCTTCGCGCATGGGCTCACTACGTTCGCGGAAGCGGAAATCAATTACCGCCAGTTGCTTCATCTCGTCAAAGCGTTCCTGACTGATACCCTCGGCCCGAACCTGCTCAATGTAGCGGAATGCCAGTGCCAGGATGTCGTCCTGGCGATCGAGACCCTCGCGGGTGAGCGACATGCGGATATCCAGCGTGGCGTGATCACCGGTATCCATGCCCAGCCCTGCAGACAAGGATTCCACCAGACCTGCCTGTTTGAGAGTGTCGAACAGGCTGCCGGGGCCCTCATGGCCAAGCAGGTTTGCCACATAGGACGCCGGTTTGGTCCGGTAATTGTCTCGCTGTGACGGGATCGGGAACGATAGCGTCAGGCTGCGGGCGTCCCGCAGGCTCTCAGCGGTGATGCGCTCGGGCAACCGGCTTTCATCGTACAGTGGCTGTGGGTGGGTCTTGGCCGTCAGGTCCCGGTTTTCGATGGCGGTAAAGCGGTCGCGGACCATTTGTTCCAGCTGGTCCAGGGCCTGGGGGCCATACACCGCCAGGGTCATGATGTTGGCGGGATACTGGTCCTGCCAGAACTGGATCAGGTCAGGTCTCAGGGGATTGTCTTCGGTGTTTTCCAGCGTTGTCAGGTTACCGACCGCAAACTGATTGAAGGCGTGGTCGGGATTGCCCCCGGCTTTGCGAACAGACAGGAACCGGCGGCCATCCTCCTTGAGTTTGGCGGTGTACTCCGAGTGCACCGCATTGCGTTCCCGGTCGACCAGCTCCGGCGTGAACAGGGGGTGGGAGAACTGCTGTGCGAAGCGGTCAAGTGCCGGCTCCAGAAACTCCGCTTCCACATCGAAAAAGTAGTTGGTGTCAGCAAATGCGGTGAAGGCGTTATGACTGCCGCCATGGCTGCGAATGAACTGCTGGTATTCGCCTGGGTCGGGATATTTCTCGGTTCCCAGGAACAGCATGTGCTCCAGAAAATGTGCGAGACCCTCGCGATTGGCCGGGTCGTTGCCGCTGCCAACCGCCACATTCATTGAGGCGGCTGCTTTGTCAGCTTCCGGGTCTGAGGCCAGAATGACTCGCAAGCCGTTGTCCAGCTCCAGAAACCGGTATTCGTTGGGGTCATTAGGGCTTTTAGTGGGCGATACGTCCGCCCCAACCAAGGGGCTGAACAGAATGCTGCCAAGCAAAAGCAATAATAGAAACTGGAAACGGTACAGGCTCTGGAACACGGGGCGTTCAGCTGTCATGGTGCCTCTTCTGTCCGGTTAACGTGGGGTTGGTGCTCAGTGCATGATTCCGGTCTTGGTACCGGCGGGTTGCTGGTCCAGGGTTTTGCGGGCAAGGCTGGCGGCTTTGTCGGCATCCAGTTCGCCGGAAGCAATGCGTTCAAGTACGGTCGCCATGATGGCAACGGATTGCCGGTACTCAGCAAACTCCGCCTGGAAGGCTTTGTCGATCGCCTGGTAGACAGCCTGGATTTTCTCTTCCCGGCTGCCGCTGTTGGCGGCGGTGTCGTTGATGGCCTTCAGGCAGGCGCGGGCGATGGCAATATAGCGTTCGGTATTCGGGCTGTCGTTCTGCATACTGGTTTGGTAACTCTCGGAATAGTGGCTAGTTAGTGACGCCGTCAGGCGCAGGAAGTTCCCGATTATCGCATTGCCGGGCATGCCTTGCATTGCCCATCGGTAATTGTGGCCGCCAGGCTCGCAGCCAGTGGTTACTGTGCTAATCTCAAATTCAGTGTGTCGGCAACAGGGACATTTGCTGCCAGGCGGAAGCCCAGTTGTTAGAGTAAAGGCTCTAACAAAAACAAAGGGTTACGGAGTAAATACTCTAAAAAAGTTCGATACATGAAGGTTGCAATTAAGTAGAATGCCGGCCTATGGATAACAGCTAAGACTTTAGTCTTAGTTGTGCTGGCGACATGACAACAACAGAGCAACAGGCAGGATGGAGTACCTATGAATTATTTCCTGACAGGCGGCACCGGGTTTATCGGCCGCTTTCTGGTAGAGAAACTGCTGGCCCGTGGCGGCACTGTACATGTGTTGGTGCGGGAGCAGTCTCAGGGCAAACTGGAAAAACTGCGTGAGCGCTGGGGAGTTGACGACTCCCGTGTCAAGGCCGTGATCGGGGACCTGACCAGCAAGAACCTCGGGATTGATGCCAAGACCCTGAAATCCCTCAAGGGAAATATTGACCACTTTTTCCATCTGGCGGCGGTCTACGACATGGGGGCCGATGAAGAGTCCCAGGCGGCCACCAACATAGAAGGAACCCGGGCTGCGGTTCAGGCCGCTGAGGCCATGGCTGCCAAGCACTTCCACCATGTGTCATCGATTGCCGCTGCTGGCCTGTTCAAGGGCACCTTCCGGGAAGACATGTTTGAAGAAGCCGAGAAACTGGATCACCCCTATCTGCGTACCAAGCATGAATCTGAAAAAGTGGTGCGTGATGAGTGCAAGGTGCCGTTCCGCATCTATCGCCCCGGCATGGTGATTGGCCATTCCGTGACTGGTGAGATGGACAAGGTTGATGGCCCTTACTACTTCTTCAAGATGATTCAGAAGATTCGCCATGCCTTGCCGCAATGGGTACCGACCATTGGTATTGAAGGCGGTCGCCTGAACATTGTGCCGGTCGACTATGTGGTGAACGCGATGGATCACATCGCCCACCTGGACGGGAAAGACGGCAAGTGTTTCCACCTGGTGGACTCTGATCCCTACAAAGTCGGTGAGATTCTCAACATCTTCAGCGAGGCCGGCCATGCCCCCAAGATGGGGATGCGTATTGATTCCCGGATGTTTGGCTTTATTCCTCCGTTTATTCGCCAGAGCATCAAGAATCTTCCTCCGGTCAAGCGCATTGCCGGTGCGGTACTGGATGACATGGGCATTCCGCCATCGGTGATGTCCTTCATCAACTACCCGACCCGTTTTGATGCCCGCGAAACGGAACGGGCGCTGAAAGGCACCGGCATCGACGTGCCGCGCCTGCCAAGCTATGCGCCGGTCATCTGGGACTACTGGGAGCGTAACCTGGACCCGGATCTGTTCAAGGACCGTACCCTCAAGGGCACAGTGGAAGGCAAGGTGTGTGTGGTAACCGGTGCCACCTCTGGCATTGGCCTGGCAACTGCCCAGAAGCTGGCGGAAGCCGGTGCAATCCTGGTGATTGGCGCCCGCACCAAGGAAACCCTGGACGAGGTGGCAGCCGATCTGGAAGCCCGCGGCGGTAATATCCATGCCTACCAGTGCGATTTTTCCGACATGGATGACTGCGACCGGTTTGTGAAGACGGTTCTGGACAATCATGGCCACGTGGATGTGCTGGTGAACAACGCCGGCCGGTCTATTCGTCGTTCACTGTCCCTGTCGTTTGACCGTTTCCACGACTTCGAGCGCACCATGCAGCTGAATTACTTCGGTTCTGTTCGGCTGATTATGGGCTTTGCCCCGGCAATGCTTGAGCGCCGCCGTGGCCATGTGGTGAATATCTCATCCATTGGGGTACTGACCAACGCGCCACGTTTCTCGGCCTATGTGGCGTCCAAGTCAGCCCTGGATGCCTTCAGCCGGTGCGCGGCGGCGGAGTGGTCTGACCGTAATCTGACGTTTACCACCATCAACATGCCGCTGGTGAAAACGCCGATGATTGCGCCGACCAAGATTTACGACTCGGTGCCCACGCTGTCACCGGACGAGGCTGCACAAATGGTCGCAGATGCTATCGTTTACCGGCCGAAGCGTGTTGCGACGCGGCTGGGGGTATTTGCTCAGGTACTGCATGCGCTGGCGCCGAAGATGGGCGAGATCATCATGAATACCGGCTACAAGATGTTCCCGGATTCGCCGTCTGCCGCGGGCAGCAAGTCTGGTGAGAAGCCCAAAGTGTCGACCGAGCAGGTGGCTTTCGCAGCCATTATGCGAGGCATCTACTGGTAAGCTGTCTCCAGATAAGAAAAAACCCGCTTCGGCGGGTTTTTTGGTTCTGCGGTTCAGCTTTTTGCTTCGTCTTCGAGCTCAATCAGCGGTGGCGGAAAGCCGCCCAGCTCTTTCCAGCGGTTGACAATGCCGCAGAACAGGTCGGCGGTTTTTTCTGCATCGTAGGCCGCGGAATGGGCTTCTTTGTTGCTGAAGGGGATGCCGGCCAGTTTACAGGCCTGGGCCAGCACCGTATGGCCATAGGCCAGCCCCGCCAGGGTAGCTGTATCAAAGGTTGAGAACGGGTGGAACGGGTTGCGTTTGATGTCAGACCGCAGTGCCGCCGCAAACACGAAGTTATGGTCAAAGGTGGCGTTGTGGCCTACCAGAACCGCACGCTTGCAGTCGTGGGCTTTCACCGCCTTGCGGATTGGGGAGAAGATTTCGCTCAGGCCTTCCCGCTCAGGAACCGCCTCACGTTCCGGGTTCCAGGGGTCGATGCCAGTGAAGTCCAGGGCAGACTGTTCCAGGTTGGCGCCTTCAAAGGGGTCAATCTGCTGTACGTGGGTTTCCCCCCGGCGCAACCAGCCATCGTCGTCCATGGTCAGCATGACGGCGGCAATTTCCAGCAGGGCGTCCCTTTCGGGATTGAAACCGGCGGTTTCAACATCGACAACCACCGGCAGGAAGCCGCGGAAGCGTTGGGACATAGGATGTGGCGGCTTGTTTTCTTCTGACACTCGAACTCCGATGTTCGCGTTATGAATGAATAATGAGTTACGCCATGCGCCAGTGAACGGTTTCACCGGCCTTCAGGGGTACGATGTTGCCGTCGGCCAATGGCAGCTGCTCTGGCATGGTCCAGGGTTCACGCACCAGGGTAATGGTATCGGTATTTCGCGGCAGCCCGTAAAAGTCGGCGCCATTAAAGCTCGCAAACGCTTCCAGTTTGTCCAGAATGCCCAGCTCCTCGAACACGTCCGCGTACAGCCCAATGGCCCCGTAAGCAGAATAGCAGCCGGCACAACCGCAGGCGGCCTCTTTCTTGTCGCGGGCGTGGGGGGCAGAATCAGTACCCAGGAAGAAGCGCGGGTCGCCACTGGCAACGGCTTCACGAAGCGCCAGCTGATGCTTGTTCCGTTTCAGGATGGGCAGGCAGTAAAGGTGGGGCCGAATGCCACCCACCAGCATATGGTTGCGGTTGTACATCAGGTGCTGCGGCGTCAAGGTGGCGGCCAGGTTGCCGCCGGTATGGGCCCGTACAAACTCGGCAGAATCCGCCGTGGTGATATGCTCCAGCACCACTTTCAGGGTCGGGAAGGCCTCAATGGTTGGCCCGAGAACGCGCTCCAGAAACACTTTTTCCCGGTCGAAGATGTCAATGTCAGCATCCGTGACTTCACCATGAACCAAAAGCAGCATGCCACACTCGGCCATAGCCTCGAGCACCGGGTAGATATTGCGGATATCGGTAACACCGGATTCTGAATTGGTGGTGGCGCCGGCCGGGTAGAGTTTGGCGGCGACAACGCCGGCGGCCTTGGCTTCCCGAATGGTTTCGGGGGTCATGCTTTCGGTCAGGTACAGCGTCATCAGCGGTTCAAAGCCGGTGCTGCCGGCAGCAGCCCGGATGCGATCACGATACGCCATGGCTGCGGTGGCATCGGTAACCGGTGGCACCAGATTGGGCATGATGATCGCCCGGCCAAAGCAGGCGGCGGTGGCGGGTACCACGCTGTTCAAAACAGCGCCATCACGTACGTGCAGGTGCCAGTCATCGGGGCGGGTAATGGTCAGTTGTCTGGTCATGAGGTATCCGCGCAGCAGCCAAAATTTCGCGGATTATATCAGAAGGTGGGCGGGAATGTTTTTGGTATTCCACGCCCATTCACGCTCAAGTAATCCCGTGGCCAGTCGTTAACCGATTATGTTGAGAACAGAGAACGTTTTCGGGGCGTCATGGTTATGACTTTTTCAATTCGCCAGTTTTGCTTCCACAAGGTGACGGGCCTGGCAGGTTCCGTCTTGCTCGCCGTGGCTGCCACACAGGCTCAGGCTTCGAGCTATGGCGCGGGCATTGAAAACAGCCAGTGGTACCTGTCGGAATCTGTTTTCGAGTGTTCGCTGGTTCACGACGTGCCGGGCTTCGGGCGTGCAGTTTTCCGGCACAGGGCCGGGGAAGCGCTGAGTTTCTACCTGGAATCGGAGATCCCGGTGATGCGCCCTGGCCGTGGCCAGTTGGTGGTGGAAGCGCCTGCCTGGCGCCCTGGAGTGGCGCCGAGAAACATCGGGGCAGTGACGGTGTCAGATCAGCCCCGTGCGGTCACGGTCAGCAGCCGTGAAGCAACCTTGATGGCACAGGGGTTGTTGCAGGGCATGCAGCCAACGGTTACCCGGGCAGCCCGTTATGATAACCGTCCAGTCCGGGTGCAACTGTCCAACATCAATTTCTCCGGCCCTTATTCAGGGTACCGGGATTGTGTCTCCAGCCTGTTGCCGGTGAATTACGACCAGATTCGGCGGTCCCGCGTTCCGTTTGCCAGCGGCAGCACCAGCCTGTCTGATGCTGACCGGCAGTTGTTGGACAATATTGTCACCTACGTGATGGCGGATTCCACCGTTGAGCGGATATTCGTGGACGGCCATTCCGACAGTCTGGGCAGTCGCATTGATAATCGCGCGCTGTCGGAAGAGCGGGCGAATGTGGTGGCCGATTACCTGAGATTCCGCGGGATTGAAGACGATCTTCTGATCGTTCGGGGCCATGGCGATCAGTTCCCGGCTTCCCGCCGGCATGCTGATAATCGCCGCACGACCATCCGGTTGCAGCGGCAGGGCGAGCGCCCGGAGCTGCAGCAAGCGAACGGCCCGGGAATGGACTTTTCGGGTTAAGCCGCTGCCGGCGGGCTCAGTACACCGTACTGAGCAGGTCGAGGTGGGCCGTGACGCTTTCCGCCAGCGCCTTCAGGTGATAACCGCCTTCCAGGGTTGACACAATCCGGTCGTTGGCGTGGTCATGGGCCACGCTGATCAACATTTCCGTCAACCAGCGATAGTCATCCACTTCCAGGTTCAGTTCTGCCATCGGGTCAAGTTTGTGGCCATCAAAACCCGCAGAAATCAGCACCAGTTGCGGGCGGAAATCCTGCAATTTCTTCAGCCATGCCGCTTCCACCGCCTTACGATAATCCAGAGCCGAGCAGTTGGCCTCGATAGGCGCGTTGATAATGTTGTCCGCCTGACGATGCACATGGGAATGCGGATAGAACGGATGCTGGAAGCTGGAACACATCAGGATGCGTTCGTCGCCGCTGACGATGTCTACCGTGCCGTTGCCCTGATGCACATCAAAGTCGATGATCGCGACCCGCTCCAGGTGATGGAAGGTGAGGGCGCGCATGGCTGCCAGTGCCACGTTGTTGTAGAAACAGAACCCCATGGATTTGGCGCGCTCCGCATGGTGCCCCGGTGGTCGCGCGCAGACAAAGGCGTTGGTGACCTGGCTGCTCATCACCATGTCGACTGCCTGGATGTTGCCGCCAGCCGCCAGCCGGGCAGCTCTCAGGGTGTCGGGCATCATGGCGGTATCCGGGTCGGTAAACACCCGGCCCCGGGTGGGCTGCATCATATCCAATTGCTGCAGATAGGTTTCCGGATGCACCGTTAACAGCTGGTCCCGCGTGATTTCTTCCGGCCGAACCCAGTCCAGGTCCTGCTCCAGATGGGTGTCTGCCAGATACGCCAGGATGGTTGAAATACGTTCAGGGCTCTCCGGGTGTTCCGGGCCCATGTTGTGTTTCATGCAGTCATCGTGGGAGAAAAATGCCGTGGTCATACGTCTTGTCTGAGCCTGGATATGCTTATTATTTAAGCCATGTTATCAGGGAAAACCGAGGTTTGTCGTATTTCTTTGGTCTAATGGTTGTGATAGCCGATTTACATCAGGAAATACCCATCTAAGATAAGGTATACATTGATAAGTAACCTGTTTTATTGAGATTCTTATCGACATCGATGTTGCCCATGGCCAGGGAGAATCACTTTGAGTACCCGCTATCTGGAAAGTCTGTTCAATCCCGAATCCATTGCTGTGATTGGTGCATCCGAGCGGGCAAACAACCTTGGCGGTATGGTGCTTCGTAACCTGCTTGGTGGCGGCTACCCCGGGCGCCTGGTGGTGGTCAACCAGACCGACTACGACAATGTGCACGGGGTTCCCTGCGTCAAGAAAGTCTCGAAGCTGGATTTCAGTCCGGACCTGGCCATTATCTGTACGCCGCCTGATACCGTGCCGAAAATGATTCGAAAGCTCGGCGAATGCGGTGTGCGTACCGCCATTGTGATGACTGGCGGTATGTCCCGTACCCACAGTAAAACCGGCCAGCCGTTGATGTATTCGGTGCGGGATGCAGCCCGGGAAACCGGCATTCGGGTACTCGGCCCCAACACCATCGGGCTGATGGTGCCGGCGCGGCACCTGAACGCCACCTATGCCCACATGGGCGCCATTCCGGGGCGGGTGGCGTTTGTCGGGCAGTCCGGCACCATCGCCAGTTCAGTCATTGACTGGGCTTTCGCCCGGGGGGTGGGTTTTTCCTACTTCCTGACTCTGGGTGACGGCATGGACATCGATCACGACGATCTGATCGATTACCTGGCCCAGGACACCCAGACCCGCGCCATCCTCCTGCACATCGAGAACATTCCCAACCCCCGCCGGTTCATGTCGGCGGTGCGGGTGGCTTCCCGGACCAAGCCGGTGATCGCGGTCAAATCTGGCCGGGTACCGGAGTCGGAATGGTTCGCCCATGAGTTACCGGCGGGCATTAAGCGCAGCGATCCCGTCTACGATGCCATGCTGCAGCGTGCCGGTGTGCTGCGGGTAGATGGCCTGGGGCAGATGTTTGATGCCCTGGAAACGCTCACCCGCATGCGCCCTCTGCGCAGGGAGTCCCTGGCGATCATGGCCAACGGTGTTGGCCCCGGAGTCCTGGCGGTGGACCGGCTGGCGGACCTCGGTGGTGAGCTGGCAGAGCTCTCCAAGGACTCTGTCGAGGCATTGGCGGACCTGCTGCCACCCTACTGGACCCGGAAAAACCCCATCGACCTTAACTACGACGCCACGCCGGAGCTCTATGGCAAAGCCATAAAGATTCTGGCGAAAGACCCCAACGTTGCCAACGTTCTGGTGATGTACGCGCCGACGCTGGTTGAGGACAGTCTTCAGATTGCCGACGCCGTTGTGCAGGCGTCAAAGGGCACCCGGTTGAATATCTTTACCTGCTGGCTGGGCCAGAGCACGGTAATGGATTCCCGGGAGGAGTTTTATCGCGCCGGGTTACCGTCGTTCTTTAATCCTGAAAAGGCGGTGATGGCCTTCATGCAGCATGTCCGCCACCAACGCGTGCAGCGGCTGCTGACTGAAACCCCGGAATCGTTCACCGATCACTTTGCCGATCGTGCCAATACCCGGAAACTGGTGGCCAGGGCCTTGCGGGACGGCCGCCGGCATCTCTCTAACCGGGAAGCCCGCCGGGTAATCTGCGACTACGGTATCAACACCATTGATACGGTCTACTGTGACGATGTGGAAGAGGTGCTGGAGGTGTTTGCCGTGGAGCGCCGCCCCATCGATATCAGCATTGTTCACGAGCAGGGCTGTTTTCCGTTTCTGGATTTGAGTCCCACCCAGCGACGCTACAAGGGCACCGTCAAGAAATTAAACAGTGAACAGGCGATTATTGATAGCAGCCGGTTCCTGATGGAAGAGTACAAGGAGCATTTCCCCCGCAGTGGATTTCTCGGTTTTGCGGTTCAGCGCTCATACCAGCACGTGGGCGGCATTGAGTTCAGTGTCGGTATCACCCGGGACGAGCTGTTTGGCCCACTGGTGGTCTGTGGCGCCGCCGGTGCCCAGATCAACATCATGACCGATCGCCAGATTGCCCTGCCGCCGCTGAACATGGTGCTGGCCCGTGAGCTGCTGCGCCGAACGTACATGTACAAGCTGTTGAAAGAGCACAGTCTCAAGCCGGAGGAGGATATCCGGGCGGTGTCGGAAACCCTGGTAACCCTGTCCCAGATCGTGGTGGATATCCCTGAAATCCGGGGCCTGGAGATCTCACCCTTGCTGTTCAATGAGCAGGGTGCGGTGGCCGTGAACATTGCCATTGACCTGGACGACCGGCCTGGAAAGCCCATCATCCAGCCCTACCCGAGGGAGTTGGAAGAGTGGACTGTGCTGCCGAAATCCGGCCGCCGGGTCATTATCCGCCCGGTACTGGCGGAAGACGAGCCGGCACACCGTTTGTTCCACGAGCATCAATCACCGGAGTCTATTCGTTACCGGTTCTTCCAGTACCGAAAGCATTTCTCCCGGGAAGACGTCGCCCAGATGGTGCAGATCGATTACGACCGGGAAATGGTGTTTATCGCCAATGCGCCGAGGCTCGACGGCGAAGGAGAGGAAACCCTGGGCACTGTCCGTACCTGGACCGACGCGGACAACTTGCGCTGCGAGTTTGCCGTGATGGTGGATGACCGGATGAAAGGTGAGGGGCTGGGTGTTGCGCTGATGCAGAAGATGATCGATTACTGCCGCGCCCGGGGCACCATGGAAATGATTGGCAATGTGCTGCCGGATAACCGCCCAATGCTGCAGCTGGCGGAGCACCTGGGTTTTGAAATCAAATACAACCCTGAAGAAGAAGTGATGGACCTGCGGTTGGTACTGAATGAGCCAGTGAAAGACTGGCAGAAAGAGCGGCTGGGGAAAGGGGGCCACTTGTAAGGCCCCCTTCAGTTTTTATTCCTCGACGATGGCGGAGCGGTCTTCGCCACCGAGGGCTTCCAGCAGCCCTGGAATCATCCGGGAGAGCTCCAGGGTCATCAGTGTGAAGGCGGCATCGAACTTGGCCACGGCGTCGTCCACGTCTACATCATCCAGCTGGTCCTGCAGGGTCTCACCAAACTTCAGCCGGCGAATGCCCAGTTCTTCATCCAGCACGAACGAGACGTTGTCATCCCAGGTCAGCGCCAGCTTGGTCACCTGCATGCCGGTTTCGAGGTGGTTGCGAATTTCATCGGCTTTCAGGTCCAGGCCCTTGCAACGCACCACGCCGCCGTCTTCTGAAGGATCCTTGAGTTCGCACTCGCTGCCCAGAACGATATTGGCAGGGTGATCGATGGTTTCCGTCAGCCATCCGGTGAAGGTAAAGGCAGGTGCCTGTTCTACGGCAGGCGGCCGCACCGGCAGCGAGCCCAGGCTCTTGCGCAGGGTTGAGGCCAGGTCTTCTGCTTGCTTGGCAGAGCCGGCGTCCACCACCAGTACACCGTCCTGCGGTGCCAGGTAGGCATAACAGCGGCGGTTGCGGGAAAACGCCTGGGGCAGCATTTCCAGCATGACCTGGTCTTTGATTTCCTCTTTTTCCTTCTTGCGCACTTTTCGGCCCTGGTCCAGCTCGATGGCCTCGGCCCGCTCTTCCACCGCTTCCTTGACTACCGGGCCCGGCAAAATCTTTTCTTCCTTGCGCAGGGCGATCAGGTGGTAACCGTTGGCACTGTGCACCAGTTGCTCACCGTGCTTACCGAGCGGGGGCACCCAGCCCTGGCGGT
>Ga0209075_1003769_pt1 | contig 12402 bp, 8 predicted proteins | sample Stecom2011_FD_187523 | JGI IMG/M metagenome (GOLD analysis project Ga0209075, IMG submission 187523) | Agricultural soil microbial communities from Utah to study Nitrogen management - Steer compost 2011 (SPAdes) (version 2) | ecosystem: Environmental > Terrestrial > Soil > Agricultural land...
CCAGGCCGACCCACCAGGCCACCCAGGCCGCCTTCCGTGCGGCCAGCTGCTCGAGAGCGGGCCCGGCGGCCGTCCACAGCCGGCCGAGGCCCTGGGCCAACGGCCACCAGAGATCCCCCGGCGGCGGACGCCGCCAGGCCGCTCGCAGCACCCCACGATGCACCAGCCACCCCGTCAGCAGCGACAGCGCGAGCCCCAGCAGGGCCGGCCACACGAGGCCGATGAGCTCCGCTGCCGGCGGCCAGGCGGGCGCGATGCCCAGCACCGGCAGCCACAGCGGCAGGGCCAGGGCGCTGGCCAGCAGCAGCAGCCAGGCCAGCGGCATGGGACCCGAGAGCGGCATCAGCCCGTCATCCCGGGCCTGGCGCTCCCCCTGCCACTGGCACCACAGGGTCCGCGCCATCAGCGCCGTGGTGCCGACCGCTGCCAGGGAGAGCCAGGTCACCAGCGTCGAGCGGCCGCCCTCGTAGAGCACCGCCTTGAAGGCCCACTTGGTGGCGAGCCCCGAGCCCAGCACGCCGGCCAGGGAGAGCGCCGGCAGCGCCAGCAGCAGGCCCAGGGCCCAGACCGGCAGCCGCGGCGGATGCTCGGCGATGCCCACGCCCAGGAACAGCGCCCCCTTGGTGAGCCCGTGGTGGGCGGCGAAGAGCACCACGGCGGGGGCCAGCGCCGGCCACAGCGTGGGAGCGGTGAGCCCCGCCCCCACCAGGGCGGCCAGCATGCCGAGCTGGCTGACGCTGGAGTAGGCCAGCACCGCCTTGGGGTGGCGCTGGCAGACGCCCACCAGGGCGGCGCCGATAGCGCCCGCCAGGCCCACCGCCAGCATGGCGCGGCCGAGCCAGGCGATGCCCTCCACGGCGGCGGGCTCGCCCAGCGGCAGGGTCGCCATCCAGCCCACCACCCCGGCCTTGACCATGGCCCCGCTGAGCACGGCGCTGGCCGGCGTCGGCGCCACCGGGTGGGCCAGGGGCAGCCAGAGGTGCAGGCCCGCCACGCCGGCCTTGACCCCGAAACCGAGCCACAGCAGCACGCCGATCCAGGCGCCCTGCTCCAGCGTGGCGAGCCCCTCGCGCAACTCGCCCAGGGTCAGCACTCCCAGGTTGCCGGCGCCCCACAGCAGGCCGCCCAGGATCAACCCCTCGCCGAGCACCGCCATGATCAGGTAGGCGCGCCCGCCGGTCAGGGCATCCCGGGTGCCAGAGTGGATCACCAGGCCGTAGGCGGCGAAGGTCATCACCGCGAAGCCCAGGTAGAAGCTGGCGATGTCCTCGGCCACCAGCAGCAGCAGGTTGCCGGAGAGGGTCAGCGGCCAGAGCACGGCGAAACGGGCAAGCCGCGCGGTCGCCGCGCCGTTGCCGGCGGTGGCCCGCTCGCCGTCCCCGGCCAGATAGCCGCGGGCATACCAGCCGGCGAGCAGCCACAGCAGCGCGGTGAACGCCAGCAGCACCCGGCGCGACTCGTCCAGCCCCCAGATCCCGCCCAGCAGCCAGGCCGACATCAACAGCTCACCGTCGCCGCCCAGCAGCGCCAGGGCCAGCGCCGGCAGCGGCGCCGTGGCCCACAGCGGGTCGAGCGGGAAACGCGCCTCGTCGCGCCCGGCCAGCGCCGCCATCAGCGGCTCGCGCAGCACCAGCGCCAGCGGCCAGAGCAGGGCGGCGACCATCAGGGCGGCGAAGCTCTCCTGGCTCATGGCAGGTACTCCAGACTGGCCACCCGGGTCGCCCACTCCAGCGGGCTGTAGGGCAGCCCGGCGAAGAGCCCGGCCAGCACGCTGAACAGCGCCGTGGCGATGACCGGCAGCAGCAGCCAGCCATGGGTCTCCAGGCGGCCCAGGTGGCGCTCCTCGGGCCAGGCGCCCACGCCGTGGGCCGGGCCGGGCCGGAACCACAGCCGGTGGACGATCGGCAGGAAGTAGGCGGCGTTGAGCAGGCTGCTGGCCACCAGCACCGCGATCACCCAGGGCATGCCGGCCTGGACGGCGCCGGTACCCAGGTACCACTTGCTCAGGAAGCCCACCAGCGGCGGCACCCCGATCATGCCGAAGGCGCCGAGGGTAAAGGCCAGGCTGGTCAGGGGCATGCGCCGCCCCGCCCCGTCGAGCTCGTCGATGCGGTGGATGCCCAGCTCCTCGGCGTAGTTGCCGGCGCAGAAGAACAGCGTGATCTTCATCAGCCCCTGGTGGAGCAGGTGGGAGAGCGCGGCGATGGTCCCCAGGGGGCCGAAGAGCCCGATCCCGAGCACGATATAGCTCACCTGGCTCACCGTGGAGAAGGCCAGCCGCGGCTTGAGCTCCACCTGGGCCAGGGCGCGCAGGGAGCCGTAGAGGATGGTGACGGTGGCGATGACGGCCAGCCCGGCGAGCAGCCCCAGCGCCTGGCTGAGCTCGGCGCCGTAGACGTCATAGACCAACCGCACGATGCCGAAGGCCCCGGCCTTGACCACCGCCACCGCGTGCAGCAGGGCGCTGACCGGGGCCGGGGCCACCATGGCCCGGGGCAGCCAGCCGTGCAGCGGCACCAGGCCCGCCTTGACCCCGAAGCCGGCGATCAGCACCCAGAAGATGGCGATCAGGGGGCCCCGCTGCGCTTCACCGAACTCGGCGAGGATCTCCCGCTGGCCGAAGCGGATATCCCCGGCCAGGGTATGCAGCGCCACCATGCCGATCATCAGCACCAGCCCTGCGGTGAGGGTGAAGCGCAGGTAGAGGGTGGCCGCCGCCAGCGCCTTGGGTGTGCCGCGATGGGCCACCAGGGGGTAGGTGGAGAGGGTCAGCAGCTCGTAGAAGATCAGGAAGGTGAAGAGGTTGCCGGCCAGGCTGATCCCCAGGGTGCTGGCCACGCAGAGGCTGAAGAAGCCGAAGAAGCGCCGCCGGTTGGGCGAGCCCTCCAGGTAGCCGATGGCGTAGATGGTGGTGAAGAGCCAGAGCAGCGAGGAGAGCCCGGCGAACATGATGCCCAGGGAGTCGGCCCGCAGCACGAAGGCGAGCCCCTCCAGCACCGGGAACTCCACGGCATAGGCGCTGCCCTGGCTCAGCCCGCGCACCATCCAGGCCACCAGGCCGATCTTCAGCACCGCCGCGGCCAGGTTGACCCCGGTGCGGGCGCGGAAGGCCCCCTCCGGCAGCAGGAAGATGATCGCCGCCGCCGCGAGCGAGGTGGCCAGGGTGGCCACCGGGAAGAAGGCCGCGCTCATGGTACCCCTCCCTGACGCAGCAGCCCCAGGGGCCACTGGGCCACCAGCCCCAGCCCCACGGCGGCCAGGGCCAGCAGCAGCGGGACGAGATCCGTGCCCCGGGGCAGCGTCTCGAACTCATGGCGCGGCGCCTCCTCCACGAAGGAGCAGCGCAGCACCCGGAACACATAGGCAGCGGTGAGCAGGGTGCCGAGTACCAGCACCGCCGCCCAGGGCCACTGGCCCGACGCCAGGGAGGCCTGCAGCAGCAGCCACTTGGCGGTGAAACCGGCGCTGGGCGGCAGTCCCATCAGGGTCACCGCCGCCACCCCGAAGGTCATCAGCGCCAGCGGCAGCCGCCGGCTGGTCCCGGCCAGCTCCTCCAGGCGGCTGGCCCCGGTGGAGAGCATCAGGTTGCCGGCGGCCATGAACATCGCCGCCTTGGCCAGGGCGTGGCCGGCCAGCTGCAGCCAAGTGGCCTGCCAGGCCAGGGCCGCCACCGAGGCCGCGGCACCGGCCAGCAGCGGGAAGGCGAGCATCAGGTAGCCCAGCTGCCCCACCGTGGACCAGGCCACCACCTGCTTGAGGGTGTCGGCGCGCCACGCCTTGAGTCCGCCCCACAGCACCGCCGCCGCACCGAACAGGCCCAGCATCCAGGCCGCCACCACCGCCTCGGGCAGCAGCAGGCGCCACAGCAGGATCAGGGTGAAGAAGGAGGCCTTGACCACCAGGGCACCGTGAACGGCGCTGACCGGGGTCCAGGCGCTGGCGTGCACCGGGGCCAGCCAGCCGTGGAGCGGAAAGATCGCCGCCTTAAGCAGCAGCCCCCCGGCCAGGAGCGCCATGGCGATGCGGGTCACCGCATCGGGCTCGGCCACGGCGGCGAGCTCGGCCAGGGAGAGCGTGCCCCAGGCGCCCAGCAGCAGCGCCACCCCGAGCAGCCAGGCCAGGGAGCCCACCAGGGCATAGAGCAGATAGCGCAGTCCGGCGCGGATCGCCTCGGCCTTGCCGGGCAGCAGCATCATGCCCACGGCGGTGAGCCCCATCAGCTCCAGCCCCACATAGAGCAGCAGCAGGTCGGCGGCCACCCAGATCAGCCCCAGGGCCACGGCCAGCCCCCCCAGCAGCGGCCAGAAGCGGGCGTGGGCGGCCTCGTCGGGCAGCGCCGCGCGGCGGTGTCCCACGGCGTAGGTGGCACTGGCCAGCAGCACCAGCTGGGTGAGCAGCAGCAGCAGCGCCGCCAGGGGGTCCAGCCGCCACTGCAGCGAGAGCCCGCCCAGGCTCAGCGTCCCCTGGAGGCCGCCCTCCTCCATCCGCGACAGCAGCAGCAGGGTCGTCAGGGGCAGCGCCCCCAGCACCGGGACCACCCGGCGCATCTGCCGCGGCGGATGGCGCAGCGCCAGCAGCCCCAGCGGCAGGGGCGCCAACAGCGTCACCCACAGCAGCAGACTCGGCCAGCCGCTCATGGCCCCCCCTCGGGCTCGAGACTCACCTGCCCCGCCAGGGCATGCAGACGGCGCAGCAGCAGCGCCCCCAGCACCGAACCGACCAGCGCCACCACCAGGCCCACCAGGATCAGCCCCTGGACCTCGGGCGCAGTGCCCCCAAGCCCGGCCAGCAGCAGGAAGACCCCGGAGCCGAGCACGTTGAAGGCCAGCAGCTGGCGCAGCAGATGACGGTGGCGGGCGAAGGCCCACAGGCCCAGGGCCATCACCACAAGCCCCCCCGGCAGCGGGGAGGCCAGGGCCACCCGGGGCGGCACCAGGCCTCGGCCGCCCAGCAGCCAGCTCGCCGCCAGGGCGGCCAGCGCCAGCCAGGCCAGCACCACCGCCAGGCGCAGCGCCGCACTGCCGGATGCCGGCGGCGTCTCGTCCCGGGGCGGCAGGCGGGGCACGTCGCCGGCCCGCCCGAGCGCATGAAGCAGGGTAGCGCCGGTGAACAGCGCCCCCAGCAGCGCCTCGGCGACGGCCAGCCAGGGCGCTCCCAGCTGCCACCAGGCGAACGCCATCACCAGGGCGAAGGCGACGAAGGTCAGGCAGGCCCTGCACAGCCGGCGGTCGAGCAGGCAGGCGGCGGCCAGCAGCACCAGCAGGCCGCCCAGGCTCCAGGCCAGCGGCCCGCTCACCGGGAGTCACCGCCTGGCGCGCCGGGTCCCCACCCCTCGGGGCCGCAGATCCGGTTGCGCCCCTCTCGCTTGGCGCGATAGAGGGCACGATCGGCATCCCCCAGCACGCTATCGAGGTTGGCCTCGGGCGCCAGGACCGCCAGGCCGAGGCTGACGGTGAAGCGAATGGTGGCCTCCTCCACCTCCAGGGCGATCTCCTCCACCGCCTGACGCAGACGCTCCAGGATCGGCCAGGCGTCCTCCGGCGGCGTGTCCACCAGCAGCACGGCGAACTCCTCGCCACCGATACGGGCAAAGAGGTCGTAGGGACGCAGGCACTCCCGGCAGGTGGCGGCAAAGGCCTGCAGCGCCAGGTCGCCAGCGGCGTGACCGTAGGTGTCGTTGAGGGACTTGAAGCGGTCGAGGTCCAGCATCGCCAGCGGCATGGACTGGCCATGGCGGCGCGCTCGCGCCTGAAGCGCGGCGGCCTGTTCGAAGAAGGCGCGCCGGTTGATGGCACCGGTAAGCATGTCGGTGCTGACCAGGCTGGCGATCTGCCGCTCGCGATGCTTGCGTTCGGTGATGTCGATCAGCAGGCCATCCCACAGGGTGCTGCCATCGCGGCGACGCTGGGGCCGGGCGCGCAGCTCCAGCCAGCGCCTGCCCTCCGGCAGGTTCAGGCAGAGCTCGTGCTGGCAGGGGGCCAGGCTGACCGACGACTGGGCCAGGCTGACCTCCAGGGCCTTGACCCCGCCCTCCTCGATCAGGCCGAGCAGGCTGTCCCCGCCCCCCATGACCTCTTCGGGGGTCAGGCCGGTCAGCGCCCTGATGCCCTCGCTGGCATAGAGCACCTCGAGCCGCCCCGCCGCCTGGAGCAGGCGAAAGAGGGCCGCGGGGAGCTGGGAGATCGTTCCCTCCAGCCGCGCCAGCTGCTGGCGGTCGTGGAGTTCACGCTCGCGCATGCCGGTCACGTCATACTGCATCACCAGCAGGCGCCGGGGAGCGTCCGGCGCCGCCGGGATGGGCTGGATCATGGTGGTCTGGTGGCGCAGGCCACCGTCGGCGCGACGGCAGAGCAGCACGCCCTGCCAGGGCTGGCGGGTCGCCAGGCACTGCTCCAGGGCCCGCGCGAAGCCCCCGTGCAGCGGGTCGGCATCGAGGATGACCGCGCGGCGGCGCAGCAGCTGCTCGGCGGGATAGCCCGCATGGCGCTCGAACTCGGGGTTCACCTCGAGCACCACGCCCTCCTCGTCGAGGAGCATCACCACTCCCGGGTAGTGCGCGAGCAGGCGCTCGGCGAGGCCGGGGGAAACGCCCTGCTCCCCGGACCGCCAGCGCGACCATGCCTGCCTGATTCTCTCCATGCCCAAGCCACGACACTCCCTGCGTCCTGTGGAACGGCCCGGAGGGCCGACTCCACCCTACCTCAGAATGCCCGGCCAGGCACCCGCCGGCCTCACAGGCCGAGCTTGTCCGCTACGTAATCGGCGTCCTTATCGCCCCGGCCGGAGAGATTGACCAGGATATGCTGGTCCGCCGGCAGCTTAGGCGCCTCGCGCATGGCCCAGGCCACCGCGTGGGCGCTCTCCAGGGCGGGGATGATGCCCTCCACCCGCGACAGCGTCAGGAAGGCCTCGAGGCACTCGTCGTCGCTGGCGCTCTGGTAGTCGACCCGACCGATCTCCTTCAGGTAGCTGTGCTGGGGGCCCACGCCCGGATAGTCGAGCCCTGAGGCGATGGAGTGCACCGGCATGGGGTTGCCGTCTTCATCTTCCAGCACGTAGCAGGCCATGCCGTGGATCTCGCCGGGCTTGCCCAGGGTCAGGGTGGCGGAGTGGCGCTGGGTATCGAGTCCCTCGCCGGCGGGCTCCACGCCCACCAGATGCACGGACTCATCCTCCAGGAAGGCGGTGAACATGCCCATGGCGTTGGAGCCGCCCCCCACGCAGGCGGTCACATGGTCGGGCAGGCGACCGTGGCGCTCCAGGAACTGGCGGCGCGACTCGATGCCGATGATCGACTGGAAGTCGCGCACCATCTTCGGGAAGGGGTGCGGCCCCACCACCGAGCCGATGGCGTAGATGAAGTTCTGCGGATCCTTGAGGTACTCCTCGAAGGCGCTGTCCACGGCGTCCTTCAGGGTCGCCGTGCCGCGGGTCACCGGGATCAGGGTGGCCCCCAGGATCTTCATCTTGGTGACGTTGGGATGCTCCTTCTGGATATCCACCTGGCCCATGTGGATCTCGCAGGGGATGCCCACCAGGGCACAGGCGGTGGCCAGGGCCACCCCGTGCTGGCCGGCGCCGGTCTCGGCGATCACCTTGGTCTTGCCCATGAACTTCGCCAGCAGCGCCTCGCCCAGGCAGTGGTTGATCTTGTGGGCGCCGGTGTGGTTCAGGTCCTCGCGCTTGAGGTGGATCTGGGCGCCGCCCAGCTTCTCGGAGAGGCGCCGGGCGTGGAAGATCGGGCTGGGCCGCCCCACGTAGTCGGCGAACAGGCTGGCCAGCTCCTGGTTGAAGTCGTCGCGAACGCGGATCTCCTCGTAGGCGGCGTCGATCTCGTCCATGACGACCTTGAGCTCGGGGGGAATCAGCTGGCCACCGAAGCGGCCGAAGTAACCCTGGGCGTCGGGAAGGTTGGCGAAGGGGGATGTGCTCATGGTCTCGTGTCCTGCAGGCGTGCCGGGAATATCGGTAGCTCAGTTTGCCGAGCCGCCCCGACGCTGTCGAGGCGACCTTGGGAGCGCGCGTCAGCGTGCCAGGCGCTCGCCGAGCCAGCTGCCGATATCGCCCACCTGCTGGGGGCAGACCGCATGGGCCATGGGGTACTTGCGGTAGTGGGCGGGGTGACCCAGCGCCTTCACCCGCTCGAAGCCGTCGCGGCCCAGGGATTCGGGCACCACGGGGTCGAAGCTGCCGTGGTGCACCTCGACGGTCAGCTCGCGGTTGGCCTCGTGGAGCTCGATGGAGTCGGCGGTGGCGAAGTAGGTGGACATGGCCAGCAGGCCGCCCAGGGGCTGCTCGAAGGAGAGCGCCGCCTGGTAGGCCACCGCCCCGCCCTGGGAGAAGCCGGCCAGGATGATCCGCCGGCTGTCGATACCGTGGCCGATCTGCTCGCGGACCAGCGCCTGGATGCGCTCGGCGGAGGCCTTGAGCTGGGGCTCGTCGACCCGGCGGCCCAGGTTCATCTCGAGGATGTCGTACCAGGCCGGCATCACCATGCCGCCGTTGATGGTCACCGGCAGCCGCGGCGCATGGGGCAGGATGAAGCGCACGCTGGCGTCGGCGGGCAGCGAAAGCGCCGGCACCAGGGGTTCGAAGTCGCTGCCGTCGGCCCCCAGGCCATGCAGGATGAACACGCAGGCGTCGGCGGGCTTGCCGCCCTTCGGCTCGATGATCAGCTCACCGGGTTGGCTCATGGGACTCTCTCTCGCGGGGAAAAGGCATCACCCTAGCGCAAAGCGCACGCCTCCGCCACGGCTCCTCCACGAATGCCGCCCACGCAAAAGGGCCCGCACATGGCGGGCCCTCTCGTACTCCCGAAGGAGTCACATCAGTGTCAGCTGGCGCTTAGCCGATGACCTTGATGTTGGAAGCCTGGAGGCCTTTCTTGCCCTGGGTGACGTCGAAGGAGACCTTCTGGCCGTCCTGCAGGGTCTTGAAGCCGTCAGCCTGGATCTCGGAGAAGTGAGCGAACAGGTCGTCACCGTTGTCGTCCGGAGAGATGAAGCCGAAGCCCTTGGTGTCGTTGAACCACTTGACAGTACCGGTAGCCATTATCGAATTCCTCGAATAGCGTTTGATTTTCCGGGAAATACCCGAGTTGCAGTGGGTAGAACAAGAAACCTTTCACCGGGAAATCGACACTAGAGCGTTTCGATGACCACTTGCGATGTTCGACTTGCTAACCAACTGCGCACAGCTTGCGCCCTTACCGGGCGCAGGTCAAACACTATTTGCCTTCGATGACGAGAAAGTTACTCCCCGGCCAGGATCCAGGCCGCGGCCTTCTCGGCAATCATCAGCGTCGGCGAGTTGGTATTGCCGCTGGTGATGGTGGGCATCACCCCGGCATCCACCACCCTGAGCCCGGCCACGCCACGCACCCGCAGGTGGGGGTCCACCACCGCCATGGGATCGTCCGTCCGGCCCATCTTCGTGGTGCCTACCGGATGGAAGATGGTGGTACCGATGTCGCCGGCCAGCCGGGCCAGCTCCTCATCGCTCTGGTACTGCACCCCGGGCTTCACCTCCTCCGGCTGGTACTTCGCAAAGGCCCGCTGCTCGGCGATCCGCCGGGTGACCCGTAGGGAGTCCGCCGCCACCTTGCGATCCTCCGGGGTGCTGAGGTAGTTGGGGGCGATGGCCGGCGCCCGGCGCGGGTCCCGGCCGGTGATGCGCACCGTGCCGCGGCTGGTAGGGTTGAGGTTGCAGACGCTCGCCGTGATCGCCGGAAAGGTGTCCAGGGGCTGGCCGAAGGCGGGCAGGCTCAGCGGCTGCACGTGGTACTCGATGTTGGGATGTTCGAACGCCTCGCTGCTGCGGGTGAAGGCGCAGAGCTGGGAGGGCGCCATGCTCATGGGCCCCGAGCGCGTCAGGGCATACTCCAGGCCGATCTTCGCCTTGCCCACCAGGCTGTTGGCCATGGTGTTGAGGGTCTTCGCCCCCTTCACCCTGTAGACCGAGCGGATCTGCAGGTGGTCCTGGAGGTTCTCCCCTACCCCGGGCAGGTCCGCCACCACCGGAATGTCGTGCTCGGCGAGCAGCGCCGCCGGGCCGATGCCGGAGAGCTGCAGCAGCTGGGGCGAGCCGATGGCCCCGGCGGAGAGGATCACCTCGCGGCCGGCCAGGGCGGTCACCTCCTCGCCCCCTCGCTCGACCCGCACCCCCGTGCAGCGGGGCGCGCCCCCCTCCTCCGCGAAGGCGAGCCCCAGCACCTGGCTGGAGTGCCAGAGCGTGAGGTTGTCCCGGGGCTCGGCGCCGCGCAGGAAGGCCTTGGCGGTGTTCCAGCGCCACCCCTTGCGCTGGTTGACCTCGAAGTAGCCCACCCCCTCGTTGTCGCCGCGGTTGAAATCCTCGGTGCGCGGGATGCCGGCCTCCACCGCCGCGCTGGCGAAGTCGTCGAGCACCTGCCAGCGCAGGCGCTGCTTCTCCACCCGCCACTCGCCGCCGTGGCCGTGGAAGGCGCGGTGCTCGGGGCCGGCGTCGCCGCCGGCATCCAGGCGGTGGTGGTCCTCGTGCCTCATGAAGTCCGGCAGGCAGTTTTCCCAGCGCCAGGCGGGCTCGCCGGTGAGCTCGGCCCAGCCGTCGTAGTCACGGGCCTGGCCGCGGACATAGAGCATGCCGTTGATGCTGGAGCAGCCGCCCAGGGTCCTGCCCCGGGGGTAGATCAGCGAGCGGCCGTTGAGGCCGGGGTCGGGCTCGGTGCGGAAGCGCCAATCGGTGCGCGGGTTGTCGATGCAGTAGAGATAGCCCACCGGGATATGGATCCAGTGGTAGTTGTCGCGACCGCCTGCCTCGATCAGCAACACCCGGTTGGCCGGGTCGGCGCTCAGGCGGTTGGCCAGCAGGCAGCCGGCGGTGCCGGCCCCCACCACGATAAAGTCGAATTCCTGGTCAGCCATGGCGTGATCTCACTGCGGCAAATGGTGGCTCGTGCTGCTTATTTCGCAAACTGGCATGAGCCTTGGTTGAGGCTGAGAACTTCTTGTGGGAGCTGGGCTTTGCCCGGCGAATGGAGGCCGAAGGACTCCTGGCGGAAGATGCCAACCTCACCAACACCGCCGGGGCGCCTGCGGCGCCATTCGCCCGGGGGACCCGGGCTCCCACAGGGCAGTTTCACGCTAGCCTGCGAAAAACCTTATTTATGCGTCGGCATGGCGAACTCGGCGCCGCCGCGGATGGAGTCGGACCAGCGCTGCATGATCGACTTCTGCTTGGTATAGAAGCGCACCCCCTCCTCGCCGTAGGCGTGGGTGTCACCGAACAGCGAGCGCTTCCAGCCGCCGAAGCCGTGCCAGGCCATGGGCACCGGGATCGGCACGTTGATGCCCACCATGCCCACCTGGATGCGACGGCCAAACTCCCGGGCCACGCTGCCGCTCTCGGTGAAGCAGCTCACGCCGTTGCCGAACTCGTGGTCGTTGATGAGCCGGATGGCGGTGGCGATGTCGGGGACCCGCACGCAGGCCAGCACCGGGCCGAAGATCTCCTCCTTGTAGATGGTCATCTCCGGGGTGACGTGGTCGAAGAGGGTGCCGCCCATCCAGAAGCCCTGCTCGCAGCCCGGCCCGGCGCTCGCCGCGTCGAAGTCGCAGCCGTCCACCACCAGCTCGGCGCCCTCGGCAACGCCCTTGTCGATATAGCCGGTGATGCGCTCATGGGCCTGGCGGGTGACGATGGGGCCCATCTCGGCGTCGAGCTCCATGCCGTTCTTGACCTTCAGCGCGCGGGCCCGCTCGGCCAGGCGCGGCACCACCGCATCGGCCACGTCGCCCACCAGTACCGCCACGCTGATCGCCATGCAGCGCTCGCCGGCGGAGCCGTAGGCGGCGCCGATCAGCGCATCCACGGCCTTGTCGAGGTCGGCGTCGGGCATCACCACCATATGGTTCTTGGCGCCGCCGAGGGCCTGGACGCGCTTGCCGTGGCGGGCGCCGCGCTCGTAGATCAGGTTGGCGATGGGGGTGGAGCCGACGAACGACAGCGCGCGCACCTCGGGGTGGTCGATCAGCGCCTCGACGCTCTCCTTGTCGCCCTGCACCACGTTGAAGACGCCGTCCGGCAGCCCGGCCCGCTTGAGCAGGTCGGCGATCAGCAGCGAGGCGCTGGGGTCCAGCGGGCTCGGCTTGAGGATGAAGGTGTTGCCGCAGGCGATGGCCACCGGGAACATCCACATGGGCACCATGGCCGGGAAGTTGAACGGGGTGATGCCGGCCACCACGCCGAGCGGCTGGCGCATCGTCCAGTTGTCGATGCCGGTGCTGACCTGCTCGGTGTAGTCGCCCTTGAGCAGCTGCGGGATGCCGCAGGCGAACTCGACGATATCGATGCCCCGGGCCACCTCGCCCTGGGCGTCGGTGAACACCTTGCCATGCTCCCGGGTGATCGCCTCCGCGAGTTCATCCT
>Ga0209075_1003770_pt1 | contig 12401 bp, 11 predicted proteins | sample Stecom2011_FD_187523 | JGI IMG/M metagenome (GOLD analysis project Ga0209075, IMG submission 187523) | Agricultural soil microbial communities from Utah to study Nitrogen management - Steer compost 2011 (SPAdes) (version 2) | ecosystem: Environmental > Terrestrial > Soil > Agricultural land...
TCTTGCTCTGCCCGTAATGATGAAGCAGGGGTATAAGGCTGAGCTGGCATGCGGGGTTATTGCTGCATCGGGAACTCTTGGTGTTTTGATACCTCCATCTATTATGCTAGTGCTTATGGGTTCAATACTTCAGGTTTCAGTTGGTGCTCTTTTTAAGGCTGCTCTGTTGCCGGGTTTGCTTCTTGGTATTCTGTATGTGTTGTATTTGCTTGTTGTTTCTAAGGTGCGCCCTGAGTGGGCTCCGTTAGCTGATCCAGATTCTCTTGATCATGACGGCTCACCCCTTTGGCTCGCACTTATGAGAGATCTGTTTGGCCCTGTCATGTTGATGGTTATTGTCTTGGGGTCAATTATGGCGGGCATTGCGACTCCAACTGAGGCAGCAGCGATCGGCGCCGCAGGAAGCCTTTTATTAGCGGCTTCTACGCGGAGTCTTAAGTTTAACATTTTGCAGTCTGCTGTTCGGGATACTTCAAAAACTTCGGCAATGATTCTTTTTGTTGTTGTAGGCGCTACATGCTTTTCAGTGGTTTTCAAAAGGCTTGGTGGTGACTATATGATTGCTGACTTGGTGGCGAGCACAGGGCTTGGTCCATATGGGCTTTTGCTGGTAATAATGGCAATGATATTTGTTCTGGGCTTTTTCTTGGAATGGATTGAAATTAGCTATGTGATCTTGCCACTTGTTGCGCCGGTTGTTCAGGCTCTTGATTTTGGCTTAGGGCTTTCTTCTCAGGCAGTCTTGATTTGGTTTGCTATCTTGGTGGCTATAAACCTCCAGACAAGTTTCTTGACGCCACCTTTTGGTTATGCGCTTTTTTACCTCAAGGGGATAACCAAGGGAGAGATAGGTATAGCTACAATTTATAAGTCCATAATGCCGTTTGTTGGGCTTCAGCTTGTGGGTTTGATTGCATGTATAGCTTTCCCTGCTATTATTCTTTGGCTTCCAGGACTCATCTGAGCTGACAAAGTTGAGCCCGCCACTTAGGGCGGGCTCAAGTTTTTCCTTTAAGTGCCGCCACTAAAAACAATGATTCTTAGAGTATGGTGAAGCTCGGCAATTCTTAGCGAGTTATTGGTCCTCAGTCCTCAGTCCTGAGTCCTCACCAGCCACCCCTCCACAGTCTCAGCACCGTACTCATCCTTCCACGCCTTCAGCGTTTTCTGGTTGCCGCCGCGGGTCTCGATGACTTCGCCGGTGTTTGGATTCTTGTAGATCTTCAGCTTGCGCTTGGCGCGGCCGGTGCTCGTGGTGCTGGAGGACTTGGCAGCAGCCGGCTCCAGCAGCTTGAGGACGTCGGCGGCTGACTTGCCGAACTCGCGCATCAGGGCCTCGAGCTTGCCCTTGAACTCTAGCTCGGCCTTGAGCCGATCATCGTTCTTCAGCCTGTCGAGCTCTTCCTGGAGCTGCTTGAGCTGCTGTTCCTTCTGCATATAGGTGTTGAGAATGGACATGGACTTCCTCGTTCTGGTGAATGTTGAGAAAAATTATGGTGGCAGCTTTGGTTTGAATCAATGTTCTTGGTCAGATAAACGAAGATGATTCCGTTTATGAGTTTTCTGAGCCGTTTGCTGCGCCCTTGATGGCTTACCCAGAAAACACCTCGCGGTCGAATTAACATTTCCTGATGCCGCCCTTGATGGCCTCGGTAATGCTGTGCTAGTTCCTTGATCTTCTGGAGTGGCAAGCATGGAGAGACACCACCCACGCCGATGGCTGTCCGCCTTTGGGCTATCTGCCTGCCTGGCAGGCTCTGCACTCGCTGAGAAAACCATTGAGGTCTTCACCACCGCTGGAGAGCCGGCACTCAATGTGCCGCATGGCGTGGCGGTTATCGAACTCGACGCGCCTGGGCGCATGGATGCCAAGTTGTCGGAAGACTTGCCTGCTGATCCCGACGTTGCGGCGGCCATGATGCGCGAGCGCATGTCGGCGCCAGATTGGCAGGAAATAGCCGACCTCTATGCGGATAGCTATGTCGGGCTGGCCAGGGCCTGGCCGCGGGGTGTGGAGAAAGCCCCCGCCGTGGTGAACAGAACCAATGGGATGGAGCCCTCCCCACCCTTCATCGGCGTCGTTGCGCCACACTGGTGGGTGAGTGCATCACTTACCAGCCTGAGGATGATGAGAATTCCCCGTGAACATTACCCGGGTCGGCGTGGATACCGCAAAGTCTGTCTTTCATGTACTCGGCGTGGATCGCCATGATCAGGTGCAGTGGTGTCACTAGACAAGTGGCTGGACGCCATCGTCAATCGCGTCCCTGCCGGTGCCGTGATCGGCATGGAAGCCTGCGCCTCCGCTCATCACTGGGGCCGCGAGCTGCAGGCACGCGGCTATCACGTCACGTTGATCGCCGCTCAGTTCGTCAAGCCCTATTTGAAAAGCAACAAGAACGACCGCGTCGATGCCGAGGACATTTGAGAGGCCATGGGTCGGCCGAGCATACGCTTCGTGACGGTCAAGTCTGTCGCCCAGCAGGATGTTCAGGCCGCTCATCGCATCCGCAGCGAGCTGGTGCATTAGCGCACCGCCAAGGCCAGCCAGATCCGCGCCCGGGTCGGTGAGTATGGGATGGTGGCCCCCGCCGGCATTGTCCATTGGTCGCAGCTCTAATTATCCAAGAGGGCTGTGCTTGGCGGCACTCCGCTGCCTCAAGGCCGGTGTGCGGGATGGAAAGGCGGGATATGTGGCTGCTAAGCCATTGACTGACCGAGCGACCTGGAGACCTCCGACCGTTTTCCCCAGGCGTTCAGGGTATGCCTGCCAACTCCTTTGGTATTGGCCTGACCGCTGAGGCGCCGAACACACTGGCCGGTCTCCTCACGCGGATTCAGGTGAAGATCATGTCGCAAACCACCGGGGCAGCCGAGCAGGCCCCTTACACGGAAGCTACGGCCTTCAAGCCGGTATCCCTGGCCCTGGGCCTCATTATCGGCCTGGGCGTCTTCTTCCTGCTGCCCGAGTCACTGGCCCTCAATGCGCGCATCGTGGCCGGTATCGCCATGCTGATGGCTACCTGGTGGATGACCGAGGCGATTCCCATCCCGGTCACCTCGCTGCTGCCGCTGGTGCTGTTCCCCTTCTTCGATATTGCCTCGGTGGGCGCCACGGCCTCACCCTATGCCCACAGCATCGTCTTCCTGGTGCTGGGCGGGGTGCTGCTGGGCCTGGCGACCCAGCGCTGGAACCTGCATCGTCGCTTCGCGCTGCTGACGGTCCTCACCGTGGGGACCAAGCCGGCCCAGATAGTCTTCGGCCTGATGGCCGCCAGCTGGTTCGTCACCATGTGGGTCAGCAATACCGCGACGGCTGTGATCATGGTGCCGATCGGTGGTTCCATCATCGCCTTGGTGAAGTCATTGGGTAACGGCGACGACACGCCGAAGTTCTCGGCCGCAGTGCTGCTGGGGATCGCCTATGCCATCACCATCGGCTCCATGGCCACCCTGATCGGCCAGCCACCCATGGCGCTGATGCGTGCCTACATGGAAGACACCCATGGCCTGTCCATCGGCTTCGGCCACTGGATGCTGATGGGGGTACCGTTCTCGTTCACCATGTTGATGCTGGCCTGGGCCGTGCTCAACAAGATCGTCTTCCGCTCGGAGGTTGATGACATCAAAGGTGGTCGGCAGATGATCGAGTCCGAGCTCAAGAGCATGGGGCGGCTGACGCTTGAGGAACGCCGCGTGCTGATGGTCTTTGCCGGTGCCGTGTTCTGCTGGGTGTTCCTGCCGCTGATCGCGCGAATTCCGGCCGTGCAGGCCGCGCTGCCGTGGCTGTCCAACATCAACGACACCAGTGTGGCGATTCTCGCCGCCATTCTGATGTTCGTGATTCCCGCCTCGAAGGGCAGGGGAGCCCTGTTGGAGTGGACGGCCACCCGTGACGTGCCCTGGGGCGTGCTGATCCTGTTCGGCGGCGGCCTGACCCTCTCCGCCCAGTTCACAGCCACCGGCCTGAGTGCCTGGATCGGCGAGAGCGTCTCGGGGCTGGCAGGCCTTCCGCCCATCCTGGTGCTGGCCGTGACGGCGGTGGTCATCATCCTGCTCACCGAGCTGACCAGCAATACCGCCACGGCAGCGGCTTTCTTCCCAATCATGGGGGCGATTGCCGTGGGCCTGGGCATCGAACCCTTCCTGATGACCATCGTAGTGACCTTCGCCGTCAGCTGCGCCTTCATGTTGCCGGTGGCGACGCCGTCGAATGCCGTGGCCTTTGCCACCGGGGATCTGCCGATCAAGAACATGATCCGCGCCGGCATCTGGCTCAACCTGATCGGTCTGCTGCTGATCATGGTGGCGCTCTACACCATCGTGCCCTTGGTGTTCGGGGTCTCGTTCTGACGTTGCCAGCAACCAACGACGGCGCCTTGATGGCGCCGTTGTCGTATCTGGCGGCGGTCTCGCTGCCCACAGCCGCTGTCGCGCTGACGCCATATCTGCCGTTTCGTGTTGGTCAGCGGATATGCGGGGGGCGGAGAAGACGGCCTGGGGCAGCTCGGTGAACCGCGAGCAGCTGCGTGACGCCAACCACATCATCGGCGACGTGGTGCCGGTGATCATCGAGATCCTGCTCGACAACGCCCACCGTCACTGGGGTGATGCCTGTTACCCGGTGCGGTGACCTCGGGTTTGTGTCGGCGATCTCTTACAAGTCCTCTTAGATCCCTGTGGCAGACTGGCTTGATACACCGATAACAAGCTAATGAGCAGGGGGGAGAGTATGTCTGATGGAGTGATTGCTCTGTTGGTGTTGGCAGGTCTGATCTTATCCGGGTGGGTGACGGCCGGGCTATTCATGAAGAAGGCCAAGCGCCATCAGCAAGATGTGGAGCGGATTCGCAAGTCGGTCGAGCACCTTTGGCAGTATGAACCCGTCCATGACGCATCCGAGCACGCCAAGGAGCTGGTCCACCGTGCAGAGGAGGCGGCGCTTCAGACCTCTCGCGACTCAGAGCGCACCCTTGCGCTGGCCAAGCAGGCCGCCGATGACATGGTGGCTGAAGCCGAGCAGGAAAAGCAGCGGATCCTCAGCGAGGGGCGTGCCCAGAGCAAGGAGGCGAGGGAAAAGGCTGAGGCCGTGGTAGCACGGGCCGATGAGCAGGCCCGCCAGATCATCAGTGATGCTCGCCGGCAGGCAGAGGAGACCGCCGGCAACGCCCTGAAGGCCGTGGAGGATGCCAAGCTCTACGAGCAGACCGCCAAGGCCATGCGCAACATCATCGAGGGTTACCACGACGACTACAACGTGCCCAATACCAGCCTGCTCGATGATCTGGCTGAGGACTTCTCCCACAAGGATGCCGGCGAGAAGCTCGCGCAGGCCCGAAAGCATAGCCGCGACATGGCCAAGAACGGTCGCGCTGGCGACTGCGACTACGTCGAGAAGGTCCGGAGGGAGTACGCCATCCACTTCGCCGTCGACGCCTTCAACGGCAAGGTTGACTCCATCCTCTCCAAGGTCAAGCACGACAACTACGGCAAACTGCGCCAGGCGATCCTCGACGCCTTCGCAGTGGTGAACCACAACGGCAAGCCGTTCAAGGATGCCCGCATCACCGACCTCTACCTGCAGGCCCGGCTGGAGGAGCTGAAGTGGGCCGTGGCCACGATGGAGCTGCGCCGGATCGAGCTGGAGGAGCAGCGCGAGATCCGCGAGCAGATGCGCGAGGAAGAGAAGGCCCGCCGCGACATCGAGAAGGCGCTCAAGCAGGCCGAGAAGGAGGAGCGCCTGCTGGCCAAGGCGATGGAGGAGGCCCGCAAGCAGTTGGAGAGCGCCAACGATGAGGAGCGCGCCCAGTTCCAGGCGCGTCTGGCTGAACTCGAGCAGCAGCTGGAAGAGGCCGAGTCACGCGGTCAGCGGGCCCTGTCCATGGCCCAGCAGACCAAGCGGGGCCATGTCTATATCATCTCCAACATCGGTTCGTTCGGTGAGAACGTGTTCAAGATCGGCATGACGCGGCGCCTGGAGCCACTGGACCGCGTGAAGGAACTGGGTGATGCCAGCGTCCCCTTCTCCTTCGATGTGCATGCGATGATCTATTCTGATGACGCACCCACCCTGGAGCGGGAACTGCATCGTCAATTTGCCGAACACCAAGTGAACCGTCTCAACCCTCGCAAGGAGTTCTTCAATGTGCCGTTGACGGAGGTCCGAGAAGCCATCGAAGAGGAGGGTCACGACGTCCACTGGACCATGGCGGCCGAGGCTTGGGAGTACCGTGAATCGAAGGCCATCGCTAAGCGAGGATTGCAGGCGGTATCCTGAAAGATGGATATATTGTGCCCCCGCCGGCTCTTTCTTTGCCCCATCATGCCGGCTGACGCCTAACATCATTGATGTTTGCCGGGTGTGGCAGGACTGAACCGTACCGGGATTCCCGGAGGCTCCAAACCTTGAGAGGATGGAGCCATGAACACTTCCAAGAGATATTGTAGTGGTCAAAAGCTGTACTGCACCATGCCCTGGATGCGCACAGCGCTGCCCTTGTCCCCATCGACCTGCTTGCGGCTGTGGTAGCCGGCTTCCACGCCATAGTTGATGCTGCGAATCGGGGACCAGATGTAGTTGAGGAAGACGCCTTCGAACTTCTCATTAGCGGTCGCGTCCATAGCATCATCGGCCACGGCATCGTCTAGATCCACAGTGGCAATGCCATAACCGAGGCTGACGTTGCCGGGGCCCGCAGCCACGGTCACGCCGGCGGTGCCGCCGGTACCCTTGATGGTCTCCACACTGCCGTTACTGTCTACGTAGGCCGGGCTGCCGACCGGGGCAAGGTACTGGTAGGCGCCGATACCATCACCGTGGACGAAAGAGCCGCGCAGGGTGACACCCTCGGCAACTTTTGAGCTGGCTTCTAGCGCCAGGCCCCAGCCGGTTGTGCTGTCCTTCTGAGCGGCGTCTACGTCATCGAACTCCAGATAGCGCAGTACTCCAGAGGCCGCATAGTTGAAGTCGCCCACACTGCCTTGGTAGCGCAGGGTCAGATCGGGAAGACGAGACTTCGATGCATTGGAGTCAACTGAGCCCCCGAGGTTCTCAGGGTCCTCAAGGGCCATGGAGAAGCCTTCCGCTGTATAGCGCAGCTGGGCCTGGCGATCCACGTGGCCCTGGCCCGGCTGGCCGGCGAAGTCGATGGTGGGGTTCGTGCCCAGGAAGCCGCCGAAATTAGTCCAGGTCTGGCCCGCCAGGATACCGTTCCACTCGCCGTAGGCGTGGCGCAAACGGAAGGTCCCGCCGCTGTTGCCCCAGAAGTCACCCTCGACCATGGTCTTCAGCTCGCTGCCGCCCGCCGGCGTGGCAGTGGTAAAGCCCAGGCGGCTCTCGAAGGCATGCAGGTCGCTGTGACCGGAGGAGCCCGGTTCGCCATCAAGACGAATAGCGTTACGGTCAATGGCATTACCTAGTTTGTCGTCGACGTCATAGATCATGTCGAGCTTGGCGTAGCCGTAGATATTGGCGGTCGTGTCCCCTGCCTCGATATTATACGCTTGGGCAGTGCCGGAAACAGCCAGTGCTAGGGCGGAGGCGGTGAAAGTTGATGTGGATTTTTTTAGTGACACATGCTGTTCCTTGTTATGCGCATGGTGCCTCTCGAGTGCGCCATGTTGTGGTTGTTGATTATTTATTACGCAAACATTATTCGTCGTTAGATGTCGATTGTCGCTTGCACATACTAGAAAATACCCCCCCCCCCCTAGGCGTCCTGGCGTTTATGATGACCCGGTACAAGCTTGGATGACCTAACTGATAACCAAAATTATAGGGGCTACATCAGGTCTCAATAATTGGATTTTTCAGCGGGACGGGGCTCCACCTTGCCGAGAAATATTGGCAACATGCTCTGGGAATAGCGGTAAGTCCGATAGGGCTTCCCAGCGACCTTACCGAATGGAGTTAGTTAGGTGAGACCAAGATCTTAATGTTTGAATCCTTGTTGTTTACAAGCTCCTCAAACCCCATGTTGATGATGTCATCGATAGATATTTTTCCTGTAACCAAGGAGTTTGTTTCCAGCAATCCATCGCTGATCATTTTGATGACATCTTCGAACTCGTTTTGATATGCTAATGATCCAATGATTTCTTTTTCTGTTGCAACAACCTCGAAGAAATTATAGCTGCTCGGTTCTTCGAAAATGCCAACCATAATAACTTTTCCGGCTTTCCTGGTTAAATCAATTGCAAGTTTGGCAGTGTCTTTGTGCCCTATGCACTCGAAAGTTACCGAGGCGCCATATCCGCCAGTGTGCTTCTTTACCTGCTCAATGGCGTCTCCTTCCTTTGGGTCTACAATAATGTTGGCGCCTAACTCAAGTGCCTTATTTTTCCTCTCTTTGGACACTTCTACAGCAATGATTTTCTCAGCGCCAAGTGCCCGTGCACACATGATGGTGCAGAGCCCGATAGTGCCAGCACCTAATACAGCGACAGTTTTCCCTTTGAGATCGCCAGCTTTTTTTACTGCATGCATACCTACAGAGAGTGGCTCAACAAGAGAGGCGGACTCAAATGAAACATTCTCTGGGATTTTATAGACCACGTTGGCGGGGACGGTTACGAAGTTTGCGAATCCGCCATGATTCATTAAGCCTGTGAATGCAACAGTCTCGCAGAGGTTTGGGTGGCCCTCCTTGCAATAAAGGCACTCGCCACAATGCTGACAGGCAGATGCTGTGACTCGATCTCCAAGGCTGATATTTTCAACGCCTTCACCTACCGAAACTATTGATCCGCTGAATTCATGCCCTAAAATACACTGATCTTGAATTCCCGTTCTCGGGTGTGGTTCTCCGGTAGGGATAAATACTGGGCCAGCTAAGTACTCGTGCAGGTCAGATCCGCAGATCCCACACCATTCCACTTTAATGTTAACCCAGCCTGGCTGTGGTGAAGGGGGGGCGGCAACCTCTTTAACATTAATGTTGAGTCGGCCTTCCCAGACGGCGGCTTTCATTGTAACAGGCATGTCCATTCCTTTTTTCATGTTGTTTTTTGATTTGGTTTGAAACCCAACAATGGCATGCTTGATCGCTTGGGTATTGAACATGCCTTTCATTTTTTTGAATAAAATGGTCGTTTCTAGTAAGGGGTTTGCAGAATCGAAAATAGCCACCTACGCCTCTATGGCATGGGTGGCTATTTGGTGTCACTAATTTATTAAAGCCGAGGTTTTAGGCGGAATGCTGTGTATGGAAATATGTAAGTAACCAAGTTTTTCGAGCGACAGTTAGGTTACGCCCCGGCCTCCCGGATCATATTTCGTGAGATGATCACCTGCTGGATTTGGGTGGTGCCTTCATAGAGTCGGAAAAGGCGTACATCACGATAGAACCGCTCAACGGCGTATTCGCTGATATAGCCGGCTCCGCCATGAATCTGTACGCCACGATCTGCTACGCGGCTGCACATTTCAGTGGCGAACATTTTGGCACAGGAGGCCTCGGTGCTGACATTCTGGCCTTCATCCCGCTTGCGTGCTGCATCCAGCACCATGCACTTGGCGGCATAGATCTCAGCCTTGGAGTCTGCCAGCATTCCCTGGATCAGCTGGAATTCAGCGATGGGCTTGCCGAATTGCTTGCGTTCCATAGCGAAGCGAAGGGAGTCCTCCAGAACACGCTCGGCTGCGCCGACTGCGATGGCGGCAATATGCAGGCGCCCCTTATCCAGCACTTTCATTGCAGTCTTGAAGCCGACACCTTCTTGCTCGCCAATCAGAGCGCTTTCCGGCACCCGGACATTGTCAAAGATGACATCTGCGGTGTGAGCACCCTTCTGGCCCATCTTCTTATCGCATTTTCCAATCGTGATACCCGATGTATTGGCATCTACAATGAAGGCGCTGATACCTTTGGCGCCTTTGATGTCCGGGTTGGTACGCGCCATGACGGTGAAGATGCCGGCATGCGGCGCGTTGGTGATGTAGCGCTTGGTGCCATTGATGATGTATTCATTCCCATCCTTTACAGCAGTCGTCCTTAATGACGCTGCATCGGACCCTGAATCCGGTTCTGTCAGGCAGAAAGAGCTGAGAATCTCACCGCTGGCCAGGCGTGGAAGGTAGCGGGATTTCTGCTCGTCTGTGCCGTCGAGAAGAATGCCAATTGAGCCGATACCATTGTTGGTCCCGATGAAAGAGCGGAAAGCAGGAGAGGTTCTGCCAAGCTCAAAGGCAATGTTGACTTCTTCCTCCATTGTGACTCCGAGGCCACCAAACTCCTCGGGAATGGTAAGCCCAAACATTCCCATATCGCGCATTTGCGATACGATGTCGTCAGGAATTTGGTCAGTTTCGGCGACTTCTTCCTCTCGTGGAATAAGCTCTTCGTTGACAAAGCTACGAATAGAGTCAAGAAGAATCTGCATTGTTTCCTGGTCGCGAATCATAATCTCATCTCGCTGATATAGTGGTTGCTGGTCAGTTTATATCTCGCGGTTTACGAGATTTGGGTATTGATATCATTCACCATCTGTACCAGCCGGGGTCCAATAAATTCTTCAAGTTTCTCGCGAGAAACTTGGAATTCGGGGCCTCCGCAGTTGAACGCGAGTACCCCTAACTGCGGGTGGTTCAGGGGAACCGCAACCGCATTGACTTTTTTCTGCCAATCGCCCATCGACAGGCAGTAGCCATATTCTGCGTACTCTTTGAAGGCCCCATCCAGTGCTCGGCGAATGTCCGGCCATTCGTCGGGATGGCTTTGCTGAATATGCTCCATGATCACCTCGGCTTCTTCTTGAGGCATAGCGGCCAGGCAGGCGCGACCGGCGGAGCTTTGGTGAATCGGGAGGCGTGTTCCGATCTGGCGGCGAATGGTGGAGCGCAGGGCACTCTGGACAACGTCCAAGTAGACCATGTCTAAACGGTCACGTGCCGACATGGCCACGGTGGCGCCGACTTCATCAGCGAGGTTCACCATCAATGGCTGGGCAACGGAGCGAATCGGCAGGTTGGAGATCATGGAGTAGCCAAAGGACATCACGCCTACGTCCAGTTGATACTTACCGCGCGGCAGAGGACGAAGATAGCCGAGCCTGGCGAGGGTGTGAGTCAGCCGGCTCACGGTGGGGCGTGGCAGCCCTGTCTTTCTGGCCAGGTCGAGGTTGCTCAGCGAGCTGTCACGCGGCGTGAAGCAGCGCAGAAGCTCCAGCCCCCGAGCCAGCGATGTCACGAACTGACGGTCCTTCTCCTGCTCTTCCATCGCATGGATGGGGTCGACCACGATCTGAAAGTCGCTCTGGCTGTCTGTTTTCTTCACTGTGTCTTCGCTCCCGCAGCGGATAGCAGTCATGAAAGTTTGCGCGCACCGCCTTTGTGATGTCAACTGTGCAATCTAAAAGATCGCTTGGCGGACATTTTTGAGGGCTGTCATCTTCACCGGGCCTTCATGAGCGCTGTTTCTCGAGCCCCCCCCCGATAACCACAAGGCCGCGCACGGGCTGCACGGCGATGTCGTTGACAGCTTTCCGCCAAACTGTGTAGGTTAATAATCATAGCAAAATAAATGTCCGCATGGCGATCATTTTAACTGTGAGGTGGTGCATGAACGATAAGCAGCAGCCCTCCGAGGTATATCTTGCCTCGCTCGACGACGGGGTGGCGGTGGTTCGCATCGATCGACCATCCGCCAAGAATGCTCTCAACGGTGCCGTCAGGCGTCAGCTTGCCGAGATGTTCTCGTGCTTAGCCCAGCGTGATGACGTGCGGGCTATCGTGCTGACGGGAGGTGAACAGGTGTTTGTGGCCGGTGCTGACGTCAAGGAGTTTGCCACTGCGTCACCCACCGAGATGCATTTGCGCCACAACGAGCGGTTCTGGGAGCCCATTGCGCACTGCGCCAAGCCGGTGATTGCGGCGGTCAACGGGTTTGCTCTAGGTGGCGGCTGCGAGCTTGCCATGCACTGCGACATTATCGTGGCCGGCGATTCCGCCCGGTTCGGCCAACCTGAAGTCAAACTTGGCCTGATGCCTGGCGCTGGCGGTACGCAACGCCTGGTAAGGGCGGTAGGCAAGTTTCAGGCGATGCGCATGTTGATGACCGGCTGCCTGGTATCAGCGCCCGATGCACTGCGTATGGGGCTAGTCAGCGAAGTCGTCGCTGATGACCAGACGCTTGAGCGTGCCAAGGCATTGGCTCAGGAAATTGCACTGCTGCCGGCCTTGGCCGTGGAACAGATCAAGGAGACGGTGCTCGCCGGTGCCGACCTGCCGCTTGAGAGTGCGCTGGTCCTCGAGCGGAAGGCCTTCCAGATGCTCTTTGACACTGCGGATCAGAAGGAAGGGGCTGCCGCCTTCATCGAGAAGCGCAAACCGGCCTATCGGGGGGAGTCATGATGGCAAGACAAGTGAATCGGCTGGGAGTTGTCGGCACTGGCGTGATGGGGGC
>Ga0209075_1003771_pt1 | contig 12396 bp, 9 predicted proteins | sample Stecom2011_FD_187523 | JGI IMG/M metagenome (GOLD analysis project Ga0209075, IMG submission 187523) | Agricultural soil microbial communities from Utah to study Nitrogen management - Steer compost 2011 (SPAdes) (version 2) | ecosystem: Environmental > Terrestrial > Soil > Agricultural land...
TGGGATGACGAGAAATCTTTATATATATCTTTTGAATTTCATTTTTTACAATAAAAGTCTTACAGATTGAGGGTTTTAACTTAAAGGTTGACAATCAAGCAAGATATCCATTAAAATTCATAGTGCTAAGAAGGCGGAGAATCAAATAAAAAAAGTCCCGATTCAAATGAACCGGGACTTTTAGTATTAAGATGTTAAGAAATTACTTTCCTTCCATTTTTTCTTTTAATGCTGCAAGTGCATCCAAATCTCCTAATGTAGATTTTTCAGAACCTTTATTTACATCACTAATTGCTTTTGAAGTACTATCACCTCCAGCTTTACCGCTAGATTTTTTAGTAGTTGGTTTATCTTCACCTTCTTCAAATGTTCTTAAGTGAGAAACAACGATTTTCTTCGCATCTTTATTGAACTCGATCACTTTAAAGTCAAGTTGCTCTTCTACTTTCGCATTAGAACCATCTTCTTTACGCATGTGCTTAGCAGGACAAATTCCTTCTACACCGTATGGTAAAGATACGATACCTGATTTATCTTTTTGTTCAACGATAGTACCTTGGTGTACCGAACCTTCTCCGAAGATAGTTTCAAATACATCCCATGGGTTTTCTTCAAGTTGTTTATGACCTAAAGAGATACGTCTGTTTTCTTGATCGATTTCAAGAACCACTACTTCCATTTCTTCTCCAACTTTGCAGAATTCAGATGGGTGCTTGATTTTCTTTTGCCAAGAAAGGTCAGAAATATGAATTAAACCATCAACACCTTCTTCTAACTCAACGAAAACTCCGAAGTTAGTGAAGTTACGAACCTTAGCTTTATGCTTAGACTCAACTGGGTAACGGTTTTGAATTGCTTCCCATGGATCTGGCATCAATTGCTTGATTCCAAGAGACATTTTACGTTCTTCACGGTCTAATGTTAAAACAACAGCTTCAACTTCATCACCTACAGTAAGGAAATCTTGCGCTGTTCTTAAGTGCTGTGACCAGCTCATTTCAGAAACGTGAATTAATCCTTCAACACCTGGTGCGATTTCAACGAAAGCTCCGTAATCAGCAAGTACTACTACTTTACCTTTTACAGTATCTCCAACGTTCATGTTCTCATCAAGTGCATCCCAAGGATGTGCTTGTAATTGTTTCAATCCAAGAGCGATACGTTTCTTATCGTCATCGAAGTCAAGGATTACAACATTTAATTTTTGATCTAATTGAACAATCTCTTCTGGGTGGTTAACACGTCCCCAAGAAAGATCTGTAATGTGAACAAGACCATCAACACCACCTAAATCGATGAATACACCGTATGAAGTAATGTTTTTAACTGTACCTTCAAGAACCTGTCCTTTTTCAAGACCAGAGATAATTTGTTTTTTCTGCTCTTCAAGCTCTGCTTCAATAAGCGCTTTGTGAGAAACAACAACGTTTCTAAATTCTTGGTTGATTTTAACAACACGGAATTCCATGTCTTTTCCAACATACATGTCGTAGTCACGGATTGGCTTAACGTCAATTTGAGATCCTGGCAAGAATGCCTCAATTCCAAATACATCAACGATTAATCCTCCTTTTGTTCTACACTTAACATGACCAGTGATAACCTCACCAGTTTTCAATACTTCGTTAACACGATCCCAAGCATGGTGCATACGTGCAGTCTTGTGAGAAACAACAAGCTGACCGTTACGGTCTTCCTGAGATTCAACAAATACTACAACTTCATCACCTACTTTAAGGTCTTGGTTGTAACGAAATTCGTTAATAGGAATAACTCCTTCAGATTTGTAACCGATGTTTACAACAACCTCACGGTCTGAAATTGCAACAACAGTTCCTTTGATTACTTCTTTCTCATTGATAGAAGTTAATGTTTCGCTATACGTATCAACGTATTCAGCGTGTTGGGCTTGACTATAACCTTCGTTAGCTAACGCGTCCCAGTCAAATTCAGGATTTCCCTGAGCAATAATTTTGTTTTCAGCCATATTGGCAACTTTTAATTGTATTCCAAGCAATCTTAAAAACTTGAAAGATGTTTATATTAAATCGTCGGACTTAAGATTAACGATTTCCCAATTTTTCAATAAATTGGAGTGCAAAGATAGAGTATATTTAATTGAATGACAAAATGTAATGGAGAAAATGTGTATTTTATTTCGTGTTTTCTGATGGAATACACATTTACTTGAATGCCTAAATGTAATTTGTTAGAAGTCAAGGTTGTAGTCTATGGTCTGAAAGGCATTGTTGTAAATGCTGTCAACTCCATTCGCTAAAACGTTGTTGCCTCCAGGTCCATATTTCCACCAATAAAACTTCATGTAGGTGTCACCATCGTTGGCGCAACTTACAATGGTGTCTATTGGTCCTTCGTATATGTAAATACCGTTTGCGCAACATGCCTCACAATCCGTTTTTCCTGAAATTTTCTGAATTTTCAATTGATTGTTTGTGTTGCTCTTGACGATGAAGTGAGTAAAAGCTTTTGGACTTAGTGAGTGTTGAGTTTCATTTTCTTGCTCTGTGGTCAAATCGTCAAAAGAATAGGTTTTTATGCCTTCGAAATAATTGTCCTTATTTAACTTGAGGGTTAAAAGCTCAAACTTTGATCGTTCGATTTTTAATTCATAGTTTCCTGAAGCATCTGTTGTTGTGGTTCCGACTAACTTTGGGAGGTTGTTACTTAGACTAGAGGTATAAGCTTGTATACTCACATTACTGATGTTTGCTCCGTTATTTAAAGCGCTGACCTGACCTGTCATGATAAAATCAATGTCCTTCTTTTTACATGCGCTAAAAGTCAATCCGAAAAACAGTAGGGTGAGTATTATGTGCTTCATATTGATTTGTTTACATCAAATATAACTAAAATGATTTTTGATATCAAAGGTTTTTAGTGCCAAAACCCAAGGAAGGTCTAAAGTGTGGAAAGTATTGATTGAATCATGCTTTCTTGATTGACAGGTGTTAACCAAATAGCATTTTCTTCCTTTCTGAACCAAGTGAGTTGACGTTTGGCGTATCTTCTGGTGTTTTGTTTGATGAGTTCTATCGCTCTTTCATAAGCGATGTTGTAATTAAGGTATTCGAAAATTTCCTTATACCCAACTGTATTTAAAGCTTGTAAGTTTTGAAATTCTTGGTGTTTTCTGACTTCAGCAATCAAGCCTTCTTCAATCATGTTGTCGACCCGTTGATTTATACGGTTGTATAATTCTTCTCTTGGGTGATCAATGACAAAGTAGTGCGTATTATAACGCGGAACTTTCTTGTTTTGCTTTCGAAGTGTAGAGTAGGGTTGACCTGTAATTTCTATGATTTCTAAAGCACGAATGAGACGAACAGGATTTGCTTTATCTACTTCAGCGAAAAATTCAGGGTCGGCAGATTTTAGTTTCTCCTGAAGAAACTCAATTCCCCTTTGTTCAAATTCGGTATTCCAAAATTCACGTACTTTTGGTTCGTGTGGCAATTGGTCTGTACCATAGATTAGAGCATTGATAAACATTCCGGAGCCTCCCACAAGTATAATATAGTCATGCAGCTTGAATAGTTCTTCGGTCTTGGCTAGGGCTTGCTTTTCATATTGTCCTGCGGTTAATGCGTCATGAATGCTGTGTGATCCAATAAAATAATGTGGAACACCATCCATTTCTTCTGCGCTAGGTTTTGCAGTTCCAATAGAAAGTTCTTTGTAGAACTGTCGACTATCCGCAGAAATTACCGGTGCCTTTAATTGTTTTGCCAATGCCACAGCAAGCGAAGTTTTTCCGCTTGCTGTTGGCCCTGCAATTACAATTAATTTTTTCATTCTTTTGAATCTAGTTTACCAGATCTTAGAAATTTCTTGCGCACTTTTACGCATTGGGTCACCTTCTTTTATATTAAAGGCTTCAAAGAACTCTGGTGAATTCATTAAAGGTCCATTTACTCTATATTTCCCCGGACTGTGTGGGTCAGTTGCGATACGTTTTTTCAATTCAGCATCTGTATAATTGATTTTCCACAATTGAGCATAGGCAATGAAAAAGCGTTGCGCTGGTGTAAATCCTTCTTTGATCTCCCCACGCTTATATTCATCTGTCATGGCATAAGCATAATAAGCCATGGTGATTCCTCCCAAGTCGGCTATGTTTTCACCCATCGTTAAATCTGGATTCACACAGTGACCATCAATAGGACAAAAGCCACTAAATGTAGCGCCTAGCTTTTCGGTTCTTTCTTCAAAATTCTGACGGTCAGTCTCCGACCACCAATTTGTGAAAGACCCATCTGCAGCAAACTTACTTCCCATATCATCAAATCCATGAGTGAACTCATGTCCGATAACCATTCCTATGCCTCCATAATTAACAGCGTCTTCAGCGTTGATGTCAAAAAATGGCGCTTGCATTATTCCTGCTGGAAATGCAATTTCGTTTAGCAAGGGATGGTAGTAAGCATTAACCATATGAGCGGGCATACCCCATTCATCTCTATCCACAGGTTCTGACAATTTAGACATGTTTTCTTTGTAGTAAAAACGATTGCATTCATCTATATTGGCCAGGTAGTTTTCACCATCGATGGTTAATCCGTCTAGGTTTTTCCACTCGTCAGGATAACCTAATTTTCGTCCTATAGAATGAAGTTTTTTCAAAGCTTCCCTTTTTGTCTCCGTAGTCATCCATTCTAAATTGTTGATACGCTCTTCATAAACGGTTAAAAGGTGGTCTACCATTGTATTCACCTTTGTTTTTGCTTCTTCAGAGAAGTGACGTGCAACAAATTCTTTAGCCAGTGCTGTTTTGACTGGTTTGTTGGTCATTTCCTCAATTGCCCTTTCGTTGATTGGCTTCATTTCTTTCTTGCCTGAAAGAGCAGTTCCGTAAAAATCAAAGTTGATTCTCACCAACTCTTCATGCATGTATGGAGCGTAATGATTGATCATTTTCCACGCGATGTAATTGTGGATGCTTTCGAAATTTTGGAGTTCGAAAATAGTGGATAGTTTGATGAAGTGATCTGGTTGACCTACAATAACTTGCTTTGTTTTACCATTGCTGTAGTTAGAAATATAACGTTTAACATCAATGAACCTGTTCATTTTTTGAACTTCTTCGATTGACCTTGGATTGTAGGTGTTTTCCGGAACTCTTAATTCAGCAGGCTTCATCATTGTTTCAGCCATTTTCAATTCTAATTCAAAAGCATAGTTTGCACGTTCAGCAGGATGGTCAAATCCAAATAATTCGAAAGCTTTTGTCATGTACTTAATGTACTCCTTTTGAATGGGTTGGTTTGTTCGGTCTAAATAATACTCACGGTTAGGCATTCCTAGTCCTCCTTGTGATAAATAAAGCACATGTTGGTCAACGTTTTTTAAATCTTGACCTACGTAAATACTGTAAAATGCTGAAATACCTCTTTCCTTCAAAGAAAAGACAGTTTGCGGGATGTCTTCATTAGACTTGAATTGTTCAAGTTCTTTTTTGACTTCTTCAATTTTCTCCAATGAAAACTTGGCTCTTGCGTTTTCGTTTTTCATTGCTTTGTAGTAATCTCCAATGAGTTGAAGGTCACTTCCTTTTGGTGCGTTTGCAGCCAATGCTTCGTTGAGAATGGAGGTCAATTTCACTTTATTGACCTGGTCCAATTCATTGAAACTTCCCCAACGTGATTCTGAAGGAGGGATAGGATTGTTTTTGATCCAAGTTCCGTTTGCAAATTGGAAAAAATCATCTTTCGGAGAAGTTGATTTATCCAAATAGCTTGTGTTTATCGTATAAGGTGAATTTGCATTAATTTTCTTTTTGTCGTTTTTTGAAGTTCCGCAAGCGACTAAGGAAGCTCCTAAAACCAACAATAAGCCTTTGTTTAAATTGTTGAACATGATTTTGTTTTATTTAATTGGGGTATAGCACATCTCGACATGAGGAATACCGTCTTCTAAGTATTCTTTTCCTGTTGAGTTGAAATTATGTTTGTTGTAAAATGGTTCTAAATGTTTTTGGGCAGATAAGTACACAGGAACATCGCCAAATTCAGCTAGACAAAAAGCCATTGCTTCTTTCATCATTTGATGTCCTTCTTTTTCACCTCTTTCTTCTTCGTCAAGAACAATTCTTCCAAAAGCAACATCGTTATAGGCAACACCTTGAGGAAGAATTCTCATTGTTCCTACAAGGTCACCAATTCCATTCCTACAGATTAAGTGATAGGATTTTTTGTCTTTTCCATCAAGTTCTTGATAAGGACAGTTTTGTTCTACAACGAATACTTTTATACGCAGCGCAATGATGTCATGAAATTCATTTAATGACAAATCATTATAATGTTTAAATTGCCAATTGAGCATTTGTTCCGTTTTTTATGTTTGAATTACTCCAACGTTATATGGTTTCTCAGCAGGTTTCAAATTCGCTGCTTCAATTCCTAAAGCGATGATGTTTCTTGTTTCAGCAGGATCAATAATTGCATCTACCCAAATTCTAGAAGCCGCATAGTATGGACTGATTTGCTCATCGTAACGATTTTTAATCGCGTCATACATTTCTTTTTCTTTCTCTTTGGTAATCTCTTCACCTTTCGATTTTAAAGAAGCCATTTCAATTTGCATTAGGGTTTTTGCTGCTGAAGCTCCACTCATTACTGCTAATTCTGCAGTCGGCCATGCGAGCATTAAACGTGGGTCGTAGGCTTTCCCACACATAGCATAATTTCCTGCTCCGTAGGAGTTCCCCATCACAACTGTGAATTTTGGAACCACCGAATTGGCCATTGCACTTACCATTTTTGCACCATCTTTAATGATTCCTCCATGTTCACTTTTCGAACCTACCATGAATCCTGAAACATCTTGTAAGAAAACCAATGGGATGTTTTTCTGGTTGCAATTCATAATGAATCGAGCGGCTTTATCTGCAGAGTCAGAGTAAATTACTCCACCAAACTGCATTTCTCCTTTACCATTTTTGGTAATGGACCTTTGATTGGCAACTATTCCAACGCTCCAGCCATCAATTCGGGCATACGCTGTAACGATGGTTTGACCATATTCTTTTTTGTATTCTGTGAATTTTGAATCATCAACAATACATTCTATAACATCACGAACATCATAAGGTTTTGTTCTTTCTTTTGGTAAAATACCGTAGATGTCTTTGAGGTCTTTTTTCGGTAGAACACCTTCTATTTTGTCAAAACCAGCTGACTTTGGTGCTCCGATTTGACTCATTAATTCACGAATCGTCTCAATGCATTCTTCATCAGACTCAGATTTGTAATCACACACCCCTGAAATTTCAGTATGCGTTGTGGCACCACCTAATGTTTCATTGTCGATACTTTCTCCAATAGCAGCTTTTACTAAATAGGAACCTGCCAAGAAAATTGTACCTGTTTTGTTCACAATTAAACTCTCATCGGACATTATAGGCAAGTAAGCTCCTCCTGCTACACAACTACCCATTACTGCAGCAATTTGTGTAATTCCCATCGAACTCATAACAGCATTGTTTCTGAATATTCGACCAAAATGTTCTTTGTCTGGGAAAATTTCGTCCTGCATTGGAAGGTATACTCCAGCAGAATCCACCAAGTAAATAATAGGAAGATTGTTTTCCATTGCAATCTCTTGCGCTCTTAGGTTTTTCTTCCCTGTTATTGGAAACCATGCTCCCGCTTTCACCGTGGCATCGTTGGCTACAACGATACATTGTTTACCGGAAACATATCCTATTTTAATTACAACCCCACCAGCAGGACATCCGCCATGCTCTTCATACATTCCTTTTCCTGCAAATGCAGCGACTTCAAAGCGGTATGAACCTTTGTCTAATAATAAGTCAATGCGCTCGCGTGCTGTTAACTTACCTTTGTTGTGATGTTTTTCTATTCTTGCTTTTCCACCTCCTTCATAAACTTTTGCAAGTTCTCTTTCCAGTTGTGCTATTTTAAGACGCATTGCATCGTCGTTTTTATTGAAATCTAATTCTTTTTTTGAAATTGCCATGGTATAAAAATATTGTGGGTTAAAAATAATCGAAATAGCTGATTTTAGACCGATTTTTACAAGAAATTCTCGGTTTTGTTTCTTATATACATCGTTTTCACCAATATTTTTCAAGCTGATGCTGGCCTACTTCAATAAGCCAATTAGAATGTCATCGTAAGTTGAATAAAATCGATCAAATCGAACGAGTAAAGGAATGAAGAAATCATATATTTTTTGATGGTCCTCTTTCTTGTAAATATTTACTTGATCAAGGGTCCAAGAAATTCTTGAAATGGGTTGTCCAGCAGCATTGTACGCAAGTTCTTCCCAAACACCTGGAACAATCATTTCTTCCTCGAGCACTTTTTTAAGTTCTTCAAATTGTTCCCAAACAAGCATGCGAACACCTTCATCTTTATCTTGTATGTCTATAGAAAAACGTGCGATTTTAGTATCAGCATGCAAGCGAATGTAAATTTGTTTTACACGTGTTGGGTAGTTCACCCAATTGATGCGCTTTCCATTTGCACCTTTATTAACTCCTGCTTTTTCTTTGAATCGGGTCCAAAATGCAGCGTTTAAAGCCTTGCGTTCTTCCTTCGAAAACATGAATTAGTGGTTAAGCCAATAAATAAAACGTCCCCATAAAGACTTTGGAACTTCTTGCTTTTTTTCTTCCTGTCTTTTTTGCACCTTCTGTTGAGCTTTCTTTTTACTGGACTTCTTTTTTGGCTTTTGTGCCGACCGCTCCTTCATCAAACGCTCGTAATTCTCTTTCTTCTTTTGTTTTTCGAGTTTCTTTTTCTTTTCTAACTCTTGTTTGTAGGCTTCTTGAGCTTTGAGTTTTTCCTCTTCGTAGGTGAGCTGATTTTTAGATTTCTTTTTTGGACTCGATTTTTTACTTTTCTTTTTTGGCTTAGGAGTTTGAACCTCTTTATTTGCTTCGTTTATAGGTTCTCCTAAAGTTTCTGTTTCAGTTGTTTCTTCGTCCTCCGGATTATCTTCTTCTGTTTCTTCAGCTCGATCAGATGGTAAATCAATTTTTCCAATGACTTTCACTCCTTCAACCTCCACTTTTGGTGCTTTAATTACACCGTCTTCAATGTTGAGTTCTACTGTTTCTTGGGTGCTTTCTTCAGGGTGAGACTCGTCATGTATTTCCTTTTTAGCTTCCAATACTGACTCTACAGCTGATTCCTTAATTAGTTCTTCTTGAGTTTGAATCGTTTCTTCCTCTTTTAATTCCTTAGAAGGAAGTACTTCTTTTTCAGTTTCTTCAACGACATGGTTTTCAGTCTCAGTTGGAGCGAAATGATTTAAAATTTCACCAACAAATTCATCAGGAATTTTAGTGTTTGGAGCGTGTGGGATTTGAACCTCAAATTTTTGCTCAATAAAAGCGACTACTTCAGTTGATTTTACTTTTAATTTTCTAGCTATTTGAGCGAGTCTCATAATGTAAATTTTTGAACAAAGATAAGCTTATTGAATTGAAATAGGAAGGTGAATCTGAAAATTGACCATTTAAATTAAGACTACTCGATTCTATGTGTTTCCTTTATTTGGATTTCCCTGTCGTATTTACTTTTAAAATACCATCGGTAGAGCAAAAGTAAGATTGACTGCTTAACATAAGGCATTCTTATTTCTGCATTGCTTAATCGGGTTTGGTATATATTGAAGAAGTAATGAATTGAAATTTCCTCTTCATTGGTGATTTTGTCACTGATTTCTTTGGCTATTTTCGAGAATTGGGTGTTCAAAACCGCTGATGAATCAATTGAAAAAACAGTTGTCGCACAAGCCATGATGTCTGAAGGACTCTTATAAAGAATTGTATTATTGAAGTCCTCTTTTTTTAATGGAGGATTGAAGTAATCAGTACTGTCTAAAGAACTAAAGAGTGCTTTGTAGGCTTGACCTGTGGTATCGGATAAATGGCCTTCTTCCAATAAATGCAATTCAAACTGATTGAGCAAAGGCGTAACTTCAACATCATAATTTAAATAATAATCTTCAAAGCAAAGCTCTAAATAACTGTACACCTCCTTGTCATTACTTTCTTTTGTGGATTGACACGAGAAGAGCAGCAGGGCAGAGGTAAGGAAAGAGATGTACTTGGTCATTACTTTGTTGTTTTTAACGGGGAAAGATACTTACTTTTTTCTGGTTCTTTGGACTAAAAAGATAGAAAATATTCTTGGAATATCCTGTGAAGAATAGCAGGAGATTATGTCAATGTTCGTTGAGTGTTGCTTTTTACTATCTTTAGGGAAAATATAAAAAAAAGTAAAGCTGTATTGAGATGAAAAAAACAAGTTTAATCCTGTTTGCTTTGGCTGTCGGACTTTCGAGTTGTGGCGATCAAGCGAATGAAAAGAGAACATCAGAAAACATGAATGAAGAATTTTCAGATAATCCATTGGTGATGGTGAGTGAATTGCCTTACCTGGCACCGGATTTTACCCAGATTAAAAATGAACATTTTGAGCCTGCCATTATGGAAGGAATTCGTGTGAAAAGAGCGCATATTGAGAAAATCATCGATCAAGAAGAAGAACCGACGTTCGAAAATACCTTGGTTGCTTTGGAAAAAAGTGGTGAACAATTGAGTCGTGCAGCAAATGTGTTTTATGCTTTAACGGGTGCACACACCAATGATACTTTGCAGGCATTAAATCAAAAGTTAGCGCCATTATTTTCGGAGTTGAACGATGAAATTTATCTGAATTCAGCATTGTTTGAGCGCATTAAAAAGCTGCATGACCAAAAAGCGACTTTGTCACTAGACGCAGAATCAGAAAAACTACTCGAAGAATACTACAAAGACTTTGTTGTTGCAGGAGCAAATTTAAGCACTGAGGAGAAGGAAAAGTTGAAAGAAATTAATTCAAACTTAGCTTCCTTGACAGCAGAATTTGGAAAAACACTTTTGGCAGCAACCAATGAGGGGGCGTTAATCATCACAGATAAAAAAGAATTAGAAGGATTGAGTGAATCTACTTTGGCCTCACTAAAAACTGAAGATGGCGCTTATAGGATTCCTATCTTGAACACCACACAACAACCTTTGTTGAGTTCATTGTCAAACAGAGCTACACGTCAAAAAGTTTTTGAAAATGCTTGGAACAGAACAAGTGGTGAAAAAAACAATACGGAAGACCTAGTGATGAAATTGGCGACTTTACGTCTTGAAAAAGCACAATTGTTAGGTTTTGAAACTTATGCCGATTGGAGCCTTCAAAAAACAATGATTAAAAATAAGGATAATGTCCGTAATTTCTTTGATGGCTTAATTCCAGCAGCAATTGAAAAAGCGCAAGAAGAATCTAAGATGATTGAAGAAATGATGCACGCAGATGGAATCAAAGGTGATTTGGAGCCTTGGGATTGGAATTATTATGCAGAAAAAGTGCGTAAGGCAAAGTATGACTTAGATGAAAATGAGATCAAGCCTTATTTTGAAATGATGTCTGTTTTGGAAAACGGAGTGTTTTATGCAGCAGAAAAACTATATGGAATAACATTTAAGAAGAGAGATGATATTCCGGTATACCATGAAGATGTTTTGGTGTATGAAGTTTTTGAAGAGGACGGTTCTGAACTAGGATTGTTTTATGCAGATTTTTATTCTAGAGAAAGTAAAAGAGGAGGCGCATGGATGAGTAATTTCGTTGATCAATCACACCTTTTTGGAACAAAGCCTGTGATTTACAATGTGTGTAATTATCCAAAGCCAGCAGACGGTGAGCCTACTTTATTGAGTTTTGATAATGCCATTACAATGTTCCATGAATTTGGTCATGCTTTACATGGTTTCTTTGCCAATCAAAAGTATCCTAGTTTATCCGGAACAGCGGTTGCAAGAGATTTTGTTGAATTCCCGTCGCAGTTAAATGAGAGTTGGGCGACAGAACCTGAGGTTTTAAATAATTATGCATTGCATTATCAAACTGGAAAAGTAATTCCAACTGAGCTTTTAAATAAGATCCAAGCCGCAGGAACTTTTAATCAAGGTTATGGTTTGACAGAAAATTTAGCTTCATCAAATATTGATTTTGCATGGCATACCATTTCTTCGCAAGGTGAAATTACTGATGTGAAAACATTCGAAAAAACGATGTTGAACAAATATGGTTTAGATAAGGTTCATGCGGTTAAACCAAGATACAGTTCTAGCTATTTTGCTCATGTATTTAGTGGTGGATATGCTGCTGGATATTATTCTTACCTATGGACAGAAATGTTACATCATGATGCCTACCAATGGTTTAAAGAGAATGGAGGAATGACCAGAGAGAATGGTCAACGCTATAGAGATATGGTTCTTTCAGTTGGAAACACTTTAGACTATGATGCAATGTACAAGGATTGGAGCGGAAGAGCACCAGAAATTGCACCGATGATTAAAGCCAGAGG
>Ga0209075_1003774_pt1 | contig 12392 bp, 10 predicted proteins | sample Stecom2011_FD_187523 | JGI IMG/M metagenome (GOLD analysis project Ga0209075, IMG submission 187523) | Agricultural soil microbial communities from Utah to study Nitrogen management - Steer compost 2011 (SPAdes) (version 2) | ecosystem: Environmental > Terrestrial > Soil > Agricultural land...
GAGCCAGAGGCGTTCCATATCCGCGGGATCTTTCCTGCACGTAGCCTGCTGGCTCAACTCACGGGTGTTCTGGCCATCGGCTGCATGAGCCTGGCCATGCTGCTGGCCCTGCGGCCACGCTGGCTGGAGGCTTGGCTGGACGGGCTGGACAAGATGTACCGGCTGCACAAATGGCTGGGCATCGGCGCGCTGGTGCTGTCCATCCTGCACTGGCTGGTAATCAAGGGGCCGAAGTGGGCGGTGGGCTGGGGCTGGATCACCAGACCCGCCAAGGGCGGCGGCGCCAACCTGTCGACACTGGAAGCCTTCCTGCGCAGCCAGCGCGGGCTGGCGGAAAGCATCGGCGAATGGGCTTTCTATGCGGCGGTGCTGCTGATTGCCCTGGCATTGATCAAGCGTTTCCCCTACCGGCTGTTCTACCAGAGCCATCGCTTGCTGGCGCTGGTCTATCTGGCGCTGGTGGCGCACAGTCTGGTACTGCTCAAGTTCAGCTACTGGACCACACCGGTCGGCTGGGTCACTGCCGCGCTGCTGGCCGTCGGCAGCTGGGCCGCGCTGCAGTCACTGTTCAGACGCATTGGCGCCGGGCGGCGGGTGTCCGGCAGCATTACCGGTCTGCATTACTTCCCCGGCGTCCGTTCCCTGCAGGTGGACGCACGGGTGCCGGGCTGGCCGGGGCACAAGCCCGGTCAGTTCGCCTTCGCCGTGTCTGATCGCAGCGAGGGCTTCCACCCCTACACCATTGCCTCCTGCTGGCAACCGCAGGACCCGCAGATCAGTTTCGTGGTCAAGGAACTGGGGGACCATACCCGCACCCTGCGCGAGCAGTTGCGTGTCGGTGAGAAGATTGCCGTGGAAGGCCCCTACGGCTGCTTCACCTTCGATGATGATCGCCGTCGACAGATCTGGGTGGGCGGCGGCATCGGCGTCACCCCTTTCATCGCCCGCCTCCGGCATCTGGCCGGCCACCCGCAGGACAACCGCCCGGTGGACTTCTTCCACAGCACCGCCGAGGTCGACGAGGAGGCGCTGGCCCGACTGACAGAGGATGTCAGCCGCACGCAGGTCCAGCTGCACCTGCTGATCAGCGGCCGCGACGGCTACCTGACCGGCGAACGCATACGCGCCGCAGTACCCGACTGGCGGCAGGCGAGCATCTGGTTCTGCGGCCCGGCCGGATTCGGTCGGGCCCTGCGCGAAGACTTCGCCCGTCAGGGCTTTGATGTGCACCGGCATTTCCATCAGGAAATGTTCGACATGCGCTGAGCGGGTCGGAAACCGGAAACGACAAAGGGCAGCCCGAGGGCTGCCCTTGTCTTTTCCGACGGCTGGCGGATCAGGACTTGTAGGTGTCCAGATCGATACCGGAACGGCCCGGTGCCAGGATGTTGTTCGGGTCCACCGCACGCTTGATGGCGTGCTCCAGATCCCGTTTGGCCTTGCCGTAGCTCTGGGCCACACGCTCCTGGAAGCGGGTATTGACCCGGTATACGGCGTAACCTTCCTTCTCGAACTCGTCCAGCAGCTCGGCGAAGCAGGCATCGGCGCGCTGGGTTTCTTCCTCGTTGGTGCGATCGTACAGCACGTCGATGACGTGGTGCATGTCACGCGGGGCAACGATGAACTCCGCAACATAGTCCAGGCCGTGCTTGTGCAGGACGCGCTTGGCCAGCGCTGCCTGCTTGCGGCACTCGCTGCCACGGGCCTCACTGACCGGCGCGAACCACATGGAGCCACCGCCCCCACGCCAGTTGTACAGACCGAACTCCTGCAGGTTCGGCACACCGGACATCAGCTCGGCGCGGTACTTGAAGGGCTGCTTGTCCCCGGCCTCTTCCTGGGTGACGATGCGACCCTTGCCGAGCTTCTTGAACTCGTCGACGATGATCTTCCAGTTGACGTCGACCTGCTCCTGGGTGCCGTACAGTGCCGCGTACAGGTTCCAGGCACCCATGCCGGTGTCCTTCTGGATCTGCTTCTGGATCTCGTCGGGGGTGTGGCCCGGCTCGGTGATGTAGTCGGAACGACGCACGTTGCCGCTGCCCGCTTCCCAGAGGATGTTGGCGATCACCGCGGAGTTGGGGATGATGCCGCGGATACGCAGGGGACGCAGGACCTCGACGATCTCGACAATGTCTTCCTCGTTCTCGAAGATGATCTCGAAGGGCTTGAATACCGGCGGCTTGGGCATCAGCCAGAAGCCCATCTTGGTGCAGATGCCATAGTTGGACTGGGTGAACATGCCGTCCAGGGTCGGGCCATAGCCCCACTTGAAGATCTGCCAGGTGTTGCTGCCCTTCACGCCACCCATGCCGGTGCGATAGACATCACCGTTGGCCAGTACCACTTCCATGCCGCACTGCATCATGAAGTGCTCACCGTAGGGGGTGTAACCCACACCACGGTCCATGGTGTTGCCCACCGGGCCGGCAATGGCCGAGGGTGCGGAGAAGGACAGCATGACCGGCAGGTTGTTTTCCTGGATGTAGTCGTACAGCTGACCGTAGGTCACGCCCGGCTCGACCAGGGCGTAGCACATTTCCGGGTCGACCTTGATGATCTTGTTCATCTTCTTCAGGTCGAGAATGACCTGACCGCGCTGCCCCGGGGCAGCCGAGCCATAACCGAAGTTGCGGCCGGTGGAGATGGTCCAGATCGGAATGCGGTGCTCGTTACAGATCTTCACTACACCCTGGACCTGTTCCACGGTGGTGGCGGTGACTGCGGCGGAGGGCGCGTGGGCGGCGTTCTCCACGGACATCATGATCTTGTTGTAGGGAACCAGCTGCTGCTGTTCCACCAGTACGTTCTCGTTACCCAGCAGGGCGCGGAACTTCTCCACCGCTGCGTTGAATTCCTGCTGCGTCACGCCGCGGGGCAATACGCCATTGTTCTGTTCAGACATGGATCAGACTCCTTCAGGTCTCGATCGAAAAGGAAACGAAGCTGCCATCAAGCGGCGCGCCGGCCTGGGCAATCAGCGGAGCGGCGGTCGGACGACCGGCACCCAGCGAACCCAGCAGATAACCGATACCGGCGGCCCACTGGTCAGCGTGGCGCTGGTTGCGCGGTGCGGCGGACAGCTGGCGGGCCGGGGCAGCACTGCCCAGGCGCTCCTCGGTCAGCTCGAAGCCGGCACCGCAGCCATGCAGCTGGCGGCCCAGCTGGCGTGCACAGCCCTCGGCACTGGCCGTATTGAGCAGACGGTGACGGGTGACACCACCCCGGGCGGTGTGCTGGCCGAGCCATTCGACGCGGGCGCCGGCGCTGCGCGCCATGTCCACCACCAGGGCGGCACTGGCATCATCCAGCAGGCCGATCAGCCGCATCTTCCGGCCGCTGCCCAGCTGGCTCTGCAGGCTCAGCAGGTCGGTCAGGTCACCCCCGATCTGGCGCACCTGTACCGCCGCACCGGTGGCCCGGGCACCCTGCACGAAGGCCGACTGTTCGGCACCCTGATTGACCAGCACCAGCGCGGGGCGAGCCGCTGAACTGCGCGGGCTGCCGTGGGCCGCACCCAGGGCAGGCAGGGCACCGCCCAGAGTCAACCCGGCGAGGCTGCCCAGGGCCATGCCCTTGAGGACGAAACGACGATCCATACTCATGCGCTCCTCCTCATTTCTGCTTCGGCTGGTGAGCAGGCAGGCTGGCGATGTACTCGGTTACCTGAGCCAGGGATTCGTCATCGATATAGGCCTCGGGAAACGCCGGCATGGCGCGGAAGCCGTTACGCACGATCGCCTTCACGTACTCGAACGGCAGACCACGCCCCTGGATCGGCACACCCACACCCACTTCAGGCTTGTGGCACTTACCGCAGAGGTTGTCATACAGCTCCTGACCGTTTTCCCACTGGGCAGCCTGCGCGCCCGCGCCAAACATCAGCGCCAGCGGCAGAACCACTGCGGCGCCCAGGGCGGCCCGGCCGGGCAGCATGCGTGAACGAGATTTCATGTTTTGCTCCTTCTTATGAAAAGCGCTTCCCCGGCAGTTGCATGGCTCGCCGGGGTGCTGCTCAGAACGGGTACGGACGCGGTGCGTGCTGAACCGTGATCCAGTGATCAGTGGTGAATTCCTCGATGGCCCAGTCACCGTTGAAGCGACCCAGACCGGAGTTCTTCTCACCACCGAAGGGGGCGTTCGGCTCATCGTTGACCGGCATGTCGTTGACATGGGTCATGCCCGCACGGATGCCCTGGGCGAAGGCCACGCCCTTGGAGATGTCACGGGTGAACACGGTGCTGGACAGGCCGTACTCGGTGCTGTTGGCCAGCTCCAGCGCATGGGCGGCGTCACGGGCGGACTGGATGCCCACCAGGGGTCCGAAGATCTCTTCCCGGGCGATCTCCATGTCGGCGGTGACGTTGCCGAAGACATGGGGCGGCATCACGTTGCCCTGGGGCTCGCCGCCCACCAGCAGGGTTGCGCCTTCTTCCTGGGCAAGGCGAATCTTGTCCTTCAGGCCGTCCAGCTGCCTGGCATTGATCACCGGACCGACCACGGTCTCGGGCTTGCTCGGATCACCGTAGGGCAGCGCCTTGACCCGCTCGACGTAACGGCGGGTAAATTCCTCCAGCAGCGGCTGCTCGACGATGATGCGGTTGATCGCCATGCAGATCTGGCCCTGGTGCAGGAACTTGCCGACCACGGCAGCGTTGACCGCCGCGTCCACGTCAGCGTCGGCCAGCACCACAAAGGGACTGTTGCCACCCAGCTCCAGTGCCACATGCTTGAGGTGCTCGCCACCGCTGGCGATACGGCCGATATTGCGGCCCACCGGGGTGGAACCGGTGAAGGAGATGAAGGAGGGGATCGGGTGCTCGACAAAGGCATCACCGATTTCCGAACCGGCGCCCACCACCACACTGAGTACACCGGCCGGCAGACCGGCTTCCTCGAATATGCGCGCCAGCAGCAGACCGCCGGTTACCGGGGTATCACTGGCCGGCTTGATGACGACCGCGTTGCCCAGTGCCAGTGCCGGGGAAACTGACCGGGCGCTCAGGTGCAGGGGGAAGTTCCAGGGACTGATGACCCCGATCACGCCCAGGGGTGCGCGGTACACACGACTTTCCTTGCCAGGTACATCGGTCGGCAGGATGCGGCCGTGGCAGCGACCCGGCAGACTGGCCGACTCCAGGGTGATGGACCGGGCTGCGCCCCACTCGATCTGCGCCTTGATGCGGGTACTGCCGGACTCGCGGATCAGCCAGTCGACGATCTCGTCCTTGCGCTCATCGAAGATCTCGACCGCCCGGCGCATGATCTGGCCACGTGCGGTCGGCCCCATCGCGGCCCACTCGACCTGCGCCTGAGCAGCCTTGCGGTAGGCTTCATCCAGATCTTCCCGGGTAGCCATGGGCAGGCTCAGCAGCTGGTCCCCGGTGAAGGGATCGGTTACGTCCAGGTTGCGGCTGGCGCTGCCGGCACGCCATTGACCACCGATCGGCTGCAGCTCCAGATTCTGATAGACAGGCTTGCTAGTCATCTGTTTTCTCTCTCATGTGTTCGATGCCCCAATACCCGCCGGCAGATCGTGAAGATCCGCAGGGCACAGTAAAGGATGTCCGGACTTTACAAGTTCTGTGCCAGAACCAGCATAGGCGACGAATCGCCGCACATCCACGCGCACACGTCGGATCGCCCGACGACACGAAGAAAAGAATCGTAGAATTTTCAACACTGCGTATAATTGAACGCACAAATTTCAACGCACGGCAGGCAAACCATGGCAGATATTCCCGCCTATGCGGAGAAGCTCCTCGAGAGACTGATGGCGGACCGCCGCAATCTCTTCGTTCGCTCCTCCGATCAGCTCAGCAATGGCTACCCCTCTCCCGACCAGTTGGCCGAGGCGATTGCCTTTGCCCCTGCCCAGGGCAACATCTGGCTGTTCGGTCGGCGCTACCTGCTGATGCAGAGTGGCGCCTTCGGTGAAATCCGGCGCGAACTGATCCGCGAGGCGGGATTGGAAAAGGCCCGGGGCATCTATACCGCCACCGGCTGGCATGCCGGGGCACGGCTTGCGCGGCAGGTGGCACAGCAGTGGCCAACCGGGGATCACGGCAGCCTGTTCAGCGCCGGCCCGCGCCTGCACATGCTCGAGGGCATGGTCAACGTCGAGCCCATCCACTTCGAGATGGACAGCGAAGCCGGCAGCTTCTACAGCGACATGTACTGGCACAACTCGCTGGAGGCCCAGGAGCATCTGGCCCATCACCCGCCGGGGGGTGAGTGCGTGTGCTGGATGCAGACCGGTTTTGCCAGCGGCTACGCCTCCGCCCTGCTCGGACGCATGGTGGTATTCCGCGAGATCGAATGCCGCGCCACCGGGCATGGCGCCTGCCGCATCATCGGCAAGCCCGCCGAGCAGTGGGCGGATCTGGAGAACGACACCCGGGACCCGGAGACCGACGGCTTCTTCAGCCATCTGTTCCACGGCATGGCCGAGCCACACCACAGCGTGCTGCCCGATGACGGCGGCGATCAGATCATGCTAGGGGCCGCTCCCGCCTTCCTGCGGGCCCAGCGCATGCTGCAGCGGGTGGCGCCTACTCAGGCCACGGTGCTGCTGGCCGGGGAATCGGGGGCGGGCAAGGAAATGTTTGCCCAGTACCTGCACCGCCACAGCCCTCGGGCGGACAAGCCGCTGGTCAGCCTCAACTGCGCGTCGCTGCCGGAAAATCTGGTCGAAGCCGAGCTGTTCGGCGTCGAGCGCGGCGCCTATACCGGCGCCGATCGGAGCCGACCGGGGCGCTTCGAGCGGGCCCATGGCGGCACCCTGTTCCTTGACGAGATTGCCTCCCTGAGCCTGGATGCCCAGGGCAAGATCCTGCGCGCCCTGCAGGAGGGCGAGATCGAGCGGGTCGGTGGCGACAAGCCGATCCGGGTGGATGTGCGACTGGTGGCCGCCGCCAATGTGCAGCTGCGCGATGAGGTGCGCGCCGGACGTTTCCGCGAGGATCTGTTCTATCGTCTGAATGTCTATCCGATCCAGATCCCCAGTCTGCGCGAGCGACGCGAGGACATACCCCTGCTGATGAACCATTTCCTGCAGCGTTACTGCCAGCTGCATCAGCGCGATGTACGTGGCTTTACCAGCCGGCTGATGAACAGCCTGCTGACCCACCCGTTTCCCGGCAACATCCGCGAGCTGCAGAACCTGATCGAGCGCGGCGTGATCAGTTGTGATGAAGGCGAGCCCATGGACCTGCCGCACATCACCCTCAACGGTGAGCTGCTGGAAGGCGACCCCGCGCTGGGCCTGAACGCCGAGGGCAAGCTGGATATCAGCCCCACCCCGGCACCAGTGCACGTGTCCGACGAGGGACTGGGGCCGCTGCCGCCCCCTGTCGCGCGCCTGATGGCCTTCCTCAACGGCAAGGACGCCCGCCTGCAGACCGCGATCAGCGAGATCGAGGACCTGCTGATCGACCACGCCCTGAACCGCACCGATGGCAACGTGACCGCGGCCGCGCACCTGATCGGCCTGAGCCGGGCACAGATCAATTACCGTTTGAAAGGCAGATAGCAAACCGGCGGCGGGCGCCGCCGGCAGCCGTCACCACAGGGCGCGGTGACGGCGAGCGTGGGTCAGGACAGGCGCAGAATCGGCTTGACCGCCGTGCCGTTGGCCGAATCCTCGAAGGCCTGGTTGATCTGCTCGAAGTCGTAGAACCTGACCAGTTTGTCGAAGGGGAACTGCCCGGCCTTGTAGTATTCCACCAGCTTGGGAATGAACACCCGGGGTACCGAGTCACCCTCGATCACGCCGATCATGCTCTTGCCCTCGGCCATCAGGTCATTGTGCACGTCGATGCTCATCTCCGGGGTCACCCCGACAATGGCCACCACACCCAGCGGCCGCAGGGCATGCATGCTCTGGCGCACCACCGGCGGCACCCCGGTGGTTTCCACCGCGTAGTGCACCCCGCCGCCGCTGGCTTCGCGGATTTCCTTGACCACATCCACCTGCCTGCCGTTCAGGGCATGGGTCGCCCCCAGCTCCCTGGCCAGCTCAAGGCGGCTGTCATGCACGTCGATGGCGTAGATCTGCTGGCAGCCGGCGATCTTCGCCGCCATGATAGCGCTCAGGCCGACGGCACCGCAGCCATACACGGCAATGCTGGTGCCGAACTCGGGGCGCAGGCGGTTGAGCACAGTACCGGCGCCGGTCTGGATGCCACAACCCAGCGGCCCGAGCAGGGCCAGATCCACATCCTTGTCGACCTTCACCACGTTGCGCTCGTGGGCAATCACCTGGGCGCCGAAGGAGGACTGACCGAAGAAGGTATGCACATCGGTGTCGCCCTGATGGATGCGGCAGCTGTGGTCCTCCATGCAGCCACCGAAATTGAGCTCGTTGAAGCGCGAGCACACGGTGGGGTGGCCGGTCAGGCAGTTCTCGCACTGGCCACAGTGGGCAAAGGACATGACCACATGATCACCCACCGCCACGCTGCTGACGTTCTCGCCGACTTCCTCGACGATACCCGCTCCCTCGTGTCCCAGCACGATGGGATAGGGGGAAATGCCCAGGTCCCGGGCTACCGCGTCGGTGTGGCAGACGCCGGTCGCCACCACCTTGATGCGCACTTCTCCCGCCTTGGGTGCAGAGAGGGTGACTTCCTCGATACTGAATTCCTTGCCCTGGGCATGGGTTACTGCAGCTTGAATCTTCATATCTGACTCCATGTGAGTGCCTAGTGGAAACAGGTCGGTCGTCTTGCAGGCAAAAACCAGACCAACTCACCATCAACTACTGGTGACAAGCTGATCAGTTCGCGCTGCCATGACGAAATCGTTGCGGTGCAGGCCATGGATCTTGTGCGTCCACCAGCGCACCGTCACCCTGCCCCACTCCACCAGAATCGCCGGATGATGGCCCTGCTGCTCGGCCAGTTCGCCGACCCGGTTGGCAAAGGCCAGCGCACCGGCAAAGTCGGGAAAGCTGTAGCTGCGCTGCAGCTGTTCAACACCGTCGATGCGTGCAACGACCCAGTCCGGGATCTGCGGCAGCAGCTGCTCCCGCTCCGCCTCGGTGACCCTTGGTGCGTCGGCGCGGCAGGCCTCGCAGTGCTGTTCGGTCAGTCTGGACATGATTCGACACCCCTGTGGTTGAGGACAATACTTCTAGGTTAGTCCAGTCCCCGACTTACATGGGCGTTGTCGGGCAAATCTGTGCCCGGCGATCACCACGGGACTGGCCAGACACCTCACAGGAGGCCCCATGACCAACAATGCCGCCTCTGGTCGGAACCGCTTCGCCGGCCATGCCGAAGCCACCGATCTGAGCCATTTCGAACGCCACAACTACAGTGGAGACCAGGAGGAGCAGGCTGCCTTCGAGCGCCTGGTTCGCCTGTGCAAGGAGGTTGCCCGCCGCTTGCGCGCCAACGGACCGGGCGTGGTCGCCATCATGGCTGACCACGTGTGCTGGGTGTCACCGCTGTTCACTGCCGAGGAGCCGCTGGTCTCGGCGCTGGCACAGGATCTGGCTCATACGGAATTCACCTATGCCTTCTTTCCCTCCCATTCGGAGGATCTGACAGCAGCGGAACTGGAGGATATCGCCGATGCCGTGCAGCACTGGCTGGACAACCCGTCCTTCGAGGCGGTGGATCAGGCAGAGCTGGACAGAGCGGTGCACGTGATCATGGAACGCTGGGATGACGACGACTGTCGGCACCTGAACTGAGGGAGGGAAAAACACAGGGAGCCAGATCGGCTGACTCCCTGCAGGCAGGGCTGGCTTAGAACGCCATACCCAGGGTGATGCCGAACTCGTTGCTTTCCAGCTCGGTATTCTGAGCCAGATCCTGACGGTTCTTCAGCTCATAGTTGGTCTGGGTGTAATACAGACCAGCGGTAAACCCGCTGTCCCACAGGAAGTTCAATTCTGCATAGGGGTTGAACTTCTCGTCCAGATCCACGGTTTCACTACCGACGCCGTCGAGCTTGATCTTGGCTTCCCCTTCGATGGAATAACGGGTACCCACTTCCAGGCGGGTAATTACATTGTTACCCCGGTGATGCCAGCCCACTGCCGCCTTGGCAAAGGGACTCTTGTTGCTCAACTCGACATCGCCTACCGAGCGGTCATCCATTTCAAAACGGGTCCAGTCATAACCGACACCGACCAGCACATCGAAGTTGCTGTTGTTGTTCAGCGGCATCCGCATACCCAGGTCGAGATCGGCACGGGCGTCCTTGATCTCGTCGTCACCACGCTCACCGTAACGGCCGTTGGCGCCGATCTGGAAGATGACCCCGGGGCCGCCGGTCATCTTGTTGCCGTAGTTGTAGAAGATACCTACCTTACCCACATCATCATCGCGACCGTCGATTCTATCGTTGTCGGAGTTGAACTCGTACTCGTTATAGGCGCCAATAAGCCCCAGGTTGGAGATGGGCTGCTCGGCAGCCAGTGCAAGCATCGGGCTCATGATCAGACCGGCAGCGGAAGCGTGGATCAAAGTAGTACGAAGGCGCATAGGTATTTCCTCTTTGTATTTGCCTGAGTAACTACCGACAGAACACGTTTTATTAAGTTCGATAATTTTGATGTTTCGCTTAACTGCAGGTTCAGCCCGAGCGCTCTGATATAATCGCCTCCCACCGCCGCGCTTCAGCTGTTGTTTCTCCGGACCTTCACATGACTGATCGCTACTTTGATCAACTGGGCACGCACTTCGCGCGCAAGATCTACTCCAGCACCAAGGGCGCCATCCGCCTGGCCGTGCTGCAACGCGATCTTCGCCAGTGGCTGCCCGAGCTGGCCGGCGACGGCCCGCTGGATATCCTCGACGTTGGTGCAGGACTCGGCCATATGAGCGAGTGGCTGCTGCGCCAGGGCCACCGACTGACCATCAGCGAACCCTCGGCCGAAATGCTCGAGGCCGCCCGGGCCCGGCTGCAGGCGGTGGAGATATCAGCACCGCCATGGCAGGCCCTTGACCTGCCACTGCAAGGGTTGCCCGAACGGGGGCAGCGTCATGATCTGGTTATCTGTCATGCGGTACTGGAGTGGCTGGCCGACCCAGCTGCCGCCCTGGCCGACCTGCGCGCCCTGGTGCGCCCGGGCGGCGCCCTGTCCCTGGCCTTTTACAACCGCGATGCGCTGATCTACAAGAACCTGATCAAGGGCCAGTTCCGCAAGCTGCAGCGCAATCAGCTGGCCGGCATGGGCCGGCGCGGCCTGACGCCGCAGCAACCGCTGGATCCGCGGCAGGTACAGCAGTGGATAACTGAGGCGGGGTTCGATTGCCGCTACATGACCGGGGTACGGGTATTTCACGATTACATGCCCGAGCCCTTCAAGTCCGAGGCGGACGAACAACAGGTGATCGAACAGGAGCTGCTGTACAGCACCCATCCGGCCTACCTGCATCTGGGCCGTTATCTGCACTGCTGGCTCAGGCCGAAGGATTGAGCCCCAGCGGCTGCATCCAGCGATCACGGCGCCACAGCCAGAAGAACCAACCGCCAAGCAAGGCGCCCCGCGCCAGCATGAACAGGTAAAAGCCCAGCCACAGGCCGTGGTTGCCGCTGTCGCGCAGCAGCCAGGCCGCCGGCACATAGATCAGCAGCACCGCCGCCAGCATGGCATTGCGCATGTCCCGGGCCCGGGTGGCGCCGATGAACAGCCCATCCAGCAGATAGCTCCACACCGCCACCAGCGGCATCCAGGCCATCCACGGCAGGTAGAGGGTCGCCACCGAGCGGATGGACTCCACCGAGGTCAGCAGACTGATGATCCAGCCGCCCAGCAGATTGAAGGCCAGCACAAAACCGCTGCCGACCACCAGGGACCAGAAGGTACTGACCACCAGCACCCGCTTGAGCGCCTGACGATTGCGCTGCCCCAGGGCATGACCACCCAGGGCCTCCACTGCATGGGCCAGGCCATCCAGTCCGTGGGAGGTGATCAGCAGGAAGTTGAGCAGCACCGCGTTGGCCGCCACCACCGAATCGCCGAGGCGCGCGCCCTGCAGCACCAGCAGATAGAACACCAGCTCCAGCGCCAGGGTGCGGATCAGGATGTCGCGGTTGACCCGGATCAGCGGTGCGGCTCCGCGCAGGCGCAGCGCCGCCGACCAGTCTGTCACCCCGGGGTAGCGCGCCAGTACCGGTCTCAGCAGCCACAGACCCAGCAGCAGGCCGGCATAGTCCCCGACGACGGTCGCCCAGGCTGCTCCCGCGACACCCCAGCCCAGCACCAGCACAAAGAGCACATCCAGCGCTATGTTGGTCAGGTTCACCGTCAGCAACAGGTACAGGGGCGCGCGGCCACGCTGGGCGCCGATAAACCAGCCGACCAGCACGAAGTTGGCCAACGCCGCCGGCAGGCTGATCAGTCGAATGTTGAAATACAGCCGCGCCTGTTCCAGCAG
>Ga0209075_1003775_pt1 | contig 12390 bp, 29 predicted proteins | sample Stecom2011_FD_187523 | JGI IMG/M metagenome (GOLD analysis project Ga0209075, IMG submission 187523) | Agricultural soil microbial communities from Utah to study Nitrogen management - Steer compost 2011 (SPAdes) (version 2) | ecosystem: Environmental > Terrestrial > Soil > Agricultural land...
GGAAAGAGTCAAACAGGATCTGGATCGGCAGCTGGCTGATAGTGACGCTGTTGCTCGTCGGCTGCAAAGACAGCTCAGTGATCTATCAGGACGCATCGGTGCAGATACCGGCACTGCCGCAGAGTGCGAGGCAGCCCGAAAGGCATCAGGAGTGCTTGCCGAGTTGCTTGGAGAGGCTGACGAATTGGCGGGCGCGTTCGCTGAAAGTGCTGACCGAAATCGAGTAGCGGGGGAGGCGTGCGAGGCGGTGTATGATGCTGCAAGGGGGTTGTAATTTGCCCGGACGGGCGGGGAAAGGCGGGGATTCCTCCCCGCATATTGATGACTCCCGGCTTATAGGGTGATGCTCAAAATGATGAGGGGTGTCAGTTGGCTGGCGGCTCCGGTAGTGGTTGCCAGTGGGTGATGTCATCGGTCGACCAAAGAGCTAGAGGCCTCCCGTAAATGTCGTACCATTCCTCGTCATCATGACAGTAAAACCCTTGAACGCACCCTTTGTCTACGCAGTAGGTAAGGACGTTTTCGGATTCAGGGCCTATATCGCGCACCGGCAACCGATCCTCAACACTAATCCACTCACTCATTCCCCGTCCCCATATCGATCTGATAGGATCTTTTTCAGTTTCTTTTTTGTGTGGCGGGGCTTATCGTTTCGTCCGCCTAGTGACGGAATATACTCACCGTTAATGTAAACGGCATTAGCCGCCCCTATCGGTCTCCAATCTGCACCACTGTGCCCTATTTCCACCACTGTTATCTTCATTGGTTAACTCCTTTGTCAGGCCCGCCATCCACGAGCCGCACGCTAGGATTATAGTCACGCAACAAATACCTGTCACCCATCGCACGCTTTGCTTCCTCCAGCCGTTCATGGGCGCTCTGCAACCTCCTGACAATAAACGCACCTGACCGCCCACGGCGCCGCAAGCCTTCGAGCCTCGGGGATCTGGTCGCCGCAATCTTCGCACTCGGTGGAGCCAGGTTTAGCCAGTTGTGCGCGCACTGCCTGGGTTCCTGCTGCGCGCTCGGCTTCTTCCAGTTCGCTGGCGCGGTCTAGTAGGTCGGCGGGGGCTTGGATCATGGGTTGTCCTCCTTGACCAGCTGACAATGGAATACTTTGTCACCTACGTAAAATCTTCCAAGCTTGACGCACTCGGTAGCCACAGTTTGATGGGCATGAATCCATCCGCCTAGCCAGCCTATGCATATTAAGAAAAAAGCACTCAACAGGAACATACGCATATCCTCCCAATCGTTCATATGGCGTGCGGCTCCGGCTTCTTCACGTTGACATACTCCTTGCTGACCTCAATGGCCGCACTGAACAGCGCGTCGGCATCCGCCTCGCTGTACTCGATGGGATACGGGAAGGCGATCCAGCCTGAGCTGTACAGATGTTGCGGGTTCTGGGCGTTCACCAATGCTGTGTGATGCTCACGAATCATATCAGTCAGGTGCTCGGCTCGATAGATGCCGCCAGTCTCCACCTCAACTGCCTTGGTGTACTGCTCGCCGTCCGGCTTGCGGCAGAACGCGGCCATGTAGATGGTCCAGCGGTGCGGCACGTCGCACAGCGCTTTGGCTATCCTTGGGCTGGCTGGAATCAGCTTGCGATTGCCGTGGTGAAACGTGGTCTGGAACGAATAGGGCTCGTTCAGGTTCACGATGCAGACCTTGTGCAGCCGCAGGACTGAGCGGGCGGCGTTCGCCAGGCGGGCTCTGGTTTGGGGTTTCATGGGTTGTGCTCCTGTATGGCGGTCAGGGCTTCGCTCCAAACCTTGCACCACGCGCACTCCTTACCAGCAAGCGCGCCATTATCTTCATCCCATACGCCCGGCACCGCGTGGCAATGGCCTGGCGCATTTCCGCGTCTCCCTTCTCTGTGAGGAATTTCACGCAACACAGCTTCCAGCAGAGACTGGTACCGCTCCGCATCCTTGCGCAGCTTCTCGCACTCGGCTTGCAGGGCTTCGTAGTCGCTGAGCATAACCACAGGCGAGTAACTAGCCTCCAAGACTTGGGGTTCTCGGCTACCGAAAACACACATGGGGTCAAAAGTTGCAGGCCCACGTGCATACTCGCCGCGCTCATTGCGTAGCCAAGCTACCACCTCCGGCTTATTGGTTGTCATTGGTCTTCCTCCACCCATTCTCCACGCAGAATACATACGCGGGACGGCATCATGGTTTTTGTAGCTGCGTTGTACATCAGCCGGGTTTCCCACTGGTGGCAAGGCCCCTTTTTGCCTTCTTTAATAGAGGCATTGATCATCGCGCCGAGTATGACGACAACTAGGCCGACGGCAGCCGCTCCCGCCCGTATACTTCCGTCCGCAGCCTTCAATGCCAGCCATATCAGAGCACCCACGACGGCCACGATTAATGTTGCTATCGCAAATCCCATCATTTTTCACCTCCTTTGCGGCGGGCGGCGAGCACCGTGTTCAGCTGGCTCACGGCGGCATATACCCCTGACTTGAAGAACTCCCTTCTGATTTCAGTCAAAACAGCCGGTATCTCGATGCTTTTCAGCGACTCGCTAAGCGCCTCCACCAGCTCCGCCACGTCCGTCGCGGCCTTCTGCTCTGCCACTCGCTTGCCGGCCTCCCAGAACACGGCACACTGCGCAGCTGCGGCCGTACCCGATACCTCGTGCTCTCGGCACAGCGACTCGAAAGCGGGATCGTCGTAGGGGGCACCCTCGCGGATGTCCTCGGGGCAAGGCTGCTGCTCTGCGGGCTGCGGGGCGGCGTAGAGCGGCTTGCCGTGAAACCCTGTCCGCACAGGGAACAGTGTCGCGGTGCGGTCGTCCAGCATGTTGTCAAGCTCGTCGCTGTTGACCCAGCCCACCGGCTCCCCCTGCACAGAAGGCGCAGCCAGCACAGCCATCCGTATCGCAAGCTCCATGTCCCCGAACGGCATGTAGGCGTCCTCTGCGGCCCCTACCATCTCCGCCGTAGGCTCCACCGGCACCAGTTTGTAATCACTCATGGTTCACCTCTATTTTATTGTTGCACCCAGGCTGCGCAGCGAATGCCGTTATGCCTCGGGCAGGGTTCGATCCGTTAAGCCACTTCTCCCACTCTGTGTACCGCTGGCAGGTGTGGCGCTCTTTGCAGTACAGGTCCGTGCTACCGATGATGGTGCCGGTGCAGAGTTCTGTGTGGGGATGGGTCATGGGTTTAGTCTCCCAATCTCAGCGGCGGCACAGGTGATGGCACGGCGGGTGTTTTCTTCACGATCCTCGCGGGATGATTCTACTACCTCGAAAGCCCTATCACCGACACTAGCAATGGTGATTACTCGCCCCGAGCTGCACCACACAATATCTATACCGAGCGCCATTGCCAGCCGCAGCGCGTCGCCGTCGTCTTCCAGAGGGTTCCACCGGATTGGAGCTCCAGAAGTATCCCGCACGTCCAGACGGTAAAAGTCCGAATCAACAACATACCCAGCCGCCTTAGCCGCCAGCTCCAGCAACTCACGATCTGTCATTGCTTCACCCTCACGCCTGCGTACTCTATGGCTTCAACCACCAATTCGGCATCCATAACATCAATACAGCTATCTCTATGTCGCGGGTGGGATTTCGGCAACTCCACCACCAGTGCTGCACGGGATGCTTGCCATGACTCCCATGCCAGCTGAACTTCGTATGCCCTGTATTGGCCGGGGAATCCGCTGGATTCTGGGTTTCTGTGAACTGGTTTTTCGAGCGGCGTCGATGTGATCCACTCCTCAAACTCCGCCCTCATTTTCTCATACATACCCACCTCTCTACCGGCTCCGGCCGGTCATGTCGTTGATAGTGGAGCGGGTGATCTCCAGATTGAACGCCCGCTTAATCTCAGTCGCCGTGAACCCGGACTGCAGCAGGGTGATGATCATGGCCCGTTGCAGGTTGCTGGCCTTGGCATTGTGGTGCGCCTCTCCGTAGAGCCGGCCATCCAGACCCAGGGCGCGGCGGCGGCGGGCAACTGACTGCACACTGCGGCCGGGCAGCTGGCTGGCGATCTCCCTGGCGGAAACCACGCCGGCCAGCTCCCGGATCACCTTGTCCTCGCTGTCAGTCCAGCGGCTCACTGCGGTCTCCCTCATGCGCAATAGCCTTCAATGACTGCACCCGATCCATCAGCTGCTGCTCCTTAACGTGCGCGTCTGCCCGGTGCCGCTCCAGTGCCTGCTCTGCTGCTGCCAGTTGCGCGGCCCGCGGGTCGATCAGGTCGGACTCGTTGTATTCAACGTGGGCATGCACGGTGCCGAGATTGATGTAATCGCCCGGGAATGTACTCGCCAGATCGTGAGTGCTGTAGAATCGCCCGCCGAAGTGGGCGTCTCCCAAGACGTACAGCTTGACGGTATCTCTGATAGTTGCCATGATGACCTCGGTTTCTCCTTGTTGACTTTTAGCCCCTCGTTTGAGGGGCTTTCTTTATTGCTTCGTTGGGCGGTATGCCTCAGTACTCGTTCCACACATCTACGACTCCACCTCTCGGTCCGATAATCGCATGCTTGGTAACGTGGGGCATCTTAACGGTGAACTTCCAGTTGTCGTGCTGGAAACGGTTTGCCTCAAAGGATGCTCCTTCAACGGCAGAGTACATACCGAACAGGTCGTTGGCTTTGGATGCTTGGGCTTTGGTGTAGCTGGTGGTGGCTGCTTTAGTCATGGTTTCTCTCCTGTTTCGTTACCGGCGTTTCCCGCCTTGTTGGACATAGTATTGCAAAGCCTTATCTGCCTTGCAAGTATTTTATTATAAATAATCCATGAAAAAGCCCGGTTGCGGCCGGGCCTGGTTGTTACGCCTCCAGCGGCTTCCCGCCCATGTAGTGCTCGCCGTCATTTCCATTCATGCCAATCTGCTCCATGCGCCGCTCGCCATCTTCCCAGACATTCGGCGTGGCCGGGTGTGCGGTGCAGAGTTCGCGGATGATGGGTTTCGGCTGAAGCGCCTCCAGTCGCTTAACCTCTGCCTGAGCGTAGAAAAGAACCTTCCTGGCGTCCCGCAGCTCGTCGCTGTGACTGGCCCGGCCCTTGCGGTAGATGGCGCGGAATATCTCGCCGTCCTGGGCATTCATATTCCGATAGCTGATCAGATCTTGGAGTTCGCTACATCCCTCGGGCAGCTGGTAGTAGCTGGCGGTGGTGCCATCGCTGGTGATCTTGCTCATTACCCTTCCTCCTTAACAAACGCGCCACCGGCTACCATGCGCCCCTTGCGATCCTTGATCTCGTTCCATGCGTGCTCGCAGCAGTCCATGAGGTCGAGGCCTTTGTGCAGGCACAACCCTGCCAGCGCGGCTAGTGGCGCAATGAATGTGTTATCAGTATCGCGACCCCCGGAAAGGTAGTTCCCGACACCCTCGGCAATCCATCCGACCACATACTGCGGAGTGCTGTCCGGAACGACTACCGCCTCATTCACAATAGCGGCCATCAGATCTGGCACAGCATCCAGCCCCACACCCTCCATATGCGCCGCATTCACAACGCAAACAGCAATATCCCCCACCGCATCCTTGAGCGCCTCATCATCTCCCTTGATGATAGCGTCAGCCAGCTCCCCCAGCTCCGAAAGCGCCTTCATCAGCTGCGCTTCGGTGGTGCTGTGCTCGTAGATGCCGCGATCCTGCGCCCATTGTTCTACGCCTGCCTTGAATTCTTGGAATGTCATTCATCTCCCTCCGTCGTGTATCTATAAACAGCCATCTTCGCCACCTCCAGATTGCCGATAATCATCGCCGGGCTGATTCCGTCCTCCAGTGCATCTTCCAGAGCCTCGTTCAGCCTGTCCGCCAGCTTGTCTACAGCCCGCATCAGCTGCGGGGTCATGCCGCTGGTGTGGATGGGTTCGACTTTCATTTCCTGTCACTCCTGTTGCTGCCCAGCAAAGGCTTCTGCCCCTCATCCAGCAGCCACTCAAACATTCTGCCGCACCCGACACACTGGCGCCGGTTCATGCTGCGCAGGGCCACCAGCGGGCTGCCGCAGCGAGGGCAGGGTTTGCCGCGCGGCTCATCGCTCACTTCTGCACCCTCCGCATCCGCGCCTCGATCCGCGCCTTCTGCCGCTCCAGCCGCTTCATGGCCAGGGACTGTCGGATCTCGCTGGCAGTCGGCGGAATGTTCGCGCCGGCCAGGATCTTGGCCTGCTCGACGGTCTCGCGGCTACGATCCATGGTCTGCTCCAGCGCCTGCCGGGTGATGCCGGCTGCCTCGGCAGCTTCCAGCACGCCCATGCCGTCCACCAGCACCATGCGCAGCGCACGGGTCGATGCGGACGCCTGCCGGGTAGGCGAGTCCAGACTCCGCAGCTTGCACATGGCGTCCCAGTGCTTTTCTGTCCATTTCATACGCTTGTACCTCCCATAACGCGGCGCATGGTCTTGATATTGTCCCGCAGCACCCTGATGCTCCACTCTGCCCGCTTCGTGTCCAGCAGCGCCAGGGACTGGATTGATTCGTTAGCAGCCTGAATCGCCTGCCGTAGCTCCGAGTCGCTGAACTCGAAGTACGGCACGGGCTGGCCGCGATAAAGGCGAATGTTTATTGACACTGCATCTCTCCCTTGTATGCAGGCCAGCCGTGCTTGCCGTTGCTGGCCTTGTATTCGGCAACCATCTCGCAGTAGAGGCTGGCTTGGTTTTGCTCCGAGCGCTTGTCCAGCGTGTTCACGATGCCGACAGCGGTCAGAAGGAATACGCCGAACAGGGCTATCAAGGTGGTTTTGATTTCTCTTGGGTCTTCGTAGTGGTTCATCACACTTCCTCCGCATCAGCGCGCAGCACTTCGCCAAGCATCTTGGCCAGCTCGGTGTGTACTTTCTCGCTAAACATTCCGGGCAGCTCGTCTGAGCAGTATTGATCCAGCCCTTCGACCTTGTGAATAACAGCGAACAGCTCGCCGTCGTCGAAGAATGGCTCGACGTGGTAGGTCAGCCCGGCGAACTTGATACGGTAGTGGTTCATGGGTTTCTCCTGTGTTTTTATAGGTGCCGGTCTCTCCCGGCTGGCACACCTCTTAGCTGGTGTCGCTTGAGATCCCCGGCGTACTTGTGGCAGAGGCCTGGGACATATTGCTGGCCGCGCCGGAGCGGTGCCGTAACTGAGCCTACGCATGGCAGGTCAGCGGGTGATGCAGATGGCCGGAGCTGATCCCGGCATGGCGGTTTACCCTGTACCGCCCAGTAAGCATTTCATCGCATCTGCATCGAAGTGTGGCCTGCCCGTTACCGTGTAGACGGGGTCGCTCGGATATTGCCAAGCCACACTTCGATGCCCTCTGGATATACCGCCAGAGGGAGCGGTTTTCGCCTGACCCATCCGCGACCAGACGTTTGGGCCTTGGCTTGCAATGGATTATAGGTTGGCGCGCGCGGGTTGTGCAAGGGATTTTTAACTCACTGTAACCACGGTTCTCTCATCCATCCCGGCAACTCCATATCCATATCGGCTGAATAATCCGTCTTTTCAATAGCCGCTCCAAAAACCTCGCGCCGCATGAAATCAACCATCTGATCCATCATCGCCGCCGACAGCTCTCGGTGCTGCTGATCCTTGCGCCGGATGTTATCGACCACCGCGCCCTCGGTGTCGGCGCTGACGATGTGGCAATGCACTGTCTTGGTCTGGCCGAAACGCCACTGCCTGCGGATAGCCTGATAGTAGGATTCCCAGCTGTCGGACAGCCCAACAAACACGCAATGCCTGCTGGTCTGAAAGTTCATACCGAACCCAGCAATGCGCGGCTTGCTGACAAGCGCTTTAATCTCGCCATCTGCAAAGCCTATCAGAGCGCTCGCCTTGTGTTCTGGCGTGTCGCTGCCGGTCACTTCGACCGCGCCATGTATCAGCTTTGCCAGCAACTCCGACTCTGCGTTCAGGTTGCACCACACAGCGCAAGGCTCGTCCAGCGAGTTGACAATATCAGCTGCCAGCCTGCAACGCTCCTCTACCGTGCTGCGCCTGGCCTCGTTACGCTCTTGAAGGCTTTGCGCTGGACGAGCAACCAGCTCGCCGGGCGGCGGCGGCGTATCAATAACGTGCTCGTGCAGTTCCAAAGGCGGCAAGTCATATCCTGACGCATCGAACCCAATATCAGCCGGGCTGCGCAGGAAGACGCACCATGTCGCCAGCCATTCCCAGAACTTCGCCTTGCCGTGTCCTTTTAGTCGCCACGATCCTGTGCCGCCTGCTGTGTCGTGGATGAAGAACATGGCAAGCATCTCAACCTGGCTCATAATCCCTAGAAACTCGGACTGAGTTCCAATCTCCATGAAGTCATTGGGGCTAGGCGTTGCAGTGCAGCTCAGGCGGTATGGCGTGCCGCTGAAGAACTCCGTTATCTGTGCGCGAACACGGCCCTGCATGCCCTTGAGAATACTGGACTCGTCCAGGACCACGCCGGCGAACTGCTCAGGCGTGAAACGATGCAGCTTTTCGTAGTTGGTGACGTAGATGCCTGGCTCTTTTATGTCGTCGTCGCTTTCAGCAATCGTCGCGCTAAGTCCAAACTTGCCTGCCTCGCGCACGGTCTGATGCGCTACCGCAAGCGGGGCCAGCACTATCACGAATCCGCCGGTGTGGCGAACAACCTGATCCGCCCACGTCAGCTGTGTTATGGTTTTCCCGAGGCCGGTATCCATGAATACCCCGGCCCTGCCGCGCCTGCATGCCCACTTAACCACCGCCCTCTGGTGGTCAAACATGGCTACAGGAAACTGCGATTCCTCTGCCTCAAAACCACTAACAACAGGGGCCATTTCGCGCTGGCGTATGTACTCTGCGTATTCCATTACAGCCCCCCGAACATATCGTATTGGCTCTTGCCTGCCTGCTCCATGTTGCGCACGGCAAGATTGAAATATGACTCCTTCAGCTCAGCCCCGACGAAGCGGCGACCCATCTTCACGGATACATAGCCCTCGCTGCCGATACCCATAAACGGCGACCAAACCAGATCATCAGGCATGCTCCACAGCTGCAATGCGCGCTCGATCACATCGAGCTGGAGCGGGCAGATATGACGCTCATCATCGCTATCACGCCCCTCGCGGAAATTCAGCGTGTCAGTCTGGTTGATATCGCTCCAGACGGGGCTGGCGTATCGCTGCCAGATATCAATGACGCTGGCGCTCTCGTTTGCTGGAACCCATGCACATCGCCCATCGTCGTACTCAACCGGTTTGAACACGGGCGGCACATCATCGCCAACATAGTGCGTGAGCGCTCCGCTGATAGGTGTATCGTTTTCGCCAGGCTTTCGCATGATCACCAGATAATCGGGGATTCCCTGCCTGCTCATGCTGCTATCTTTGCATAGCGTCTTGTGCAGCAGTCCGAGCGCCTTGGTGCGCTGCATGGCGACTACTGGGTCTTTCCAGATACACACTTCGGAGTGGAAAATAAATCCAGCATCCTGGTATGCCCGGATAATCTCGCCACGGAAGTCGCGGATGCCAATGTATCCGTGGTTCTGTTTGCTGGTTGGCAGGTTTATGCAGTGAATGGCTACCAGTCGGCCCGGCTTCATCACTCGCATTTGCTCGCGGATCAGGTACTGGTACTGGCTCCAGAAATCCTCGGTGCTGCGAGCGTTGCCCATATCTCTGTCGCTGTTTGAGTAGGTGAACAGCGTTTCAAACGGCGGGCTGAATACCGAAAAACCCACGCTATCGCTTGGCAAGCCTGCCGCAACTTCCACAGTGTCGGCGTGATACAGCGCATAGCGGTCAGTGATTACTTGGTTGATTACCTTGATCATTGGTTTCTCCATTGTTCCTTGATTGTTCACCTAACATGCCTCCAAGTCCGATAGCTCCGAACGCCATCAATCGTGCGCCTGTGGACGCCAATCTTCTCTGCCCACTGGCTGGCGGTCAGGCGGTCCTTGTTCTCGCGGATTCGCCGGACGATATCGTCGGTCAGCTTCGACTGCGGCAGTTCGCGGCCACGAGCGGCGTATTCGTGTGCTCTGACCTGGTACCCCGCACGGCATAGGCCGTGTTTGCTGCCGCGCATTAGTCGCCTCCCGCAGTGTGGCCGCGCAGATAATCCAGATTGTTGTCTGTCTCGCGCTTAACCCGCTCCACATCCTTCTGCGTGACCGCTACGCACATGCTCCAGAGCCTGGCCTCGGACTCGCGCAGGCGGCGGATGAGGCTGTGTACGTTCTCAGGGCAGGCAGTGGCAATGTAGGATGCATCCCAGTCATTCGGCCAGTGCGACAGGTTGCCCGTCTCTGGGTGTCGCACCGCCTCCCCCATCCTGCTGTCCGTCATAAAAACCGTTTTCCCTGATTCGGGTACGATTACTGCGTGGCCGTGGCTGTCAATCCACCATTGCCCTTGCGTAGCCTTTTTGCACAAGGCTTCAATTTCTTTTAGAACGTCGTCGGTTATGGATGGGATGGGGGTCATGTCGCGTCCTCCCCGAGGGCTTTGGCTATGGCGGCATCAATGCTTGACCTTAGATCGACGTATCCCATATGGCCGTCGTCAATCAGCGCCTGAATCGTTCGGCGCGTCTTGCAAAGCGCCTCCAACAACTCCGGCGCGGCGGCGATTAGGCGGGCGTCATCAATGTTCAGGCAGGCAGTCTTGCACTCTCCATTGCTATCAAATATGTCCGCCACTTGGACACCGCCATCTTCGTACTTGCTGAGGAGCCAAGGCCCCGGCGTTCCCTTGAATTTGCTCATACCCTCACCTCCACTCTATTAACCAAATGCGCCCAAACCTGCCGCTCTTCCTTCCAACGAAGTATCCACATTGCCGCTACAGCCGCCCCACGTCGCGCAAGCGCTTCACGGGCCAGCTTCAGGTACTCGCGTTGCAGCTTGAGGCTGCGTGCGGCTCTGGCGGCCTTCTGGATGGGTTTCATGCTGCCAACGGCTGCGGTCAGTGCTGGCACCTCTGAGTAGACTGTTTTCATTCCCCGCCCTCCATCATCCCGGTCCATGCTTCCTGCTCAACCAGCGCCGACCCCATCAGGTCGTGACAATCGCCGCAGAGCGGATGATCTTTCATGCTTTCGGATTCAAACCCGTGACGTGCGCATTCGGGGCAATGCCCGGTGGTGGTGTAGCTCATTGGTTTCTCCCAGCCTTTCCGGCCTTCTGTGTTGTCGTGCAAGCATTATTGTTTATTCTGTGATGGCTTGCAAGTGTTTTTTCTATATTCCCATATCCTTTTGACCTCCGCTGCCAGCAGGGGTGCCAGTGGGTGGCGGTCGATCTCTGCCCGCCTGGCTGGCTGGGGCAGAGATAGTATCCGCAGCGCTTCTTGATATAATGGCATGGCTACGTCAGCCAGGGCGCACGGCCCCAGCGCATCTAGCGGCAGCTCTCCGCGCAGAACGGCGGCGAGGGTGTCGTGGATGCTAGCCATTGAGGCCAGGGCCGTTCGTCTTGTGCCAGTCTCGGTGGCATTGCGAGCACATCCACGTCACTTCCATGGGCTTGCTGTAATCGTCATGATGCCCTTCGATCCGGCACCCAGATTTGCCGCATGATGTACAGCTGTCCGGCTTCACCAGAACTCCATCGCGCACGGCATTGTTGACCATGATGGCCACGGCTCGCTTAATAGTATTCCGCTCTGACCAGGCCCTTTTTGCTGAATTGTGCGTAGCAGTTCCGCGCTCCGTCTTGGCGTACTCCTGTCTTGCTTGAACGCGGTGTGGGAGGTTTGCTCGCTTCCTGTCATACTGTCTGTAATAGTCCAGCTTCTTTGCTCGGTTCTCCCTCACCATGCGCTTCCTGCATTCCTTGCAACTGCTGTCATTGGCATAGAATCCAGAGTCAATCGGAAGCTCTGATTCGCACCTTTTGCATATTTTCGTCATCATAAAAAAGCCCTCCTGTGACAGAGGGCAGTATAGCATAACGGAATGTTTAGAAAGGAATCATGATGTTCAGGATGGTTCGCTACTCCATCCCCGCCTTACGGCAGCTGCATGTTTCCATGCAGATCAGACCATATCATCATCCCAGTGGGATGCCCCCCGCTTCCACTCGCTTGAGTGTACGCCTTACGGCTGGTCGTTGGACGTTCCCGTCTCCGGGCTTCGCTGCTGATTGTCTTCGGCTTCATCCGGTCAGAGTTCCCAGCAATTCAAGGGGTTATCACTGCCGCATTGCTACGGCAGGCGACATTCATTTATCGTCATCAAAGTAGTCGGGCGCTTCGGTGGTAACCTGCGCTTGATTCTGTTGTGGTGCCGACTGCTGCCCGCCCTGCTGGCGGCTATCCAGGAGCTGCATCTGGCCATTGATGTCGACCACCACCTCGGTGGTGTAACGCTTGATGCCGTCCTTCTCCCACTCGCGGGTCTGCAGTCGGCCCTCGACGTAGAGCTTGGAGCCCTTGCGTACATATTCGCCGACGATCTCC
>Ga0209075_1003776_pt1 | contig 12390 bp, 11 predicted proteins | sample Stecom2011_FD_187523 | JGI IMG/M metagenome (GOLD analysis project Ga0209075, IMG submission 187523) | Agricultural soil microbial communities from Utah to study Nitrogen management - Steer compost 2011 (SPAdes) (version 2) | ecosystem: Environmental > Terrestrial > Soil > Agricultural land...
TCTCTGAACTTTTTCGGACTGCAAAGGTAAGAACTTTTATCTTTACAAACCAAACCTTTTTCAAAAAAAATATTAAGTATTTTTTGGTAAGATTAAAACAGTATTTCTCTGAACTTGCGGGTGCAAAAGTAGGTAATATAAACCAATAAAACCTAATTAATTTGAAGATTATTTAAGGCATACTTATCAACAATTACCTAATCAATATTTAATCAACACATTACAATAAAACAAACCTCAAAACCAACCAAAAAACAAACAATCAACAAAGACACTATATATAGTGTATACATTCGGATTAGCTAAAAGAAAAAAACATTACCTAGAATAAACTAAAAAATAAAAATCCCGAGAAACAAAACCCGGGATTTTCAAACCAAAAAATAAACAATATAAATTATTAAGGCAATGCACTAATTAAGTTCGGAAGTTCAGTTGGTGTTATATGCTTTAAAACATTTTGCTTGTACTCCCTAAATTTCTAAGATATCTCCTCGGCAAAAGGATGTGTAAAGTTATTGCTAAAGTTTGTAAGTAAAAAAGACACTACCAACAACAGTTTAAAATAAAAATAGACCGCTTCATAGCTATTAAAGTTTATACTTATATAACTAAGATGGAGAAAAAGAAAAAGGTTGCGTGGGAATTAGAATAAAAGTAAATTTCTTTTTGAAATATCTTGTTTTTTGAGAAACAGATTGCGGTTTTCGTAATCAATAATTGCTTTTCCTTCCAAAAGAACGTCCGCTCCTATAATTCCGTGAATAGGTTTGACTTTAGCATAAGACAAAGCTTCGTTTACGTGAGTAAGGTCGAACAGCACTACCGGAACCTGATATGCTTCCCAACGACCTATTTTAAGAATATTGTATTCTGATATTTTTGAAGGCATTCCAACAGCACCTGCTCCTGCTACTTTGGTTTTAGACTCTTTGGTTGTAAGTTTAAAATGTTGTTCAAACTCAAAATCAACACAACTATTAGACGCACCAGTATCGAGAATAAAACTACCTACTATTCCATTTATTTTTGCAGTAATTAATAAGTGTTGGGTTTTCGACAGTTTAAAGTTTGATTTAATATAATCGTTTTCTTTTAATAGCTTTTCTAACTGTTGCATCAGATAATATTTTAAGGCGTCAAAAATACAATAATTTACAAAGGAAAATAATTATTTATAAAAAGACCTCATTCTGTTTCTTTGTTTAATTAAAAAAAACAGAATGAGGTAAAGTACCCTACTCATTAATATATATAGAAAATTACTTTGCAATAAAAACAGCCTTGCGTTTTTCTAGGAAAGCAGTGGTTCCTTCTTTGAAATCTTCCGTGGCAAAACATTCTCCGAATAGTTTAATTTCAGTTTTAAAACCGTTTACTCCATCCTCAAAGTTTGCATTAACAGCCTGAATAGCTTTTTCGATAGCAATCGGTGAGTTTTTTATAATTTTTACAGCAATCGACTTGGCTAAATCTAAAAGTTCTGATTGAGTAGTAACATGATTAACTAGTCCGTATGACAATGCCGTTTGAGCATCAATCATAGAAGCAGTCAGTACGAGTTCTAAAGCTCTTCCTTTACCTACTAATTGAGTAAGTCGCTGTGTACCTCCATATCCCGGAATCACTCCCAGGGAAACTTCGGGCAATCCCATTTTTGCATTTTCGCTTGCGATTCTGAAGTGCGCAGCCATTGCTAACTCCAAACCGCCACCTAGGGCAAAGCCGTTTATACAAGCAATAACAGGGGTTTTCAAGTTTTGTACAAAATCAAACAACAGCTCCTGCCCTTTTTGAGCTAATTCTGCTCCTTGACTTTCAGAAAAATGAGCAAATTCAGAAATATCCGCTCCAGCCACAAATGCTTTTTCACCACTTCCTGTCAGAATCACAACGCGTACATTCGTTACTTTTTCAGCTTCTTTAAAAGCATTATGCAGTTCCTGAATCGTTTCTTTGTTGAGTGCATTAAGTTTGTCGGGGCGATTGATTGTAATAATTTCAATTCCGTTTTCCCTTTGAGTTAAAATGTTTTTATACATAACTATGTTTTTTAGTTTTTATATGTTAGACGCTGTGTTTCCATCTTTTATGAGTCCAAAAATAATACTCTGGTTTTTCGTGAATTTGTTTTTCGACTTCTTTCAAAAAAGCATGAGTTATTTCGTAATTCGGAATTTCAGTTACATTCTCTGCAAGAGGAATAAACGTTGCCTGATAATGTCCTCTTTTTATTTTTTCAACCTTTAGATATAACACATTCATATCCAGTCTTTTGGCTAGCATTTCTCCACCAGTATGAATCGGAACTACTTTTCCCATAAAGCTCTCCCAATAATGAGTTTTCTGAGGCCTTGGAGTTTGATCACTGATGAAACCGTATATCCCTTGAATTCCGTTTTGTTGATTCTCGGTCACTTGCTTAACCGTAGATTTTGTATCAATCAAAGTAGCATCAAACTTAGAGCGAATATCTCGAACTAATTTATCAAAATAAGGATTTTTAATTTTTTTATAAACCCCAAATCCTTTGATATTGATAAATTTACCCATAATAATCATCCATTCCCAACTGGCATAATGAGCACACATCAATATAATGCTCTTCCCTTTCTTTTCAAATTCATGAACCACTTCCATATTAGTGAAAGTAAATCGATTTTTCATCTCTTCTGCTGTGATTCCGAGTGTTTTTATCATTTCTAAAAACATATCACACATGTGGCGATAAAACTCTTTTTCAATCCGCTTGTGCTCTGAATCCGACAAATGAGGTAAAGCTAATTTGAGATTTTCATATACAGTTTTTCGTCTGTATCTAACCACATGAAAAAGGAAGACAAAAATCAAATCAGAAAACATATAAAGAAGCCTAAACGGAAGTCTAGATATTATCCATAAAAAAGGGTAAACAATACTATAAACTAAAAAATTCATTTTATCTTGATTTAATTTCTGATTAAGCTACAACCATCTGAACGGTTTCTCGTGTGGTTTGTTTTATCAGAAGTTTTTTCTTTTTTGCCACCGATTCGATAGCTTCTTCGTTAAAGTGTCTAATAGTGAAAAGTGAAACATTTTTGTTATAGCTTACGTTAAATATGTCCGAGAGCTCTTCAACTAATTTTTCCAAATTTAAGAATTTATCTTCGATACAGACCGAAAAGCTGATAGCGGAATTTTGAATTAAGTGAACTTTAACTTTGTATTTATGCAGCGTCGAGAAAATATAGCTGATGTTTTCTTCCATAATAAAGGAAAAATCTTTGGACGATAACGAAATTAGATGCTGGGGTTGTTTTACAATAAAACATGGTAGTTTTGGATGTAAATCAACTCCTTTGCTAATGGATGTTCCTTTTTCTAAAGGATTCAAAAACGACTTTACAAAAAACGGGATTTCCTTTTGTTGCAACGGTTGAAGTGTTTTGGGATGTATAACCGAAGCTCCATAAAAAGCCAATTCGATAGCCTCCCGATACGAAATCTGTTCCAATAAGGTGGTGTTTTCAAAATGCTTTGGATCTGCATTAAGCACACCTGCCACGTCTTTCCAAATTGTAACACTTTCTGCATTCATACAATACGCAAAAATAGCTGCCGTATAGTCCGAGCCCTCTCTACCCAACGTAGTGGTGAAGTTGTTTTCGTCCGAACCTAAAAAACCTTGTGTAATATAATTTTGGTTTTTGCTTAATTTTTCTGAAATCTGTTTTTCGGTTTGCTGCCAATTTACGTTCCCATCTCTGTAATTGTTGTCGGTTTTGATCAGCGTACGAGAATCCAACCATTGCAAATCCAAACAATTATCATTCAAATAATGATACAAGATTTTGGACGAAATCATCTCTCCGAAGCTCACAATTTGGTCATAAACAAAGTCATAATTCGGAGATTTGTTTTGCTGTAAGAATTGATTCAAGTCAAAAAAGTGATTTTCAACCTCGATAAAAACCTGATGGGTCGGGTCGAATAACTTGGAAATGATTTCAAAATGATAATCCTTTACCGTCTGTACGGACAATTGTAAATGGTTAGATTTATCAAAATAATTTTTGACAACCACCTCAAGAGCATTGGTCGTTTTTCCCATAGCGGAAACCACAATGACCACTTCATTAGCTTTAATCGTTTTCAGTACATTGTATACGTTTTGAATTCCTTCTGCATCTTTCACAGAAGCTCCTCCAAATTTCAGGATTTTCATTTAAAACATCTATTAGAAGTGCAAATGTAAAACTTGTATCGTTATAAATCATAATTTTTCGGATATTTGCACCACAACTACAAAATTAAAACAATGCTAGACAGAAACAGAACTCTTGGAGAGTTTATTATCGAAAAACAAGAAGATTTTAAATATTCGTCGGGAGAACTGTCCCGGATTATCAATGCCATCCGTTTGGCAGCCAAAGTTGTCAACCACGAAGTGAATAAAGCCGGATTGGTTGATATTATCGGAGCTGTCGGAACAGATAACATACAGGGAGAAGCACAACAAAAGCTTGATGTATATGCTAATGATATATTTATTCAGACCATTATCAACCGTGAAATCGTTTGCGGAATTGCCTCTGAAGAAAACGATGATTTTATTTCTATTCACGGAAAAAACGAAAGTAACGATAATAAATATGTACTATTGATGGACCCTTTAGACGGTTCATCTAATATTGACGTAAATGTTTCTGTCGGAACAATTTTTTCGGTTTACAGACGCATTACTCCATCGGGAACTCCAGTTACTATCGAAGACTTCTTGCAACCGGGAACAGCTCAAGTGGCAGCAGGATATGTGATTTACGGAACTTCGACCATGCTGGTTTATACCACAGGACACGGAGTAAACGGATTTACATTAAACCCTCCTATCGGAACTTTTTACCTTTCGCATCCGAATATGAAATTTCCGGATGAAGAAAAGATGTATTCAATCAACGAAGGAAATTATCTACAATTTCCGAAAGGCGTAAAAGATTATTTAAAATACTGCCAGGCAGAAGAAGAAGGTCGTCCTTATACTTCGAGATACATCGGAAGTTTAGTAGCTGACTTTCACAGGAATATGCTCAAAGGCGGAATCTATATTTATCCTCAAACCTCAAAGTCTCCGAAAGGAAAACTACGTTTATTATACGAATGCAACCCTTTAGCCTTTATAGCCGAACAAGCAGGTGGAAAAGCCTCTGATGGATTTAAACGCATTATGGAAATACAACCTACTGAACTTCATCAAAGAGTGCCGTTTTTCTGTGGAGTAGAATCAATGGTGGCAAAAGCGGAGGAATTCATGCAAAAAAATCTCTAAAGCTAAATAGATGAAACTCGTTTTTGCCTCAAACAACAAAAATAAAATACAAGAAATCAAGCAACTCCTTCCTTCAAATATTGAAGTGGTAAGTTTGGGAGAAATCGGTTGTACAGAAGACATTCCCGAAACAGAAGACACTATCGAAGGAAATGCTTCCGTAAAAGCTAATTATGTTACTCAAAACTATGGCTTATCTTGTTTTGCAGACGATTCAGGACTAGAAGTCGAAGCTTTAGACGGTGCTCCCGGAGTTTATTCTGCTCGATATGCAGGAGAACAAAAAGACGATAATGACAATATCCAAAAATTATTACTAGAACTTAAAGATAAAAATAACCGAAATGCGCAATTCAAAACAGTTATCGCTTTGAATTTAAATAATAAACAATACCTTTTTACAGGTGTTATTAAAGGAGAAATTATCACCGAAAAAAGAGGAACAAACGGTTTTGGTTATGATCCTGTCTTTATTGCTAATAACTCTGATAAGACTTTTGCAGAATTAACTTCAGAAGAAAAAAACAAAGTTAGCCATAGAGCAAAGGCTGTTGAACAATTGGTTGAATGGCTGAAAAATAACCAGTTTTAGAACCTAACACCTATTAATAATACTTGAATAACACGTGCAAATCTGTGTTTAAAAAATTACATTTGCACTTTCAAAAAAAAACAAACTAAAAATGTATAGAAGTCATACTTGTGGAGAGCTGAACAGCTCGAATATTGGTCAAGAAGTAACACTTTCGGGTTGGGTGCAAAAAACCCGTGATAAAGGTTTTATGATTTGGGTTGATTTACGTGATCGTTACGGAATTACCCAACTTATTTTCGATGCAGAAAGAACCAATACAGAAGTAATCGAAAAAGCAAAAACCCTAGGGAGAGAGTTTGTGATTCAAGCCAAAGGACAGGTTATCGATAGAGCTTCAAAAAATCCGAATATGGCTACCGGAGATATCGAAATTCTGGTTTCGGAACTTACCATTCTGAACCAATCACTTGTTCCGCCTTTTACAATCGAAGACAATACAGATGGTGGTGAAGATATTCGAATGAAATACCGCTATTTGGACATCCGTAGAAATCCGGTAAAAAACAGTTTATTGTTCAGACATAAAGTATCGCAAGAAGTTCGTAACTATCTTTCTGAACAAGGATTTTGTGAGGTAGAAACTCCGTATTTAATCAAATCAACTCCCGAGGGAGCAAGAGATTTCGTGGTACCAAGCCGTATGAATCCGGGAGAATTTTATGCACTTCCACAATCGCCTCAAACTTTTAAACAGCTACTTATGGTAGGTGGAATGGACAAATATTTCCAAATCGTAAAATGTTTTAGAGACGAAGATTTAAGAGCGGATCGTCAACCCGAATTTACTCAAATTGACTGCGAAATGGCTTTTGTAGAACAGGAAGATATTTTAGCTACTTTCGAAGGATTGACCAGACATTTGCTTAAAGAAATTCACGGATTAGAAGTAGATAAATTTCCGAGAATGACTTTTGATGAAGCGATGCGCAAATACGGTAACGACAAACCGGACATTCGCTTCGGAATGGAATTCGGAGAACTGAATGCTGTTGCACAACACAAAGAGTTCGGAGTTTTCAATTCGGCTGAACTAGTTGTCGGAATTGCTGTACCGAATGGAGCAAGTTATACCAGAAAAGAAATCGATGCACTTATTGATTGGGTAAAACGTCCGCAAATTGGAGCTTCGGGAATGGTTTACTGTAAAGTAGAACAAGACGGAAGTTATAAATCATCAGTAGATAAGTTCTATGATCAAGATGATTTAGCTAAATGGGCAGAGATTACAGGAGCTCAAAAAGGAGATATTATTTTCGTATTATCAGGCCCTGCAAACAAAACCAGAACACAGCTTTCTGCCCTTCGTATGGAGCTCGGAAACCGTTTAGGCCTTCGCAAACCTGATGAATTTGCTCCGCTGTGGGTAGTGGATTTCCCGCTTTTGGAATGGGACGAAGAATCAGGTCGTTATCATGCGATGCACCATCCGTTTACTTCTCCAAAACCAGAAGATATGCATTTACTGGAAACCAATCCAGGTAAAGTACGTGCTAATGCTTATGACATGGTGTTGAACGGAAACGAAATCGGAGGAGGTTCGATCAGAATTCACGATAAAGCCACACAAGCCGGTATGTTCAAATTATTAGGGTTTACAGAGGAACAAGCCGCAGCACAATTCGGCTTCTTGATGAATGCTTTCCAGTACGGAGCACCACCACACGGAGGATTAGCTTTTGGGTTGGACAGATTGGTCGCTATTTTGGGAGGACAGGAAACCATCAGAGATTTTATCGCTTTCCCTAAAAACAATTCAGGTCGTGATGTGATGATTGATGCACCTGCTCCGATTGGTAACCTGCAATTAGATGAGCTTCAGATTGCTTTGAATATTAAAGAATAATAAAAATAAAACGTGAACGTATATAAAACTAAATTAGAAGAATCTGCGATAATTATTGCTTTTATAAGTATCGTTCTTTTAATAATTGGCAACTATACATTATTCATATTATTACTTTTATTGAATTTAAGTTCAATTTTTAATTTTTTTAATCGAGGACTAATAAAACTCTCTATTGATATCAACAGTAGAGAGTTTTATTATGTGGTGTATAAAAATTTTAAAGTTATAAAAGGCAGTATTTCACTAGAGTCAGATAGTATTTCTTATAAATATCATATTCGAAGTACAGGAATAAACAATTTCAAAGAATTAATAATATATAACAATAATAACATTCTTTTCAAAAATAATTTACTGAACGTAAAAAATCTAAATAAAGAAGAAATGGATTCTTTAGTTAATATATTATCTAATTTTGGAATTAAAGATATTAAAGAATGAAAAAAATAAGCATACTCGGAGCGGGTTGGTTGGGTAGTCCGCTGGCTATACAACTCAGAAACAACGGTCATTTGCTAAAAGTTTCGACAACAACACCAGAGAAAATTGTTTTCTTCCAAACGGACAATATAAAGAGTTTTCTCATCAATGTAGGAAGTGATTCCGATAACGACAATATAGATCAACTCCTTTCGGATACTGATATTTTAATCATTACTATTCCGCCCGGAAGAACGCAAAACGTAGAAAGCAACTACGTCGAAAAGATAAAATCGGTTATTCCGTTTATCGAAAAACATCATATTAAAGAGGTAATTTATACGAGTTCCACAACTGTTTATCTGTCGTTACAAGGCGAAGTAAACGAAGAAACTCCAATTGTTCCGATTTCGGAAATGGACAAACAAATCTTTGAAATCGAGAATTTACTGCTCAACAATCCAAACTTCAACGCTACTATTTTAAGATTAGGCGGACTTATCGGAGAAGACCGACATCCTGTTCGATTCATCGTTAAAAAAGAAGTTATCAAAGAGGCCAACAATCCGGTGAATATGACTCACAGAAGTGATATTATTCGTTTTTTAGAGAAAATAGTTGAGCAACCGATTCCGAACGAAATTTTTAATATCGTAGCTCCCATCAATTTGAATCGTAGAGAATTCTATACTCGAGAAGCTCAAAAACTAAACCTCTCTCCTATTCCAAAATTCGTGGATAATCCTGATGCTGATATGCGAAAAGTAAACGGAGAAAAAATTGCTAAACGGTACAATCTAGACTATCTGGAACTTTTATAAATACAGATTTCAGAAATTTATTGATTATTATATAGATGAGAAAAACATATAAAATCTATGTTTGTATAAGAATTAGTAGTCAAATTCACCACTAATAATTATATTTGAAAAAATCAGTTTCTCTTTAGAATGGAAGTTTCCGAATTAGCACAATACACCGTAAATTTCATCAACCAAACGAGTCGAAATGTTTTCTTGACCGGGAAAGCCGGTACAGGAAAAACCACGTTGCTCAAAGAAATTATCGAAACCACACACAAAAACACAGTGGTAGTTGCGCCTACAGGGATTGCTGCTCTGAATGCAGGTGGAGTGACGATACATTCGCTTTTTCAACTTCCGTTTGCGGGATTTCTGCCTACACATAACCAGCCGCCTCAAATCGGAGCAAACATCCGTTTTGAAAACCGAAATACCTTGCGAAGACACTTCAGAATGAGCAAGACCAAGCAGGAAGTACTTCGAAATATGGAACTTTTAATCATTGACGAAGTGAGTATGCTTCGGGCTGATGTGCTGGATGCAATGGATTTTATGTTGCAGTCTGTTCGTAGAAATAATGAAGCTTTTGGAGGTGTTCAGGTGTTGTTTATTGGAGATTTGTTGCAGCTTCCTCCCGTGGTGCGTCATGACGATTGGAATGTTCTAAAAAACTATTATTCGGGAATGTTCTTTTTTCATTCGCACGTAATTCAACAAAATCCGCTTTTGTATATCGAACTCGATAAAATCTACCGTCAAACAGACCAAGACTTTATCAATGTTCTGAATAATCTCCGTAACAATCGGGTTTCGCACGAAGATGTTCAATTGCTGAACAACTACGTAAAACCAGATTTTGATGTCAAAAAAAATCAAGGTTATATTACGCTAACTACTCACAACGCAAAAGCAGACAGCATTAACAATCAGGCTTTACGGGATTTAAAAGGTAAATCATTTTCGTATTATCCTGAAATTGTGGGAGATTTTCCGGATAAAATTTATCCTGTTGATGAAGAATTAGCGCTTAAGGTCGGAGCTCAAATCATCTTTATCAAAAATGATTTGAACTATGAAAAACGCTATTTCAACGGAAAAATGGGAATTATTCATTCTTTATCTGACGAAGAAATTGTGGTGCATTTTCCGGAAGAAAATAAATATATCGAAGTCGAAAAGTATGAATGGGAAAATATTCGCTATTCTGTAGATGCTAATTCCAAAGACATCAAAGAAGAAGTTTTAGGAACCTTTACGCATTATCCGATAAAACTGGCTTGGGCTATTACGGTTCACAAAAGTCAGGGACTCACTTTCGACAAAGCTGTACTCGATGTTTCACAGGTTTTTGTTGCAGGTCAAGCCTATGTGGCACTATCGAGATTGCGTTCGCTTGACGGGTTGATTTTACTGAAACCGATTCAGCTTAACGGAATAACCAATGATGCTTCTGTAATGGATTATTCGAAGAATAAAGCAGAAAAAGAAGTGCTTCAGCAGGAATTAGACATCCAAACCCGAAAGTATATTCAGCATTGCCTTACCAAAGCATTTTCGTGGAGAATGATGCAAAGTGTTTGGAAAAATCACTTGCAAAGTTACGCTGATGAACTTCCGAAAAGCAAAAAGAATGAATTCAAAAAATGGGCAGAAGAACAATTTGCCAAGATAGAAGAATTACTGGTTCATTCCGAAAAGTTTACCGCTCAACTCAATTCTCTTTTTACTTCTGAATCCTATAATTTTGGTTTTATCAATGAACGATTTAATAAGGCTTATAATTATTTCTTTCCAAAATTAGACGATTTGACTTTTGAAGTTCTATATACGTGCGAAAAAGTAAAACGCATCAAACGTATGAAAAGCTTTTATGAAGAAATTTCAGAACTCGAAGAGCTGCAAATCAAAACAGTTTTGAATCTGAAAAAGACAAAACTACTGGTTCAGGCGATTGCAGAAGGAAAAGAATTTTCGAAACAAACTTTAAAATCCAATTCTATGGATGAATACCGAATCAATCATTTGGTTCGGATTTCGGAAATTATCAAAAAACACGCCTTGCATTTTGAAGATGATGACGATTTTGACGAAGGGTATTACGACAAACCTAAAAAGGAAAAAACTCCGAAAAAACCAACCATCGACATTACCCTCGAACTCTGGAATAAAAAAATGTCAGTTGAAGAAATCGCAACCGAACGCAAACTGACCACAAACACCATTTACGGACATTTGGCCAAACTCATCGAAAAAAGAGCTGTCACCTTGGTTGACGTACTTCCTGCAGACAGAATTGCAGAACTGTACGAACTCTTTAGCCAAAATTCTGATAAAACAAATACAGAACTTCGGGAAATTTCAGACAATGAATTTTCGTGGGAGGAATTGCGGTTGTTTAGAGCTACGATAGAGCTAAAAAAGGAATAAACCCAGTATATTTGTACCTAACATTTTCACCCTATGAACACCAAAGAACAAAAACTTCAGGCATTTTCTCGATTACTTGATATTATGGACGATTTACGCGAAAAATGTCCGTGGGATAAAAAGCAGACGCTTCAATCGCTTCGTTATTTAACTATCGAAGAAACCTACGAACTCGGAGATGCTATTATGGAAAATGACTTGCAGGAAATCAAAAAAGAGTTGGGAGATTTACTGCTACATATTGTTTTTTACTCCAAAATTGGTTCCGAGACAGGAGATTTTGATATTGCAGATGTAGCCAACGGAATTTGCGAAAAGCTCATTCATAGACATCCACATATTTACGGAGATGTAAAAGTGGAAAACGAGGAGGATGTGAAGCGTAACTGGGAAAAATTAAAGCTAAAAGAAGGTCGAAAATCAGTTTTAGAAGGCGTTCCAAGTAGTCTTCCTGCCATGGTTAAAGCAAACCGTATTCAAGAAAAAGTAAAAGCGGTTGGTTTTGATTGGGAAGAACCACAGCAGGTTTGGGAAAAAGTTCAGGAAGAATTGGATGAACTTCAAACCGAAGTAAAAAGCCAAAATCAGGAAAAAATCAATCAGGAATTCGGAGATGTGTTGTTTTCGATGATTAATTATGCTCGTTTTTTAAATGTAAATCCCGAAGATGCTCTTGAACACACTAACAAGAAATTCATTAAACGATTTAAATATTTAGAAGAAAAGTCAAACGAAATCGGAAAACCACTTTCTGAAATGACTTTAGCCGAAATGGATGTGTATTGGAATGAAGCGAAAAAGTTATGAGTTTTTAGTGTTGAGTGCTTAGTTACTTAAAACAAACCGGAATAATCTCTCCTTTTACCAATCGGTATTTATCGACTAATTCTGGAGCTATTTTTTGAGTGTAGTCTTCTTCGATAACCGTAAAACCGATGCTACGCAACTTATCGAAATAATCTCTCCCATAAATTCTCACATGGTCATATTG
>Ga0209075_1003777_pt1 | contig 12388 bp, 9 predicted proteins | sample Stecom2011_FD_187523 | JGI IMG/M metagenome (GOLD analysis project Ga0209075, IMG submission 187523) | Agricultural soil microbial communities from Utah to study Nitrogen management - Steer compost 2011 (SPAdes) (version 2) | ecosystem: Environmental > Terrestrial > Soil > Agricultural land...
CGGCTGCAGGAACTCGAGAGTCATCTCCTTGAGGATCGGCGTATAGGCAGGCCCCAAGTCAAACAGCGACAGTACGCCACCGGGAATTTCCGCCACCAGGAAATAGGCACCGGCGTACAGGCTGCCAAAATGGTTCTTGTTGCCCTTGAGCTTTATTTTCGCCCGCACATAACCGGGGCGCATCTCTTCGACACTGAAGCCGTTTCGCGGTGCAAAGGGAATGGCGAGTCCAATCAAGCGGTTAACGGTGGCATAGCTACCGGTTTTTTTCAGCCATTCAACGGGCTGCAGAAGCGTGGCTTTCGGGTCGCTCGCGGTTACCCATTGGCCAGCGGTGCCGATAAGTGTATCAATGAGTGCCATATTCGGGGCTCCAGAGAATGGGTTTTCAGGATCATTGCAGCCGAACGCGCGTGCTTCAAGAATCTTTTACAGTATTTTTGAAAGTTGTCCGGTTTACGTAACCGATTCTGTTCTACAGTTAGGGGGCGCGCCACTTAAGGAACAAGGCATTGTTTGCAGGAATTCGTTTTATTGATCGTTATCTACCGGGGTTTCTTCTGGCCCTGTGTCTTTCCTTGCCCGCTCCAGCCGTTTCAGCCGAACCGGATGGCCAGCGCACCTTCATTCTCTGGTACCGGAATTACGATAACCCGGCCATCCGGTCACTGGTGGAACTGGCACTGGCCAAAACCACGGAATACGGCGACTTCAAGGTCGTTCGCAGTGAGGAACTGAGCCAGGGCCGGGTACTTCGAGAGTTGACCAACAATAATAACCGGCTGGTGGATATTGCCAATGTTGCGACCACCGCTGAACGGGAGGAATTTCTCAATCCCATTCCCTTGCCAGTAGATGGCGGCTTACTGGGCTTTCGGGTGTGCTTGGTATTGCCAAAGCATCTGCCCCAGTTCGCGGGCATTCAGAATATTGACGATTTGACGTCAAGGAACATCCGGATTGGCCAGGGGTCTCACTGGCCAGACACCCCGATTCTTGAAGCCAACGGCCTGCAGGTGGTTACCCACACCCGCTATGAAATCCTGTTCGGCATGCTGCGCAACGAACGTTTTGAATGTTTTGCCCGTGGCATCGGAGAAGTGCTGTTTGATCTCGAACACAATCGGGCAGACGATCTGGTCATCGAACCCAACATTCTGTTCGCCTACCCCATGCCTTCCTATCTTTTTGTCGCTCCAAATGATCAGGAAGCTGCCCATCGGTTGCAGCTGGGAATGGAACGCGCCATCAAAGATGGCAGTTTTGCAGTTTACCTTAAGCGCTGGTTCGGTCGCGCAGTGACAGAACTCGGGCTTGAGCAGCGCAAGGTCATTACCCTGGAGAATCCGTACCTCAGCGAGGAATCCATGTATGTGGGTAGGCATACGCTGGAAAATCTGCGTCGCCGGCTCGATTACCTGAGCCAGGTTGCCTCACCTGATTGAATCGTTGTAGCCCGCTGGCCGTCCCTGGCCAGCCTTGGTTATACGCGGAAGCGCGTCACTTTCTCATTCAATGTTCTGCCGATGGTTTCAATGTGCCCGCTGTACACATCGTTCTCGCTCGCCGCTTTCGCCGCTTCCTGGCCCTGGTCCGCAATCCGGGTGATGGAGGCATTCAGCTCTTCGGTAACCGAGGTTTGCTCCTCCGAAGCCGTGGCAATCTGAGAGGTCATCTGACTAATGGCGGTGATGGCCTCGGCAATCCGATTCAGGGACTCCATGGCATCCTGAGCTTTTTCCATACTGACGTTAGACACCGCCATTGACGCCTTCATCACTTCGACCGCATCGTCTGCGCCTTTCTGCAGGCGCTCGATCATGTTATTGATCTCCTCAGTGGAAGACTGGGTTCTCTGGGCCAGGTTGCGTACTTCGTCTGCCACCACCGCAAAGCCACGACCCGCTTCCCCTGCCCTTGCGGCCTCAATGGCGGCGTTCAGTGCCAGCAGGTTGGTCTGTTCTGCTATGCCCTGAATAACCTCCAGCACCGTGGTGATGGACGACACATCCTTACCCAGGGTGTCGATGACTTCAGCCGCTGCGTTAACCTCATTGGAAAGCTTCTGCACCGCATCCCGGGACGCAGTCACCGTCAGCAACGACTCGCGGCTCTCCTGATCAGCATTCTCAGCCGCTTCAGCCGTTTGCTGTGCGTTCTGGGCGATTTCCCCGGCAGCAGCAGACATTTCGTTGATGGCCGTGGCAATCATGTCAATCTCGCTCTGCTGGCTCTCAACGCTCGAACGGCTGGTGCTGGAGGTGTTACGCAACGCAGTCACATTTTCATCTAGTTCATCGCTGCCCTCTTTGACTTCCCTGACAACCTGTTGGATGTTCTCGACAAAGCGGTTGAAGCTGTTAGCCAGAGCGCCGAATTCGTCGTTGGCAGAGTCATCGAGCCTCTGCGTAAGGTCGGCATCTCCAGAAGCGATATCCGACATTGCTGTGTTCAGCCGCCGAACAGGGGTCATCAGGAAACGAATCCCGAACCGAAGCACAACCAAAGCGATCAGCAAGCCCACAATCGCAATGGTCACCCCCGTGGCTCTTGCAGCGATCACGGGTTCGTTAATCTGGTCCCAATTCACTATCGAGCCCATATACCATTTCACTCCACGGGCATCGGAAATCGGGAAGAACGCTGCGCTCCAAGTGGTGCTGTCCCGGTCGAACTGAGCGGGCGTTCCGTCGAGTTCTGGCTTGAACCCGAGGAGTTCCTGGGCGTTTTTGCCAATCATGTTCGAGTCAGGGTGAAACAGTAGGGTACTGTCCTGGTTCATGAGAACCACATACCCGGAATCACCCAGCGTGATGGACGATAGCAGGTTCTGAATGGCGGTCAGGCTGATATCCATGCCGGCCACGCCCTCAAAACGGCCGCTGCGAACCGGCGCAATAGCAGAAAGCAGCGTCTCGCCACTCTGCGCGTCCTGATAGGTACCAGTGAATGATGCCCGCCCCTCAGACATCGCCTGCTGGTACCAAGGCCTCTGACGAGGGTCAAAATCTGAAGGCAGCCCATCTTCGGTTTGTTGGTTCCGCATCAGCATGCGGCCTGCGAGTGTGCCCACGTATACATCTTTGGCACCACTACCCTCGGTCATACCGTTCATAAGGTTTCGTGCCAGGTTATCTGAGCGAATACCCGTGAGCGCTGCTGCGGTTGCTTCGGTCAGATCAAGCCGGGTGTTGAGCCAATCGGCAATGCTGGCCGTACTTTGCTTCACGGCATCATCCAGCATGGCGGTCACGTAAGTGTTGGTGGTTCTCTGTAGCCTTTGATCCGCCGTCCAGGTAAACACGGCCATAATCACTATGATAAGAACACCGACAGCAACAAGCAGCTTTTGTCCGAACGAGAGTTGCACGGTATCTGTTCCTCCTGAAAATCGTGGGGGCGGGATAGTAGCGACCGCAAGCGTGAATAGCTGTTACTGTTTGTTTCGGCCGGTCAGGGGAAGTCTTTAGCCCGGTCTGCTAGAATCCTGCGGAACATGCTTTCCTGGCGCTCAAGCGATTACAGCCACTCGATGGAGAACTCTGAATGGCCCACGAAGAACTGCACCTGAATCTGCGTAACCTCACGCTGGATGATTACGACCAGCTCCAGGAACTGATGGATGAGGTTTACGACGATATCGGTGGCGCATGGCCAAAGGAAACCATCAAGGCGTTGGTTGAGCAGTTCCCGGACGGTCAGATCTGTATTGAAGACAACGGCCACCTGGTGGCCGTAGCGTTGACCGTATGCGTCAAGTACGAGCGCTTTAGCAACCCCCACGCCTACGACGACCTGATCCTCCGTAACGAGAAGATCTGGCATAACGCCAATGGCGATTCACTCTATGGCCTGGATGTATTTATTCATCCCGAGTACCGGGGCTACCGCCTGGGCAGGCGACTCTATGAAGCCCGCAAGGAACTATGCCGTTCCATGAACCTGCGGGCTATTCTCGCCGGTGGGCGTATCCCCAATTACTTCAAGTATTCTGAACAGTACACGCCGGAAGAGTACATCCATCGTGTCGACCGTAAAGAGATCTACGATCCGATTCTCACCTTCCAGCTGTCCAACGATTTTCAGGTAACCCGGTTGATGCACAAGTATCTTCCGGAAGATGAAAAGTCGCTGGGTTATGCCACCCTGCTGGAATGGCGGAACATCCTGTACACCCCGCCCTCCTCGGTGCTGAACGTAAAGAAAACCCAGGTTCGCCTGGGTGCCGTGCAATGGCAGATGCGGGAATTCACCTCAGTGGAGGAAGTGCTGAAGCAGGTTGAGTATTTCGTGGATGCGTTGTCTGATTACAAAAGTGACTTTGCCCTGTTCCCGGAATTCTTCAACGCACCCCTGATGGGCCTGACCGACCAGATGGACCAGACCCGCGCCATTCGTTTTCTTGCCGGATTTACCGAACAGTTCCGCAATGAAATGTCGGAAATGGCGGTCAGTTACAACATCAACATCATCACCGGCTCCATGCCACTGATCGAGAACGATCGGGTCTATAACGTATCCTACCTGTGCCATCGGGACGGCCGCGTGGACGAGCAGCGCAAGATCCACATCACACCCCATGAGCGCAGGGACTGGGTGATTGAGGGCGGCGACAAGTTCCAGGTATTCGATACAGATGCTGGCCGGGTTGCCATTATGATCTGCTACGACATCGAGTTCCCGGAGCTCGGGCGCATCGCTGCCAGCCAGGATGTGGACATCATCTGTGTACCCTTCTGGACCGACACCAAAAACGGCTACTTGCGGGTTCGCCATTGTGCCCAGGCCCGCGCCATCGAAAACGAGTGTTATGTGGTGATCACCGGCAGTGTCGGCAACCTGCCCAAGGTAGAGAACCTGGACGTCCAATACGCGCAATCCTCCGTATTCTCACCGTCTGACTTCGCATTCCCCCACGATGCCGTGATGGCGGAGACCACCCCGAACACCGAAATGATCATGTTCTCGGATATGGACCTGGAGAAACTCAAATTGGTACGTAACGAAGGCTCAGTCACCAATCTGAAAGATCGTCGTGTTGATCTGTACGAATTGAAAACCAGATAAAGACCGCATCTGGCCCCCTTTGCGGGGGCGGATGTTGAACTATTCCATGAAAGGGTTACGGTAGACAGCTGATGGCATTGCCAAAATTAAATAGCCCGTCTATTGTTTAATTTATGCTCAAATAATCTGGCTGATCTCAGAGGCAGAGAAAGCATTTCATGAACGAAGAACTACCGGATCTTGTTGCCCGTTTTCGCGTACGCCACGGCCTGTTTCGCAAAGAAACCGTGGAAGCTCGCCTTTATGAGCTCGACAGCTATGGCTGCGTGATGAAAACCGACAAGCTGTTCAAGCCCGGCGACACCATTACACTCGACCTCATTATGGATATGCCATTTGAAGAGATCCGCGCCGAGGGTGTTACCGGACTGGTTACCGAAAAGAGAAAGCACTGTAGCAACTTCTTCTACTCTATTGATTTTTTTCAACTTGAATCCGGAGATAACTCCCCTCTTTCGGACAAGCTACGCCGTATTCGTGAAGTGCTTCTGAAGAAGCAAAGCCTCAAGTCCAGACGAAGCCCGAATACGACAAACGGAATGAGGCAAATGGCCTGATTCACCGTTCCACCGTTCTATTCCCCTCTGTAAGGAGACGTCCTATGGCAAAGAAAGCCAAACCCAGCGTTGATAAGATCGTCAAAAAAGTGAACAAAGAGTTCGAGAAAACCACGGCTCAGATTGAAACACTGATCAATGATGCCCTGAAACAGTTCGACCACCTGCAGCATCAGGTTCAGGATCCGGTTCGTAAACTGCTCAAGGAAATGGACGAGCTCCGTGAGCGCGAAGTGAAGCGCTTCAATGAAGAGTTCGAACGCCGGATGAACGAATTCCACGAACTGCAGAGCTCATTGCTGGACAAGCTGGGTATTGCAGCCAAGGAATCTGGCAAAGACGTCAAGAAAGCCGCAGACACCACCGCCAAGAAGGCCACGACTGCCGCTAAAAAGGCAACGAGTGCGAAGCCCGCGGCCAAGAAGCCTGCCGTTAAAAAACCGGCTGCCAGCAAGGCCAAGCCTGCCGCCGCCAAAAAGCCTGCAGCAAAGAAACCGGTAGCAGCCAAAACCGCCAAGCCGGCGGACAAGTCTGACCTGACCCGCATCAAGGGTATTGGCCCGGCAACGGCGAAGAAGATGAAAGATGCCGGCATTACCTCCATCGACCAGATCGCCAACCCGAGCGATGCCGATAAACAGAAACTGGAAGCCTTCAAGAGCATCAAAGGGTTCAGTGAGCTGTCTGCAGAAGCCAAGAAAGTCATCTGATGCAAACACCCGATCAACCTGTATTACGGGACATTGTCCTGGTAGGTGGCGGGCACAGCCACGTCGGGGTCCTCAAGCGATTCGCCATGAATCCGGTCCCCGGCGTTCGACTCACGCTCATATGCCGTGATACCCACACCCCCTATTCCGGCATGCTTCCCGGTTACGTGGCGGGGCATTACAGCTATGACGATGTGCATATTGATCTGAGCCGGCTGGCAGAGTATGCCGGTGCCCGGTTCTACCGTGCGGAAGTGTCTGGCATTGATCGTGCGGCAAAACGGGTCATCTGCAAAGGCCGCCCGAACGTTCCCTACGATATCCTTTCGATCAACATCGGTTCCTCTCCCCGGGTTTCCGAGGTGATCGGTGCCGCGGAACATGCGGTACCGGTGAAACCCATCACCGGGTTCAACAACCGATGGTTATCGCTGCTGTCCCGCATCGAGAACCACGATGGCCCCATGACCATCGCCGTGGTGGGTGCCGGTGCCGGCGGCGTGGAGCTCACTCTGGCCATGCAGTTCCGCTTGCGCAATGAACTGGCTAACCGGGGCAAAGACCCGGACCAGCTGCACCTTCATCTGTTCGATGCCGCAAACGAGATTCTGCCCACCCATAATGCCAAGGTTCGCGCGGTTTTCCGGGACAAACTGGTTCGCCGGGGCGTAAAGCTGCATCTGGGCGATGCTGTTTCCCGGGTAGACGCAGGGCTACTGGCCACCGAATCCGGCCAGACACTGCAAACCGACGAAGTGCTTTGGGTTACCCGCGCAGGTGGCCCAGCCTGGTTGGAATCAACTGGCCTGGAGCTGGATGATGGCCTGTTTATCCGGGCCCGGGACACCCTGCAGACCGAAAACGACGACCACATTTTTGTGGCCGGCGACATCGCCAACGTGGTGAACCACCCCCGTGAAAAAGCCGGAGTGTTTGCCGTGCGCCAGGGGCGGCCTTTGGCGGACAACCTCAAGCGGATGGCCCTGGGCAAACCACCCAGACCGTTCAATCCCCAGAAAACCTGGCTGGCGTTGATCAGCACCGGTGACCAGTTCGCCGTCGCTTCCAAAGGCAATTACGGGTTTTCGGGCGCCTGGGTCTGGCGCTGGAAAGACTGGATTGACCGCCGGTTCATGAAGAAATTCACTGACCTGCCGGCCATGGAAGACAGCGCAAGACTGCCAGACACCTCGGCCGCCCAGAATCCCGAAGAAGCCTCCCAGGCCATATCGGCCGTTGCCATGCGTTGCGGCGGTTGTGGCGCCAAGGTTGGTAGCACAGTGCTGTCCAGGGCATTGGGTGAACTGCGCCCGATTGAGCGCGACGACATCCTCATTGGCCTGCACGCACCGGATGATGCCGCAGTGTTGAAAGTGCCACCCGGTAAGGCCGTGGTCCACATCGTGGATTTCTTCCGGGCGTTCATTGATGACCCGTACATCTTCGGAAAGGTAGCCGCCAATCACAGCCTGGGTGATGTATTTGCCATGGGCGCAGAAGCCCAGAGCGCTACGGCGGTGGCGACTGTCCCGTACGGGATCGAATCAAAGGTGGAAGATACCGTGTTCCAGATGATGTCTGGCGCGGTGGAGGTGCTTAACGAGGCGGGTTGTGCACTGGTCGGCGGCCATACCGGCGAAGGCAAGGAGCTTGCGCTCGGGTTTGCGGTGAATGGCCTGATCGATCCGGACAAGGTCATGAGCAAGGGCGGCCTTCGAGCTGGTGATGTATTGCTGCTGACCAAACCCATTGGTACTGGCACCCTGTTCGCCGCCCATGCCCGTTTGGCGGCCAAGGGGCGCTGGATTGATGCCGCGCTGGCCTCCATGGTCCAGTCCAATAAAGCTGCTGCTGAGTGCTTGCTGCGCCACGGGGCACGGGCCTGCACCGATGTCACCGGTTTTGGCCTGCTGGGGCACCTGGTGGAAATGACCAGGCCTTCCGGTGTCGATGCCGAGCTGGACCTCACCGCTATCCCCATTCTGCCTGGTGCGGAAGAAACCGTGGCGGCAGGGATTTTGAGCTCGCTGCAGCCGGCGAACGTAAGGCTGCGCCGGGGTATCCGGGACCAGGGAGACTGGGTTAACCACCCCCGCTATCCCCTGATCTTTGATCCGCAAACCGCTGGAGGGCTTCTAGCCAGCGTGCCCGCAGCTGCTGCGGAAGCTTGTGTCAGGGAGCTCAAGGGTCTGGGCTATCCCCACACCGCGATTATCGGCCGGGTACTCGCTCAGGATGAAAACGGCCCGATAGAACCCATTACCCTGCGGGATTAACCGCAGCGAGCGCCAGCGCCACGGCCTGTTCCAGGCTCTGGCGTTCGCGCTCCGGGGTAAAGCTCTCTGCCAGCTCATTCACGCAGGCGGCCAGTTGTGCCAGAAATTCCGGTTCAGTTTCGGCCTTGCGCATCAGCCGGGCCAACGCGGCCTCATCCTTGACCGGATAATACCCGGGGTAGTGCTCACCTAACAGGCCACGGTTACCCGGAATATCAGAAGCCAGAATGGGCAACCCTGCCCTGCAGGCTTCAGAAACCACATTGGCCCCGCCCTCCATCACAGAACTGATCACCATCAGGCTGCTCACGGCCATCAAATTTTCCAGCTTCTCTTTATCCAGTTCTCCCAGCCAGTGGAAACGAGGGTTATCCTTGCTTTCGCTCAATGCCCGTTCCCGCCACTCATCGTTGTGCGGCTTTCCGGCACAGGACACAACGATGGCAGACTCCTCTGGTAATAGCCGGCTGGCCCAAGCGGCACGCAGGGAATCCTTCTCATCCCTCAGGTGACCGATCACGCAGATATTGAACTGACCCGGCTCTGTCCGGGATCCGCCGCGCACCGCTGGCTTGGCTGCGGACTGCCGCAAGGTAAGCAGCTTGTGTCGGAAGGTTTCAGGAATGTCCTGGGCAACAAGATCATGCAAGCCAATCAATACCGATGCCGCTGCCATAGAGGCATGGGTTGGTTCCGGGTATTGGTACTGGTGATGATAAATGTCGGTGCCGGTCAGGGCGACAATCAGTGGCTTTTCAGGCCATTCGGTGTGGAACTGTTGGATCGCGCCGGCACTTCGCCAGGCATGAAGGGCTATCAGCAGGTCTGTTGGCTCTCCATCATAACCTGTAACCACCGTTACCTGATGGCCAGCCTGCTCCAGCAACTGCTGCCATCGCACGGCGGTTGCGCGGTTCCCCGCTTTTGAGTCCGGCCCCGCCGGGGTAAGAATGCTAATATTCATAGGCCTGCCAGGAAGATTTTGCACAATTCTGTCGCTCTGAATGCTCCAGGTAAAGAGTTCTACCGTATATCGGTTCAGACTTGACCGTAATCACGTTATCCTCTGCAGGTCGCAATCCACAGCAACATCATCACCCTCTTTTAGAAGGAAAGATTATGATCACCAAGCAAATACGGAAATGGCTTGTTTCCGGTTTCCTGATCCTGCTTGCCTCCGGCACTGTGTCTGCACAAACGTTTGTCTTTACCGCGATTCCCGATGAGGACGAAACCAAACTCGTAGAGCGCTTCCGCGGCATTGCAGATTACCTGTCGGAGCAACTTGAGGTAGATGTACGCTATATTCCGGTTAAGTCCTACGCCGCCGCCATTTCTGCATTCCGCAATAACCAGGTACAACTGGCCTGGTTTGGCGGGTTGTCGGGTGTTCAGGCCCGTGCATTGGTTCCCGGCTCAGAAGCACTCGCCCAGGGCGTTGAAGACCAGGCGTTTTACAACTACTTCATCGCCCACAAGAGCACCGGTCTTGAGCGAAGTGACGAATTGCCAGAGGGCGTTCGCGGCAAAACGTTCACGTTTGGCTCCAAGGGTTCTACTTCCGGACGCCTGATTCCCGAGTACCACATCCGCCAGCGTTTCGGCGAAGCGCCGGAATCGGTATTCAGCCGTGTCGGTTACAGCGGCAACCACACCCGTACATTAAGGTTGGTCGAATCCGGCACGTATGAAGTCGGCGCTCTCAACTACAAGGTTTGGGAAAAGGAACTGGAAGACGGCAACATCAACACAGACGACGTCAAAATTATCTGGAAAACCCCGGGGTTCCCTAACTACCAGTGGACCATCCGCGGCGACGTTGACGCCCGTTTCGGTGAAGGATTCATGGACAGGGTTCGTCAGGCCTTGCTTGATCTGGATGACCCCGCGCTGCTGGAGAGCTTCCCCCGTGAAGGCTTTATTCCTGCGTCCAACGATGATTACGAGCCCATTCGCAGCGTTGCCAAAGACATTGGAATCATCGATTGATGTCAGGCTTTTCATTTGATCAGCTAAAGGCAAGTTTTGGAGACAAGCGGGTGATAGGCCCGCTGTCTCTGAAGGTAAACGAGGGTGAGCATGTGGCCCTGGTGGGCAAGAGCGGTGCCGGCAAGTCCACGCTGATCAAACTGCTGTATGAACGTTTGACCCGCGACGCCTCGCTGGTCCCTCAGGGGCTTGGGCTGGTCAACGCACTGCCGGTGTTTCACAACGTGTTTATGGGTCAGCTGGACCAGCACCCGCTTTGGTACAGCACCCTTACCCTGCTCCGGCCGTTCCGCAAGGACCGCGCCGTCATCAGCGACCTGCTGAATCAACTGGGCATTGCCGAGAAGCAATGGTCACCCACGGCCTCGCTGTCTGGTGGCCAGCGCCAGCGGGTTGCCATTGCCAGGGCTCTGTACAGGCATGCTCCGATATTGCTCGCCGACGAACCCATCTCTGCCCTGGACGGCCCTATGGCGCATCTGGTTATGAATGCGTTGACAGAGCGCTTCCATACCAGCGTGATCGCACTCCACGATGTGGATATGGCCCTTGCCTACTGTAACCGGATCGTGGGTATTCAGGATGGACAGGTGGCACTGGACCAACCGGCCAGCAAACTGAACGCGTCTGATATCATGACGCTTTACTGACAGGCAGCGCCGGCACCCCATGTTCTCTTACCCCACCGTTCGCGCCAGTTTTCTGTTTCTTGCCATCGCCGTGGCAGGCCTGCTGGTGGCCGACATTGCCATCACCACCGCCAACCCCTGGCGGGATCTGGGGCAATTCTTTCTGGGAGTGGTTACACCCAATTTTTTCAGTACCGAAGGCCTGTTAACTGCTCTGCTGCGCACGGTTGCCTTTGGTTTTGTGGGGGTCACCCTTGGTAGTTTCTTCGGCTTCCTGCTGGCGCTTTTGTATCGTTTCATGCCGGTACGGATTTTCTGTGCGTTCATCCGTGCAATCCATGAACTGTTCTGGGCGCTGATCTTCCTTCAGTTCTTTGGCTTTCACCCGCTGACCGGTGTATTGGCGATTGCCATCCCCTACGCCGGCATCTTTGCCAAGGTGTATTCAGAAATCCTGGATGAGTCTGACCCGGAACCGGCGCAACTTCTGCCTAAAGGCACCCACGCCATTGCCGCCTTCCTGTACGCCCGGATACCGGACTGCTGGGTTCAACTGCGCACCTACACCGCCTACCGCCTTGAATGCGGTTTGCGGTCCTCCGCTATCCTCGGTTTTGTTGGCCTGCCTACACTCGGTTTCTATCTGGAGTCGTCGTTCTCCCAGGGAATGTATTCCGACGCCGGAGCGATGCTTATTCTGTTTTACGTGCTAATTGCCACCATGCCGCTCTGGGTACGGCCCAAGGTACTGCCTGTCTACATACTGGCCGCACCGTTCTTTCTGGGAGAGGGCTTTCCGATTGTCTGGGGTAACGTTGAGCGTTTCTTTACCGAAGACATTGTGCCGGCGCCGTTACGCAATGGTGAAGGCCTGGCGGCTTTCTCCAGCTGGCTTGGCGATGTGATGGTCAGCGAGGCCCTGCCTGGGATATGGAACACGGTAGTGCTCACCCAGATCGCGTTGGTGGCCACGGGGATATTGTCGCTACTGGCATTCCCGCTGATCTCGAAACACTTTGGCGGGCCGGTGCGCCGCACCTCCGGCCACGTATTTCTGGTGATTGCCCGTTCCACCCCGGAATACATCCTGGCTTACATTCTGCTGCAGCTGTGGGGCCCATCCATGTTGCCGGCAGTGGTGGCCCTCGCGCTGCAACATG
>Ga0209075_1003778_pt1 | contig 12386 bp, 11 predicted proteins | sample Stecom2011_FD_187523 | JGI IMG/M metagenome (GOLD analysis project Ga0209075, IMG submission 187523) | Agricultural soil microbial communities from Utah to study Nitrogen management - Steer compost 2011 (SPAdes) (version 2) | ecosystem: Environmental > Terrestrial > Soil > Agricultural land...
GGAATCAGCAAAAAGAACGATTGCAACTCTTCATTAATTAAAAATCCTGCTAATAAAAACACAGCTACAGGAAGTAATAAACCAAAGTAAATTCCCTTTAAAACATATCTGTAATTCGGATTCAAAACCGAACCTTTCTCCACAACTTTGTCATAAATAGCCTTTAGAATCAATTCTTTTTCAGACAAATCCGCTCCGGGAATTTCAACAAACGAACTTTCATCTTTCTTACCGTCTTGCTTTACTTCTTGCGAAGAAGCTTGCTTGATTCTAATTTTGAGAACATTCAATTTTTGTTGCAAAAAGTTCTGGCTATAAGCCACAATCTGAACCTTTTTCGGATTCAGCAACGTATTTTTCTTAGCGAAAAGTCCGTAGGAAATATGTAAGGATTTCTTCTGTTTAAAAATTTGGAAATCGTAATATTTGATAAGCGTTCGAACAAGCGTCGCCAAAAACGTAAGCACAAACAATCCGAAAAACATCACTAAAAACACAGATGTTCCAAACGAACTGCCTTGATTGATATAATGCTCCAAATCTTCTTCCGAGAAGATTTCACCTTCCACAAAATCTCTGATGTTGTCATAAAGAGTGAAGAAAAAAGCGACCAATATGGCTAGACTTCTTCTGTAATTTGAAGTCAAACCTACTTTAAGCAACGAAGCTAAGCTAATTTTCAGAATCGGTTTTTGAGTAACTTCCGGTTCTTGTTCTGCTGTTGTATCTTCTGATATTGAAGTTTCTCTTTCCAACAATCGAGCTTTTAGAATCTGAGCCGATTGATGGTCTATAGCTTTAATGCTTACTTCTTTATCGTTACTTCCGGCTGTATCAACCGTCAAGCTATATACTCCGATTAGCTTCTGAATTACCGATTGGTTTATATTCACTTGTTGGATTTTATCTAAGCGAATCGAAAGTTTATTTTTGCTAAAGACCCCACTTTCTACTACAAATTCTTGTTTTTCTTCATCCAAGAAAAATGTAAAATTTCGATAACGGAGATAGGCCACCAACCCGATTATAGCTAAAATGGCAATTACTCCCAACAGTACAAACGGAATAGCCTTAGCAGGCATTCGGTAAAGTGCCAAAAAAAGCGGAACCCACATAGCACGAACAAATTTCTGTAGGGTATCGGTAAACATAATTACGATTCCTACTTTTGATTGTCGTTGTGGCTTATCGAATTTCAATTTTAGGTCAATTTAAGTTAGGTGGATTTCTTTTTAAAGCTCAGTATTTGTAGTTGTTTCCTCTGATGGAGTACTGATATTTATATTATTCATCAAAAACTCTTTGATACTAATCGCTTTTTCTTTCTCGATTCCGGAAATGGTCAAATCACTACTACTTCCTCCTGCCGTATAAATTTCCAAAGCCGCCAAGCCATACATTCTCGAAAAAACACCTTCGTTCACAGCAATATGCTGAATCCTGTTAAAAGGAACAATGATAGTAGTGGTGGCCAACACCCCGCTTCTGTACAACAGATCTTTTTCTCTTATGGCAAACCCTCTTTTTTTGAAAGCCATTCGGTTAATCCAAAACAGGAAACCTCCGAAAGCTATAATAAGTAAAGGAGTAAGTACATAAAACAACGTAGGCAATTTTTCTGGCGCTGCAATAGAAATACCTACGAAAGCCATTAAAAGAAGAATGATGAAAATAAGAATATTAATCACCATCACATTCCAATACTTTGGGTGTATGGGCTGCAGGGTGACTTCCTGATATTTCGGAAGTGAATCGATATCTATGGTTTGGTTGGTGAAGTTCACAATAACAAGGTATTATTTGACAACGTAAAGATACTCAGAACTTACGTTTATCAAAAACAGAAATTATAATTCCTGTACTAAAAGCCAAGCATCTGTATTTGCTTTTCTAATCTCTCTTAGATTTTGCAGAGCTTCTTCATAGGTTTTATAACTTCCGTAAAGCACAGGGTAAAGTCCGTATTTGTTTTTTTCTAATCTACGAGATTTAAAACCTTGCTTACTTAACTCTACGAACGCTTTTTCTGCATTGGCCTCTTCTCTGAAAGCTCCGGCTACGATGTGATAGTGCAATTTTTCTTCTTTTACCGTAAGAGTAACAGGTGTGATATTTTGGTTTTCAATAACAAAAGTTGCTTCTTGAATTTTGCTCTCGATTTCTTGTTGAACCGCATGTTCCACCAAAAGCGTTTCTTGAGCTACTTTATATTGATAATAATCGTTCACAAAGAAAAGTCCTGCTCCTAAGATAACCGCTGCTGCTACTCCATACTTAATATAAGACGTTCTAGACTTAGCTTTAGTTATCGGAATAACTTTTGGAGCTTCCTCAACCGTAATTTCCGGTTTGTTTATCTCTTCAGAAGTTACTTCTTGTGTATAATTTCTTCTGATTACAGGAGAAACCACGGCTGAAAGTCCGAAAGAATCGGGCAAGTAATTGGTGTTTTCTAAGGCAGTAAAAACAAGATTATTTTCTGCATTTAGGCGAATTTCACCAATGTTTTTCAGCTCAAGAATTTGATTGCTCTCTAACACTTTCTTCCAAAGTGAAACTTCTTGATGCACTAAGCTAACCGCCTCATTATACGGAATCTTAGCACTTTGAGAGATGTGATGAATCAAAAGCCCGTCATTTTTTCTAAGTAATGAATTAAATGAGATGACCTTTTTAGGAGGATAAAATGTATAGGTATTCGGTTGTAATCTGGCAGAACGAACTTCTGTCAAAAACGAACCAAACTCAGGCACCGTAACACATTCGTACCTGTATAAAAGCTGCGCTATATATTTCTCTAACTTCATCAATGCAAAAATAAACAAACGTCACAGTAAATAAAATTTTATATCGGAAAGTTTTCAACAGTCATTTCCTGCCCTATTTTTATTTCTCCGTTATGAATTTTCGAACTATATTTGTTTTCTTTAAATATTCGTTATGAACTACATTCTTTTTGACGGAAACAGAAGAAATGCTTTACTTCCTTTTACTTATACAAAACCGGTAGCTGACTTGCGTATCGGAATTCTCACCATCAGAGAAAAATGGGAATACTTTCTAGGAAGCACCACCACAACTATTACAGAAGATTATCTTTCTGAGAAATACCCAATGGTCGAAGCAGAAGAAAATGTACTCATCAATTCAAGCTTTCTGCCGACCGATAAATTGGTTGAGCTTATAAAAAACTTACGTGAAAACCAAATTATTCTCAAAGGAGATGAAATTGTTGCCTTCCATACAAAAGATACTCAAGAAGAGGTAGATTTTGACCAATACGAAATCATTGAGTTCGAAGACGACTGTATCACTGTCGAAAACACTTGGGACATCTTTGCGAAAAACGACAAAGCTATCAAAGCAGACTTTGAATTAATCACCAAAGACAGAAAATCACAACCTATACCAAAATCCGTAAACGTAATTTCTCCGGAAAATATCTTTATCGAAGAAGGTGCAAAGTTGGAATTTGTCACTTTGAATGCTTCTACTGGAGTAATTTATATCGGAAAAAACTCTGAAATCATGGAAGGCTCTGTGATTAGAGGTCCTTTTGCCCTAGGTGAAGAAGCTCAAGTAAAATTGGCCACAAAAATTTATGGTGCCACTACTGTCGGACCTCACTGTAGAGTGGGGGGAGAAGTAAATAACTCCGTAATGATGGGATATTCCAACAAAGGTCATGACGGATTTTTGGGAAATTCGGTTTTAGGAGAATGGTGTAATATTGGAGCTGATAGTAACAACTCGAATCTGAAAAACAATTACGAAGAAGTAAAATTATGGAGCTACGAGAGTGAACGTTTCGAGAAAACCGGACTTCAGTTTTGCGGACTTATGATGGGAGACCACTCAAAGTGCGGAATCAACACTATGTTTAATACCGGAACAGTAGTAGGAGTTTCGGCTAACATCTTCGGAAGCGGATTCCCTCGAAACTTTGTACCTAGTTTCTCTTGGGGGGGAGCTTCGGGCTTCTCGACTTATCTCACTCAAAAAGCACTACAAACTGCCAAAATTGTAATGAGCCGAAGACATGTGGAACTTACGGAACAAGATATTAAAATCTTGGAGCACGTTTTTGAAATAACCAAAAAGTATAGAAATTTCTAAAAATTCTCCTTCATTAAAAGATTAGCGATTTTTGAGCAATAAGTCTACAAAAATCGCTAATCTTTTTTAAAAAAGCCCACCTTGAACATTAGTATTTACCTTCCCTAAGTGCTTATAAGCCTTTTCTGTAACCTCCCTACCTCTTGGTGTACGAATCAAGAACCCCTCCTGAATCAAAAACGGCTCATAAACCTCTTCGATAGTCTCTGCACTATCAGAAACTGCAGTGGCCAAAGTCGAAATCCCGACCGGACCACCTTTAAATTTATCGATAATCGTGGTGAGGATTTTGTTGTCCATTTCGTCAAGACCATACGCATCTACATTGAGAGCTTTTAGTGCAAATTTGGCTATTTCAATATCAATTTTTCCATTTCCTTTAATCTGAGCAAAGTCACGAACACGTCTCAATAAAGCATTCGCAATACGAGGAGTTCCACGGCTTCTTCCTGCAATCTCGATAGCCGCTTCCAGCGAAATTGGAACTTTCAGAATCGAAGCACTTCGTTCGACAATCGTAGTTAAAAGTTCGGTATTGTAGTATTGTAATCTCGATTGAATCCCGAATCGGGCTCTCATCGGAGCAGTTAACAATCCGGAACGAGTCGTTGCTCCTACCAAAGTAAACGGATTCAAATTAATCTGAACCGTTCTGGCATTCGGCCCCGACTCAATCATAATGTCAATCTTGAAGTCCTCCATGGCCGAATACAAATATTCTTCTACTACAGGGCTCAATCGGTGTATTTCATCAATAAAAAGAATGTCTCTCTCTTCGAGATTTGTGAGCAGTCCGGCCAAGTCTCCGGGTTTATCCAAAACAGGACCCGACGTAATTTTAATCCCAACTCCCAATTCGTTGGCTAAAATGTTGGCCAAAGTAGTCTTCCCTAATCCCGGAGGACCATGAAACAAAGCATGATCTAGGGCTTCGCCTCTCATATTGGCAGCCTTTACAAATACTCGTAAATTCTCCAATATCTGCTCTTGCCCAGCAAAATCATTAAACGATAATGGGCGTAGTTTTTTTTCAACATCTATCTCCTCAGGAGAGTAATGCTTATTAGTTGGATTCAAATGCTCATTCATAACGACAAAGATAATTATTAAATTACGAATCTCGGAATACGCATTGGGAATTTTCGTTCCGAAATTCTTTTTCCATTTCCTTAAAAATAACTACTTTTGAGCTCATTTTTAATACACTAACTACATTATGGAATATAGAATAGAAAAAGACACAATGGGTGAGGTAAAAGTTCCTGCAGACAAATACTGGGGAGCTCAAACCGAGAGATCGAGAAACAATTTTAAAATAGGGACTCCTGCCTCGATGCCTATAGAAGTGATAAGAGGTTTTGCTTATTTGAAAAAAGCTGCTGCTTATGCTAACTGCGATTTAGGTGTTTTATCTGCCGAAAAAAGAGATTTGATTGCCCAAGTTTGCGACGAAATCCTTGAAGGTAAACTAGATGATCAATTCCCTCTCGTAATTTGGCAAACCGGTTCGGGAACACAATCAAACATGAACGTAAATGAGGTGATTGCCAACAGAGCACAAGTTTTGGCCGGAAGAAAAATTGGTGAAGGAGAACCTGTGCTTAAACCAAATGATGACGTAAACAAATCACAATCATCAAACGATACATACCCAACGGGAATGCACATCGCTTGCTATAAAATGGTAGTAGAAACTACTATCCCGGGAGTTGAAAAACTTAGAAATACACTTAAAGCAAAAGCGGAACAATTCAAAGACGTAGTAAAAATCGGTCGTACTCACTTGATGGACGCTACACCTCTCACACTAGGGCAAGAAATCTCAGGGTATGCCGCTCAATTAGACTACGGATTAAAAGCTCTTAAAAACACATTAGCTCACCTTTCAGAAATAGCTCTAGGAGGAACCGCAGTAGGAACAGGGCTTAATACCCCTAAAGGTTATGACGTAAAAGTAGCGGAATACATCTCTAAATTCACCGGGCATCCGTTTGTTACAGCTCCAAACAAATTCGAGGCTTTGGCAGCTCACGATGCTATCGTAGAAACTCATGGAGCTTTGAAACAACTAGCTGTGTCTCTTAACAAAATCGCGAACGACATCAGAATGTTAGCTTCTGGTCCTCGTTCAGGAATTGGAGAAATCTTTATCCCAGAAAACGAACCGGGTTCTTCTATCATGCCAGGAAAAGTAAACCCTACACAATGCGAAGCTTTAACTATGGTTTGCGCTCAAGTAATGGGTAACGACGTAGCTATTTCTGTAGGAGGAACACAAGGACATTATGAACTAAACGTATTTAAACCTCTTATGGCTGCCAACTTCTTGCAATCCGCAAGATTATTAGGAGATGCTTGTGTATCGTTTGACCAGCATTGTGCTCAAGGAATTGAGCCTAACCACAAACGCATTAAAGAATTGGTTGACAATTCACTAATGCTAGTTACGGCTCTTAATACAAAAATCGGATACTACAAAGCGGCTGAAATCGCTCAAACCGCTCACAGAAACGGAACAACCCTAAAAGAAGAAGCCGTTCGTTTAGGCTATGTGACTGCCGAAGATTTTGATGCTTGGGTAAAACCGGAAGAAATGACAAGCAACTTGAAATAAGCCTTTTCGGGTTTATTTACTTCATAAAAAAAGCTGCCTTTTCGGGCAGCTTTTAGTTTTTATTGTTCTAATATTTTCGAAAAATCAGGTTTGAAGTAATTCGGGCCTTTCATTACTTTGCCGTCTTCTCTGTAAATTGGTTTTCCGTCTTCGCCTAATTTACTCATATTGCTACGTTGAATTTCGTCAAAGACTTCTACAATCTTGTGCTGTAACCCATGCTCGAGAATCGTGCCACAAAGAATGTAAAGCATGTCACCCAAAGCATCGGCCACTTCTATAATATCATTGTTGCGAACTGCTTCCAAATACTCTTCATTTTCTTCTTTCATCAAGTTAAAACGAAGTTCGTTTTTTGCCTCTCCTAAATCAGCTATAGGAGTCGGGCTAACTCCTAAGCCATAGGTTTTATGGAATAGTTCTACCGCTTCAAGTTGTTTTTTCATGCTTGAGATTTATTTTGATGAAAGATATTTTTTCTCTACCCAAAACGTTCCAAACGGAATTATCGAAGCAAAAAGAATCAAAAATAAATCTTTTCCGCTCCATTTCATCAGAGCTTTGAGCATCACAGCCAACAAGAGATAAGCCATAAACAAAATTCCGTGAGTCATCCCGATTGGAAATAAAAATGTTTGGTATAAATCTATATTGTTTGGCTTAATGAAAAGCATGTTCGCCAAAATCGCTAAATAGGAAACCCCTTCCAAAAAAGCGACTATTTTAAAAAGTTTAAACATTATCTAAGCCGTGAAAAATTATTTTTTAAATTCTAAAGCCGGTAACAACTTCGTAGCAACCTCTCCGAATCCGATTCTCAAATCATCTTTTTGGCAAAAACCTCTCATGATTACCGTATCGTTATCTTCAATAAACTTACGTTGAGTTCCATCTTTCAACGTAATCGGATTTTTACCTCCCCATGTAAGTTCTAACATAGAACCATAACTGTCAGGAGTAGGACCCGAAATCGTTCCTGAGCCCATCATATCACCGGCATTCACTTGACAGCCGTTGATGGTGTGATGAGCCAATTGTTGACTCATAGTCCAGTACATATACTTAAAGTTCGATTTAGAAACAGAAGTCTCTTCTCCATTTTCAGGCTTAATCAAAACTTCCAGATTGATGTCAAAAGCATGGTTTCCTGTTTGTTGCAAGTAAGGAAGTGGTTTTGGATCTACTTGTTTCGGGCTTTCGCAGCGGAAAGGCTCCAAAGCATCCAAAGTCACAATCCAAGGAGAGATAGACGAAGCAAAGTTTTTAGCTAAGAACGGACCTAGTGGAACATATTCCCATTTTTGAATATCTCTAGCACTCCAATCGTTGAAAAGTACCATCCCAAAAATGTGATCCTCTGCCTCTTCAACCGGAATGTACTCTCCCATTCTATTAGCATCCGCTGTAATAAAAGCAGTTTCTAATTCGAAATCCACTAGTCTAGAAGGCCCAAAAACAGGCTGTGTCTCTCCATTCGGAAGTGTTTGTCCTAACGGTCTTCTTACAGGAACTCCCGAAGGTACAATAGTAGAACTCCTACCGTGATACCCAACCGGAATATGAAGCCAGTTCGGAAGTAAAGCATTATTCGGGTCGCGAAACATCATACCTACATTAGTAGCGTGTTCTCTACTCGAATAAAAATCCGTATAATCTCCAACACAAACCGGAAGTTGCATTTCCACTTCATCAATGTGAAAAAGCACCTGTTTACGATGCGATTCGTTGTCTCTTAGTTTTGGATTAGTAACATCAAAAATTTCTGCTATGCGGTTGCGAACCTCTCTCCAAGTTTTTCTCCCGGCAGAGATAAATGCATTCAATGTATCTTGTAAAAAGATGTCATCCGTAAGGGCAATCCCATCAAAATAGCCTAACTGATATAAAGCACTCAAATCGATGGCATAATCGCCTATACGCGTTCCGACAGTTACGATATGATTATTGGTTAAAAAAACTCCAAACGGAATATTCTGAATCGGGAAATCACTGTTTTTATCTACTTCTATCCACGATTTTCTGTTAGGGTCGTTTGCTGTTAACGGCATAACTAATTGCTTTTGGTTGTTGATTTTATAAATTGAAGCCAAATATATCGTTTCGTGTTTACTTACCCAAAAAAAATCCGTATTTTTGTGGTCATTTTAACGAAAATTTATCTTATGCAACGAGACCACGAAATCTTTGATTTAATTCTTGAAGAACAAGCTCGTCAGACCGAAGGTTTAGAGCTTATTGCTTCTGAGAATTACGTAAGCGAACAAGTATTAGAAGCTGCAGGCTCTATACTGACTAATAAATATGCAGAAGGCTATCCGGGAAGACGTTATTATGGAGGATGCGAAGTAGTTGATGTTATCGAGCAAATCGCTATAGACAGAGCTAAAGCCCTTTTCGGAGCAGAATACGTAAACGTTCAGCCACACTCAGGTTCACAAGCCAACACCGCTGTTTATGCGGCTTGCTTAAAACCTGGTGACAAAATTCTAGGTTTTGATTTATCTCACGGAGGTCACCTTACTCACGGTTCTCCGGTGAACTTTTCAGGAAAATTATACAACCCTGTTTTCTACGGAGTAGACAAAGAAACAGGACGTTTAAATTACGATAAAATCCAAGAAATTGCAGAAAGAGAAAAGCCTCAACTTATCATTGCCGGAGCTTCGGCTTATTCTCGTGATATGGATTTCAAACGATTCAGAGAAATCGCAGACAGCGTAGGAGCTATTTTAATGGCTGATATTTCTCACCCTGCAGGGCTTATCGCTAAAGGACTTTTGAGTGACCCAATCCCTCACTGTCATATCGTGACAACTACTACTCACAAAACCCTAAGAGGACCACGAGGAGGAATCATCATGATGGGTAAAGATTTCGAAAATCCATTCGGACTTAAAACTCCAAAAGGAGAAATCAGAATGATGTCATCTGTGTTGGATGGTGCTGTTTTCCCAGGAAATCAAGGTGGACCACTTATGCATATCATCGGAGCTAAAGCCGTTGCCTTTGGTGAAGCTCTTACTGACGAATATTTCAGATATATCCTACAAGTGCAAAAAAATGCAAAAGCTATGGCTCAAGCATTTGTTGAAAAAGGATATGATATCATTTCTGGAGGAACAGACAATCACATGATGCTTATCGACCTTCGTAACAAAGGAATTTCAGGAAAAGATGCTGAAAAAGCTCTTGGAAAAGCTGAAATTACCGTAAACAAAAACATGGTTCCGTTTGACGATAAATCTCCGTTTGTAACTTCAGGAATCCGTGTTGGAACACCTGCAATCACAACCAGAGGTCTTGTTGAAGCAGACATGAAAACTATCGTAGAACTAATTGACGAAGTTATCACAAACCACGATAATGACGATAAATTAGAAGAAATCGCAGACAAAGTAGTAGATATGATGAGTGAAAGACCAATTTTTACTTATTAATCCTACAAGTCACCCATATAAAAATCCTCTCCAATCGAGAGGATTTTATTTTTATTAAAACATCGTATTCTGATTTTGGACTTCGATTTTTTACCTTTGCACCGTTATGAGCAGAAAAATACCGAATAGCGAACTGAATCGTCTGTCTGTCGAAGAATTTAAACAGGCAGAAAAATCACCTCTTATTCTTGTTTTGGATGACATCCGAAGTCTGAACAACATCGGTTCGGTTTTCAGAACAGCCGATGCTTTTTTGATTGAGAAAATATATTTATGTGGTATCACAGCGACTCCACCTAACAAAGAAATTCACAAAACAGCCCTCGGTGCTACCGAAACCGTAGATTGGCAATACTTCAAAAACATCGAAGACGCCCTCTTACAACTCAAAGAAGAAAAAGTAGAAATTTGGAGTATCGAACAAGTTGAAAATGCCGTTATGCTCAACGATTTCGAAGTAGATGCAACTAAGAAATATGCGCTTATTTTCGGGAACGAGGTCAAAGGAGTTTGCGAAAAAGCCATCGAACTCTCTGACGGTTGTATCGAAATTCCGCAACTCGGAACCAAACATTCACTAAATATTTCTGTAAGTGCAGGAATTGTAGTGTGGGATTTTATAAGTAAGTTAAAACTATAAAACAACCCACAGAAATTATATACCTTTGTAAACTAATAAACTACAAAAAATGGCAATATCCGAAATAGTTTTGATAATTTTTGTGGCATTAATGCTCTTCGGGGCAAAAAACATCCCCGACATAGCTCGGACTTTGGGTAAAGGTATGGCTCAAATTAAAAATGCAACAAACGAAATCAAAAACGAAATCCAAAAAAGTGCAGACTTAAAGGAACTCGAAGAGATAAAAAACATCACCAAACTCGAAGATAACCCTACAGAGCACATCTCTAAAGAAATCGATAAATTCAAAGAAGATATCGAAGATATCACAGGACCTATCAAAAGACAACTTTAATGGAGGACATCATATCGTATGACAAACAACTGTTGGTTTACCTGAACAATCTAGGCTCGGAAAGCTTTGATGGGGTTTGGCTTTTGATTACCAATCAGTTTTATTTGGCTCCAATTTTTCTGTTTATCTTTTACCTGCTCTGGAAAAAAATTGGCTGGAAAAACCTATGGATTGTACTCCTCTTTATTGCACTTATCATCATGGTATGTGACCAAACTACAAACCTTTTCAAGTATACCTTTCAACGTCTCAGACCTGTAAACGACTTAGAAATCAAAGAGAGTTTACGAATTCTGATTAGTAGAAAATCTTTCAGCTTTTTCTCGGGTCACGCCTCGAATTCTATGGCTACAACTTTGTTTATATTTCTGATTTTCAGAAAATACTACAAATACGCCTTTCTACTGTTTTTATTCCCTTTAATCTTTGCTTATAGCAGAATTTACTTAGGATTACACTTTCCAACAGATATTCTTACCGGATATTTTGTTGGAGCAATTGTTGGAAGTTTTTTCTATTTCATTTATAAAAAAGCAAATTCTGAAGGGCTAGAGCAAAAAAAATCTACGATTTTGATTGCAACTTTTACAGTTTTGTTATACTTTGCGATGTGTAATATCCTCGTGTTTAATCTAAAATAAAGCCATGTTTTCTATTTTTAAACCAAAATCCCCTATTTTAAAAGATTTGTTAGTAGGTTATACTGACATCCATTCTCACATCCTTTTCGGAATTGATGATGGGGCTGAAAGCAAACAGGATACAGAATTCTTGATGAACTCTTTCATTGATTTTGGATTTAAAAATGCCATTGCTACTCCACACACTATTAAAGAGGTATGGGATAACACTTCCGAAGGAATTATTAACAGGCATAAAGAAGTACAACAAGTTTTACCGGAATTATCCTCAAAACTCAATCTTAGAGTTGCTTCAGAATATCTGATGGACGATTCGTTTATGCAACTTTTCCAGACTGAAAAATTACTTACTCTAAAAGATGATTATGTATTGGTTGAAATGTCTTATGTGAATCCTCCGATTCAACTTTATGATATTTTGTTTGAACTACAAATGGCCGGATACAAACCGGTTTTGGCTCACCCGGAAAGATACTTGTTCTACCATTTCGATTTCGACCAATACAACAAACTCAAAACAGCAGGTTGTGTGTTTCAAATGAATTTGCTTTCTGCCGTAGGCTACTACGGACCTAACATTGCCAAAGTTGCAGACAAACTC
>Ga0209075_1003779_pt1 | contig 12385 bp, 7 predicted proteins | sample Stecom2011_FD_187523 | JGI IMG/M metagenome (GOLD analysis project Ga0209075, IMG submission 187523) | Agricultural soil microbial communities from Utah to study Nitrogen management - Steer compost 2011 (SPAdes) (version 2) | ecosystem: Environmental > Terrestrial > Soil > Agricultural land...
GAAGAAAGATAATTGCGAACCTTATGGGCATTGCGCGGAATTTCACAAGATTCGCTGTAGTCCCGGGTGGTAACCAGGCATTTTCTGGCGTTTTCTAACCTTTGCTGTTTTTGATTGTCTAGATAAGGATTGATCAATATCTCAAAATGCCGATGTTTATTCACATAGGTATATACCCCCGTCTCCTGCATCTCCACTTTCAACTTGTCCCAATCCCACATTGCCCTTTCCTCATACAGGTCATACTTCTCCTGTACCTCTAGGATCAACGAAAACACTACGCCCATTGAACCTATACCTACGATGGCGGAATTAAAAACTTCATCATCCTGAATCAACTGAATGCCAAATGTCCGCACTTCTGCGTCCTCTGCAAAGAGCTCCGCGTCTGTGATCCCGTTTCGGGGTTCTATCCGAAAAATCTGGCCTCCTTTACCTACCAGGGTCATTGATCGCACCATTCCCGGTAAGGGACCGATTCCTATCCCGGATCCATGGGTTGATGTGGCTATCGCCCCAGCAATCGCCTGAATGCCGGATCCGCCCTTGTTGATCAATGCCAAGCCCTGTTTTTCAAGAGCAATAATCAAATGATCTACTTTGGTGCCTCCGCCTGTTTCAAATAAAAAATGTTTTTCAGTCGCCTTTTTATTATTGTAGTTGACCATAACATCAAAACCATCAATATATTCGTTTTTAATAAAATTCCTGGCTTTTCTTTGGGTAAGGTTAAGGTCTTGTGTGCAGATGATAAAGTCTTCACATTGGGATACAGCTGTCAGCCCGTGTCCGGAGCCTATTGCCCTGATTCTCCTCCCTTCTTGTTCGGCCATCTTAACCTTTCCACTTATCTCCACAAGCGCTTCAAAGTCGTATTCCCCCCATTCCAGCTCATTAAACTTTGCAATGCTTCCTTTTCCCGGCACAAAAAATTGTAAAGGCTCAGAGGCATGGTTGCCATACCAGTTGCTCCACCTTTGACGGTTCTTCTTAAGCTTGTCGTAAACCAGGTTGGCGGAAAGTTCTTCATCTAAGGAAAGAACCACTCTTTCGTGGAAAGGAATCTGCCTGTTTAAACGGTCCTCTATAAACCTTCTGATGAACTTGGGTCGAACCAAGTAGTTGATCCGGTTGACCCATCTGGTTCTGTTTTTTTCCGTACAATGATGGGTTAAGGTATCATCAAGGGATTCAATATGGTTGTTCAGATTTTTACGGCTGAATATTACCACCGTTATAAGCTTTAGAAAAACCCAGGAAACGACGGTATTTCTTTTTTTCCAGCGCACAATTGAAGATAGTCCGGGCATCATCTTGATATTTTGAATTCCGCTTTTAGGCTGTCGGCATCCTGAACGAATATTAGAATTCTTCTACAGGATGAGGGTATTTGAAATGATATCCTTCTGGTCCAACTCCACCAGCGCCATATAAAACTCTTTTAATTTACGGTTATCCGAAGTAATATCAAAACCTATTAACCTAAAATTTAGGCAGTTAAGCATCAATTAACCTTTTATTTAGCATCAGGTAAAACGAATGTGTTAGTTGAAATCCATCGATGGAAAAAACGATTGCCGTAGACGGGTATAAAAGTATTCAGGAGTTTAATAAAATATTTCCGGCTACCCCACCAATTACACCAACAATACACCTTCCCGCATGGTTGTTTATATTGCTTTCTTCTTGCAAGAGATAAAATATATTATCTATTTTTATGGAACTCAAAATAAACCTTAAAACAAGCCAAAAAATGAAAAAACATTTTAAGCCCCTTATTGTCTTATTCATCTTATCAATTTTCAGCACACATTTCTCCTTCGGCCAAGAGAGTGCAACACGAATCGTCGAAGATGGCGGAACCGGAAAATTCACCGCCCAGATGATGACCGAGCCTTCGTTAACTACACACACTGTATTCAGGCCACAGGACCTAAGTGCCTTCAGCGAACAACACAAGCTTCCTGTCATAGCTTGGGGCAATGGGGCCTGTTATAACTCCCCATGGGAGCATGTCAACTTTTTAAACGAAGTCGCTTCTCATGGTTTTCTCGTGGTTGCAATCGGCACTATGCCCAAGGAAGAAGGAGAACAAGCAAAGGACCGCTCGGTTTCATCACAATTGTTGGATGCTATCGACTGGGCCATCGCCCAGAATAGCGACAAAGACAGCCCTTATTATAATAAGATAGACGTTGACAATATTGCGGTGAGCGGTATGTCCTGCGGCGGGCTTCAAACACTGGAAGTGGCCGGTGATCCCAGAATCACGACCATTGTCGTTTGTAACAGCGGCTTATTTGTTGAGCAGAGAGGCGGGATGCCTGGCATGCCTCAGCTTAGCAAGGACGAACTAAAAAAAATCCATACCCCTACGCTTTACTTGTTGGGAGGACCCTCTGATATCGCCTACAATAACGGAATGGACGATTACAAACGAATCAACCATGTTCCAATTTTCATGGCCAATATGGACGTAGGGCATGGAGGTACTTATAGCCAGCCCAATGGTGGGGAGTTTGCTCGGGTGGCGACTGCTTGGTACAAATGGCAGCTGAAGCAGGATCAGGAAGCGAGTAAAATGTTTACTGGAAATCCTGCAGGCCTGTCCCAATCGGCGGAATGGACTGTTGAGAAAAAGAACATGGATTAATTCACCATTATAGCAATTATGAAAACACCCGCCAGCCTTCTTTTGCTAGTATTGATCTTGTCCTGTAATCCCTCACAAGTTAAGAAAGAAAAATCTTCTCAGAGATTTAACGAGAACACCGACCTAACTGAACATGGCTTAAATGAGGAAAAGCTTAAAACTGTGGACTCTCTACTTCAATCCTTTGTAGATGACAAAAAAATCAATGCGGTGGCTGCCTTTGTTGCAAAAGGCGGAGATGTACTTTACAACAAAGCTGTTGGATGGAAAGACCTTGAAAGCCAAATCCCAGCAACTATTGATGATTATTATGTGATGTTCTCACAGACCAAAGCCGTTACTACGGTGGCCTTTATGACACTGGTGGAAAAAGGTTTGGTGGCAGTTGACGATCCGGTATCAAAGTATTTCCCTGATATATCTGACCAGGTTGTGACGAAAGTGAATGAAGATGGCACTTATGAAACCCGAGCCGTTCAAACACCCATGACCTTTGCGCACCTAATGTCCCACTCTTCTGGTCTCAATGCTGGGTTGGTCCGCGATATACGTCGTGCCGAAAGCGGGAATAAACCAACAGTACCGGCGGGATTTGGCGGTAACGTACCGGCATCCCCTCCCTGCGGGCAACGCACCTTTGGGGGCAATAACGAATCAAAGCTCTTGGAAGAAGAAATGCTTTCCTTGGCAAAATACCCCTTGGGCTTTGATCCGGGAAGCCAATGGGACTACCATATCAGTACCAATATGCTTGGGTATATGGTAGAACGCATTTCCGGGAAACCCCTGAGGGATTATGTAAAAGAAACCATTTTGGATCCTTTGGGGATGGACGACACGGATTGGTTTTATCCTCCTGATGCCTTGGACCGCTTCGTCAAACCCTACACTGCAGCAGATGGAACCTTGGAAGCTGGATCCACCATGTACGCTGAAGGAGCGGTTTGCAGCGAACAGACCTACGCCGAAGGGGCAATAGGCTTGAATGGACCCATCGGAGATTATGCAAAGTTTTGTCAAATGTTGTTGAACAAAGGGGAGTTCAATGGTTACCGTGTCTTGCAGTCAGAAACCGTTGAATCTATGACTACAGTAAACAGGCTTCCCGATACCAATTCTGGAGGTGAAGGTTTTCAATTTGGTCTGGGCTTCGAACTTTATAATGAGGTAAAAAAACCCGTCGATGCCGTTTCCAATTCCGCTTATGCATGGGGAGGAATGCTTGGCACCGAATATATTATTGACCCGGAAAACGAATTAATCGTCCTGTTTTACATCAATATGTATAAGCGGGATCCATTGTACCCTATCTTTTTAGCTAAAGTTTATGAAGCTTTAGCCGATAAGTCTTAACACAAAAAGACCCGGTCCCTGATGTCAGGATTCCGGGTCTTCTTCTATTTCATAGCACCTTATTCTCTCCTTAAAGCGGCTCTCTACTCATATACAGCTATTCTAATCGGTTAAGATCAAAGAACCCGCTTCTTTCTACTAACAGTGCCCCCGAACCTGATTATACTATTGAAATCACTGCTACCAGCGATTTAGTATCCGGGATTTTGTGTGATCTTACTATTTTGATCTAGGACGTTTTGAGGGATAGGACTCATGTATTGTTTTAATTCAAACCTTACATTATACTTGATTTCCTCCTCCACACTGTAGACCCAAGTTCCACTGTTATCCGAAGGTCTGGTGTTTCTGATCACCATGTTATGTCTAGGCTTGTCCATAACATCTTCGGCGATCTTCCAGCGTTTGTTGTCAAGGTATCGCTTGTTCTCAAAAGATAGCTCCACCCTACGTTCCCGACGGATTTCCTGCCGCATCTCGTCCTGACTTAATCCAGTTGCCAACGAAGGGACATTGGCACGCTCCCTGAGCTTGTTCAGTGCAGCATATACATCGGGGGTTGGGCCTTCGGCTTCATTTAGCGCCTCTGCGTAGTTTAGCAGTACCTCTGCGTACCGTATGAAGACATAATTCTGTCCGCTTGCGTCGGTTCCCGGTGCAGCATCATGGTTAAACTTTTTCTTTTGGTAGTAACCAGAATCCCCCACATCCGTTGTTCCGGCAAGATCTATCTGGTTGGTTTTGTCGGGGTCTGGTGACGTCTCATCTATCCTAGTGTAAATCGTATCCGCCCTAGGCATCCAGTCCAATTTGTACGGCGCTCCATCATACACTATGAAGTCGTAAAAACGTGGTTCACGATTGACATAAGGAGCCTGTGGATCATAACCAGAATCGGGATCGTCTATACGCTTTCCATTGGCCATTAAGAACTGGTCTACAACTTCTTGGGTAGGATTATAATTCCCCCAAGAACGGTATTCGCCGAGCACATAAGTCGGCCCACCCCGAGTTTCGTAGTTGCCGCCCATGCCACCTACGTTGGCCACCACCTGCCGGTCCCATACTACTTCAGCATTATATTCGTTCGATGTCCGCCAGAAGTTGGAAATTTCGGGAAAGAGATCATAGTATTGCCCGTCACCGAACATGTTGATAAATTGTTTGTTGGTGTCCGCGGCTCTTTTCCACCTCGCCTGGTCGTTGTTGCCGAAGTGCACGAAGTTTCCTGGATCCGGAAGGTACGGCGCAGCGGTATTAAATAATGGGCTAGCGCCAAACAACTCCACCCAGCCCTTCAGTGCAAGCGCCGCACCTAAAGTAGCTCTACCTGCATCTCTTTCTCCTGCATTGTACTTGATGTTCAACGCACCATTATTGACAATATCTTCCAGTTCACTGGTGATGAAATCAAAGGTCTCCTGAAAGGTGGCTCTTTTTACTTGTAATTCGTCTTCGCTCATGGTGTTGCGGTCCAACGGCTTCGTGATGATCGGTAATCCTCCCACATGAACAAAAAACTCGCTGTAAAAGAAGGCCCTTAAGAAACGTGCTTCATCAATCCGGGCTTTAAAATACTCCTCCGAGAAGTTAGCTTGATTCTCAGTAAGCTTCTCTATGAAGGTGTTGCACTTCCGAATTTTGACAAAAAAGGAAGACCAGGTATAGCCGTAAGTTGGACCATGAGTTCCTCCCCAAACGTTGTCTGTGCTTTGCGTTGGAACCGCCGTTATTCCTCCCCGCCAGTTAGACGCAGTGTAGTAATGGCTTATGTTGTAGTCGTCCGAATAGTAGTCTAGGTTTTCCGCCAAGTTCCACTTATTGGGAATCTCGCTGTAGACATCATTGAGGAATACATCCGCATTAGGTTCAGACTCCCATTGGGTCTGGTCATTGAGGTTCGCTTTGTTTTCGTTTTCCAAAAATTCGGTGGTGTCACATGACATGGCAAACATTGACAGCCCAAAAGCAAGACAGAGTCCTTTTATATAATTGATTTTAGATAACATATCTTCAGGTTTTGAGGTTAAAAACTAATATCAAGACCGATGGTGGTTGCCTTCATCACTGGATAGGCCGTCTCGCGGTCAGTATATCCCATTTCAGGATCAATATGCTTGATCTTGCTAAGCGTGAAAACGTTTTGTGCAACACCATAAATCCGCACACTGCTAAGCTTCAACTTTTCTACCAAGGAGGTAGGCAGAGAATATCCTATGTTCAAAGTTTTGAGTCTGAGATAGCTGCTGTTGATCCACCAGAAGTCCGAGTCCTTGGTATTGTTGGCATATGGCGCTGGAGTAGATCGAGGATATTTTCCACCAGGATTTTCCGGCGTCCATCGGTTGTCCAGATATTCATATCCGGTGTTACTGCCGTTGTTTTCAAACGGTACCGTCATAAACTGCCTTACATTAATACTGGATTGCCCACTACCTTGGAAAAACAGCCCAAGGTCAAAGCCTTTCCATGAAACTGTCGGAGAAAGTCCAAAAGTCATAAGAGGATAATAAGGTTTACCGATAACGGTTAAGTCATGATCGTTGATCACGCCATCGGGGGTTCCCTCTGGTCCACTTAGATCAACATAGCGTACATCACCCGGATGAAGGTCCCCAAACTGTACGACGTTATAGCCATCTTCTCCATTAATAATCCCGTCACCGTTTTTATCATCTGAAAGTTGAAATAAGCCAGATGACTTATAACCGTAAGGTGTCTGATACGGCCGTCCTACCTTTGTTCGGTTCGGATTGTTGCGCTCAGCATCCGTTTCGAACACCTCGAGCATACTGTTGGTGGCATAGGTGAAGTTGGCCTGTACAGAGAAGTCAAGCCCGTTGGCATAACGCTGGCGGGTACCAAGGGTGAGTTCAACTCCTTTGCCTTCCATCCTCCCTTTGTTTTCTTGGGACAAGGATAAACCATATTCCACGGGCAGGGTCACCTGAGGTGCCAACAACATACCTGTTCGGTTTTCCATGAAATAATCCACTTCCAAATCCAATTTTCCGCTCCATAAGGACAGGTCAAACCCTACGTTGGACTTTGTAGAAATTTCCCAAGTAATATTCGGATTTGCTTCCCTGGGCACACGTGAACCTTGCACCAATGTACCGTTACCAAACGCATAGGCACTTCCTCTCAGATCGTATCCTGCTTGATATTGGAACGGGCCACCTGCCAACATTCCTGCCTTACCCCATGAGCCGCGGATCTTCAACTCATCCAGCCAGGAATTCTGCTTCATAAAGCTCTCTTCAGAGATCCTCCAGGCGCCGGAAAATGCCGGGAAGTATCCCCATCTTTCCCCTGGAGCAAAATAATAATGCCCATCATACCGACCGGCGGCCTCCAAAATATACTTATCCTTATAAGTATAGCCTACACGATACACGTAGCCGATCTCAGTGCCGGTAGAAGAAATGCCGCTGTTATCATAGTCAAGCTTGTCAGAACTACCAAAACTCAGTTCGTCTATACCTATGGCGAAATTGTTCCTTCTTGTCATCAGTTCTGAAGAGGAAGTTTCCCGAACTTCGACTACCCCCAGAGCTGTCACAGAGTGGTCCCCAAACGTCTTCTGGTAATTGATATAGCCCTGATAAGTGTAATTCACCATACTGAAGTCCTCGTGTCCCAACCATCTAAATGGCCTTCCGGCGCCTTCTTGGAGAGAAATAGCCTCAGTATAGGTATAAGGCTGCTGTGAAAGATCTATCTTATGATAGACAAATGGCACATGCCAAAGCTTGGTTTTCTTACTATTTGGATCATAGCTAAACACGCCCCTTACACTCAAGCCATCTATTATCTGCTGTTCCACAAAGAAGGTGGCTAACTGGGTGTTGCCTTGAGTCCTGCGATAACCCGGCGAACGAAGCACACCCACGGGGGTATTGGCAGATGATTCACCCCATTTGTCCCCTTCGGGGAAAACTAAGCTCTGGTTGGGAAGAAACTTGTAGAAGCTTCTAAAAAGGTGTCCTGAAGTCGTCTCATCCGCATCCACATCATTGGTATTCTCTATGCTTGCTAAGATCGACATCCCTATTCGGGTACTGCTCGTGGCCGCAACCTCCAGGTTTAAATTATAATTGTATCTTCTGTAATTAACCGGATCAAATATACCCTTTTGGTCAAAATACCCGACACCGGCGTGATAGGTAATGAACTCGTTACCACCACTTACCTGCACGTTGTGATTTTGGATTGGGGTATTTTTGTTGAAAACGTCCAAGAAGTTGGAGTTGGGATATCTCCAAGGGTCTTCGCGGTGCAGTGCATCATAGTTTGCAACCGTCTCAGGGTTGTTGGGGAAATTGGTTCCGCCCGGGGTTTGATTAAGGTAAGCCTCGTTCTGAAGGGTCATATAATCCTTTGCAGAGAGCATGTTAGGCAGGTAAGTTGGGTTTTGGTAGCCTATAGACGTGTTGACAGAAACGCGTGGCTTACCTGACACACCTTTTTTGGTAGTGATCAGCACCACCCCATTGGCCCCACCAATTCCGTAGGGTGCCACGGCCGCCGCATCTTTCAGAATGGTGATAGACTCTATACTTGCAGGATCGACCTGCCGAATATTGTCCCTTCTGATACCATCTACTACTATCAGCGGCTGGCTATTGCCAGTAGTGGCAATACCACGGATATGGATATCGGGATCATCATGGCCCGGCTGCCCTCCGTTAGGTCTCATACTTACCCCCGACACCCTTCCGGCCAAAGACTGGGAGATGTTCGGCACCGGCACTTGGGAAATTTCGTCACCCTTTAATGCGCTAACAGATCCCGTGAGTGTGGCCTTCTTTTGGACGCCATAGCCCACTACCACTACCTCTTCCAACGAAGCCATATCCTCAGCAAGCACAACGTCGATCACCGTTTGGTTTCCTACTGCGACACTTTGGGTTTCAAATCCTATAAACGAAAACACCAATATCGAACCATCCGGTACGACAATGGAATACCTACCATCAAGGTCAGTTGCAGTCCCTGTTGAGGTTCCTTGAATAGAGATTGTAACGCCAGGGATGGCTTCACCGCTGCTGTCGGTAACTACTCCAGTAATAGTGACCTCGCTATCTACAATAATTACCGATTCTCGAGGAAAGTTCTTTTTTGATTTTTGAACCAAGATGGAATTGTTAATCTGTTTGAATTCCAGTCCGGTCTGGAGCGCGATCTCCTTGAGAATATCGTATAGACTTCTGCTTTTATTTTCCAAGGAAATATTGGGGATGTCTTTAACATCCTTATTGGTATAAACAAAACTAAAGTCGGATACCTTTTCTATCGTGGCGAAGGCATTCTCAATAGGCTGACGCTCTAGCGACATTCGAACCATAACCTCTTCAATACTCTTTACCTGGGCATTGCCATTGCCGGCGAAGAGAAAATTCATGAAGAGGCATTGGATCAGAAACGCGTAAGTAAATAATTTGGTCATGTACAAAACATGTTTTAGTACAAGGTTTTTCATATCTTTACAAGGTTTATTTTAATCTTTCTGATAAGGTTTAGATAAATACAGCCCGGTATTTTTGATTGGCGTCTTTAATTCCGGACTATGCTAAGCCGAGGATGTTGACCCATTCTCGGTTTATTTTTTTATTCTTTTTTTATTTAATCATATTCTTTTGGGTTTAATTAGAATTTAATATTTACGACATCATCTTTTATTTCAAACTGGAGTTGGGTTGTGTAGCGCAGTCCGTGTAGTACATTCTCAAGGGTTTCATCCTCAAACCTTCCTGATATTAAAAGCCCGAAAGCGGGTTGATTTTCGAGACGGAAATCGATACTATACCAATTCTCCAAAACCCTAATTGCTTCTGATACCGGTGTATTTTTAAAAACAATGATTTTTTTTGTCCAACCCAATACTTCGTCTTCGGCAAAATTCCCTTTTACCCATGTTCCTGATAATGGTTTGACCTGAAGACTCTCCCCTTTTTCCAGAATTACTTGTGGTTGTTCTCCCACTTGCAGGGCTATTGCCACTTTTCCAGTAACCAGACTAATTTTTAGATCTTCATCCCCATAGGCCTCCACATTAAAAGCCGTACCTAATGCCTCTATACTTACATCTTCCTTTCTTACAATAAAAGGCCGATCCGTATCCTTAAAGACTTTAAAAAAAGCCTCCCCGCTAAGGAAAACCTCTCTCCTGTCACTATCAAAACCCTTTACATATTTTAATGAACTTCCAGAGTTCAAGATTACCGTAGAACCATCGCTCAGCGTAAGAAATGATTTAACCCCCCGTGGAGTATGATGCTCTTCATAAGCCAAAGGAGCCGGTGCCTCGATCTCCTTTGGATATTTGTTAAACGTTGCCGCAAGCATACCTAAACAAGCAGAAACAATCAAAATGGCGGCAACACGCAGAAACTGTGAGTCCCCACGGTATTTATACATTTTGGTATCGGGGGTTTTATACTCCGATTTTGAATGTAAAGGAATTATCTTGCTCTCGGTGTTAGTACCAAAAGTAGGCCTTGTATGGCAATCTATAACCTCCCAGATTTCATCCAATTCCCTTGCCTCAAGGTCATCATGCTCTCCAGATTCCATTTTTAGAAGAATTGCTTTGGCTTTGTTGATGTTTGCGGCCTGATAAGGGTATTTTAATAAAATTTCATTCCAATATTGTAGGGAATCAGGGTCGGGTTCCAAAACCCACTTCCTGAACCCAGTATCATATATAAAATCTTCTATTGAGAATTTCGAAATATCCATACCTATGTCATCTAATGTAATAAGAAGGGACCATGCTTAATCTATCCTCCTATTTGAATTTTATTTCCGAAAATTATTGAGAGGTGAAAATTTAAAACTGTCGGACATAGCTTTAAAAATTGGCAAAAGGTATAAGACAATCACTGGACTTAGTGATGCCGATATAAGGTTAATGTGCACTAAAGCTAGAATAAAAAGACCCCGAAGATAAAAAGTGAGGCAAGGCTTTTCTTCAATTTACTGATGGCTTTCCAAGTAAGCGTATACACAGACTGAATACCTATGCCCATCTTTTCGGACACCTCCTCACTTGATAGCTTTTTAAAATAGACGTGCTGGATCAATTCCCGCTGTCTATCAGGCAATTTTTCAATTGCATGCTGAAGTTGATGAATTTTATCCTCGGATGGATCGGTGGGATATTCCTGTGATTGGCTTTCCAAGGGATAGAGGGAGGCTAAAATTTCCTGAGAATTTTGGTTCTGGCGTCGCTTCTCCAAATGCAATTCTCTGAATATCTTGTTGGATAAGGATCTGCAAAGATAAACTTTGACATTGTCGGTCTCTTTTAAATTTTTTCTATACTTCCACAAATCGATAAAAAGTTCTTGGATACAGTCCTTGACCAAACCACGGTCGGCTTGAACAGCCATCCCGTATTGGAAGAGGGTGCGGGCAAATCTTACGTAAAGTATTTCCAGGGCGTTCCGATCGCCTTCTTTTAACTGTCGCCAGCAAAAAATTTCATCCGGCTGTTCATTGTCGGTCTTTTCTACCTTCCTATTGATCATTTTGGGTCAATGCTTTTATAGATAGTAATTATAAGAAATAATCTTCAATATTTTATCTATGGTGATGATTTTAGATAAAAGGACGATTTTCTTTAGTCAGAATCTATTGCTACCCACCTCCTCAAGTTCTAGGAAAGCTAAAAAGCAGTTAGCTTAAAGATAAAAAATAACATTCCTTATAATAGATATAAAGGTGACGTAATCCGTGGAAAGGTCCTTTATTTCGCCTTTGGTATCCAAGGACTTCAGTACCGAAATACAGGAAAAGACAACCGAGGTATACACGGAGCTTCTAAACACAAGCATTAACAATAAAAACGGTTAGGATGAAAAGTAAGAAATTGGCGAAAAAAAGTTGCGGCCGACACCTCATACCATACAGGCGACGGGGTTCAAATTAAGGAGGCTTTACCTTATTCATATTCATTGAAGGAGAAGCTTCTCCATCCCACCTGCTCACCCCATTCCCTTAAACTTTGGGGAATGGGATGAGGTATCAGTATGGAAAGAGGAGGTCTAAAGAGCACAATATCATCCTAAAGCCCTCCTGTGGTGATTTGTGCACATGCAATTATTTCTGTTGAGTAATTAATAACCAGGATTTTGGATCAGGTTGGGATTGGTATTCAATGCTATTCTGGGAAGAGGAAACAAGATCTTATCATCCCCGTTAGGGCTATGGTTTAACCAAGATTTTTCTGTAAAAACACCAAACCTAATTAAATCCTGCCTCCTTCTACCTTCCTGTGCAAACTCCCAAGATAATTCGTCCAAAAATCTGCCAAATTTAATATCATCCCCTCCTTCAACTGTATTTTCCTGACGATTATCCAACCCATAGGAATAA